>JAEIGA010000629.1_pt1 | contig 52102 bp, 46 predicted proteins | sample 9270691 | NCBI WGS metagenome assembly JAEIGA01 (sample SAMN17057246, study PRJNA624740) | gut metagenome | biome: biome; isolation source: fecal sample | host: Bos grunniens | place: China: Xizang | collected 2019 | reverse complement strand
CCATAAACGCATTGGCTATTATTGTGCGATGGAGCTCATTGCCGGAAATGCTTCCGGCGCACTTCGACCTCCAAGGAAATGCCGGTGGCACAATGCCGCGCAATGTGCTGATCCTGTATCCTCTGATAGGTGCTGCGGCTGGTCTGATCGTTTATCTTCTTGCCCGGAAAATGCCTAAGCTCCAGAAGGGGCTTGTCATTCTGGCATCCGGAATCGGACTCATCCTGCTCTGTTCAGTTATGGTAACGCTGACAGCTGGGAAAATGCCGTTATTTATGCTCGCAGAACCGGTAATCCTTATTCTCACAGTAATCGCTTTCATTATCTGTGCACTTAAATCCCGCAAAACTCGCCGATGAAACCATAGGTGGTGTATTCCCGGAAAAAATCAGTATATTTGAGCTATGGAATATTTATCAAAACAGCGATACGACGAGCTTGTGGCCGAGTTGAACCATCTTATCAACGTGGTCTATCCCGAGGTAAGGGAAGATGTTGCAGAGACCAGTGCGCAGGGAGATAGAAGCGAGAATGCAGGATACCGTGAAGCAAGGCGTAAACAGGCTAAGACGATTAGCCGTATCCGTTTCCTTCAGAAGGTGTTGGAACATTCCCGAGTAATTGATCCGAATGCCCTTCCGAAAGATCGGGTATGTCTTCTGAGTCGGGTCGAATTTACGAACCTCTCGACAAATATCCGAATGAAATTCGAGATAGTCAGTCCTCACGAGATGAACCTTGAAGCTGGCAAGATCTCGCTGAAATCCCCGATCGGCGCTGCACTGATGGGCAAGAAGGTAGGCGAAATAGCTGAGGCGCAGGTACCATCCGGAATACTCCGTCTGAGAGTTGAGAGCATCTCCCTAGACTGAAGCTGCAGTCTGACATTCTGCTTATTGCGGATTTGTCATCTGTCAGTGTCTGCAAATGTGATTTTTAGGATCAGTCGCAAAAGTTTGTGTCTATGGGCTTAACGTAAAATCCCGGTTGTTCAGTGTCCATCAGAACACTGGACCGCTTTCATAAACGACCCGTTGAGCGGAAAAACTGGCTTGCAATGGCCTCCGGCCGCTCATTGGTGCTGATTCCATACCTGTTGAGCGGCTGGAATCCAGCCAGATGATGATTTTCCGCTCAACGGGTTAGCTGACCCTGTTAGGACGGGGCACTCGCAAGAGTGTGTCTGCGGAGGCAGCGTGAGTATGTGTGCATTGGACTGAACAATGCAAGCACCTGTGTACCAATGCTATATGCTGATGATCAGGTGATTCCCGTTTGCGCTGGATGCCATACGTTTGGAAACAGCATTTTTCAATGACCGCTCGGGTGAGTTTGGGCTATTTCAGGCTCGAGCGGTTGATACAGGTAATTCTCACCGTCTTACAGCTAGGCTTTACTGAAACCTTCGAACACATTGACCCTCTCCTCACTCTCTATATTGTGCTTCTCTGTGTTCCAAGGTGCGCCGATGAAGGCCTTGGAACACAGAAATCACCAACTCGTCTTCTATGTTGAAATTCTCTGTGCTCCAAGGTTTCAAAGCGGCTCAAATTAAGCTACATAGCGACGTGTCCTGGGGCTTGCCGGTGATTACCTTATAAAAGGTACAACTTATTTAGCGAAACACATACTTTTGCACCTGAGCCGTTAAATCGCCCTAATCTAAAAATTGTCATATACTAAGTTGGTTGTCTTCCAAGGTTTCGTAGTGGATCAAATGAAGCTTAATAGCGACACATTCTGGGTTGTACAGGTGAATACAGAATACAGTTGCGATGTCTTCCTGTTGGGAGATAGGCAAGTTATTGGAAGAAAAGAAAATTGAGAGCAAGTACGGTGATGGCATTGTCGAAAGATTGTAGGTTGATTTGAAGTCTAAATATCCCTATATGGGATTATCTCCAAGAAACCTCTGGGATATGAAGAAGTTTTATCTCCGTTATAATGAGGGTGATACAAAACTGCGACAGGCATATTCGAGTAAATCATACTCTTAATAATTGGGAATCCGCCTCTATTATAAAACTTGTAAAATCGCAATCTTATAATTAGCTTTGCGAAAAGTCGGTGGCTATGTTCAATCCTTTCGTAATAATCGGTATTGTACCGGATAAGTACTTCTGTGATAGGGAGAAAGAGACTGATAAGCTTCTTAGATGTGCTTATAAGAAGTCCAATGTTCTTCTGACTTCTCCAAGAAGAATGGGAAAGACGTAGCTGATACGTTATCTATATCAATAGGAGAGTATATCTGATGATTTTCATATCTTCTATGTGGATATATATTCTACTGCCAGTCTGCCGGAATTCATAATCTTGCTGGGAAAGGACATCTACAGCGTTCTTGTACCCAGAGGCAGGAAAGCTCTGCATCTGTACGATAGATGAATTCCAGCAGATCGTGAAATATCCGGAAAAGGATGTCGAGGCTCTCCTTCGCACGCGTATTCAGAAGATTAACAATTGCAAAAGATGCTCAGGCCTTCGACGTACCATCTGCAGCTTTTGTCAGGCGAGACTCGTTGTAGTCTCCAAGTGCAGTGCAGAATGCCGGCAGGCTCGAGCTGCTGCGCGAAATGAACGACTTCAAACGTGAGGTCGAAATAGAGGGCTTGTCAATCGATCCCGTCAACGATGACCTTGTCGTTCTGAACAACCGCGGAACCCAGATCGTCCTCGGTATGTCCAAAGGCCCTATCACCGATGAGGGATATGATAAAGAGATACACGAATTTTAGGTTTATAGGAGAGTAAGATAATGAATATTGAATTATTTCCTTTTATCAGTGAAACGCTGATAGGTGCCATACTTCTGTTGGCTACAATCATACTTTATAATAATCGTCATTGGCCGGAAGAAACCCCTGTCAGGTCATATTCAGCCTATGCGGTCTTGTGCCTTCTTTCCTTTTATTATATCTGTATGGAAGGGAAATCTCTCGGCTTTCTTTGTAATCCGCTTATGACCGGAAAGCTATCTGTTGTATATTTCTTGGCCTTGTCATTGTTTATTGTGGCGAATTATTCTCATTCTATGATTATATGTCTGAGAGTGACTGAGAAAATGAAGATTCTGCCTTATTGGGAAGCAGGATTCTGGTCTTGGCCTGTTTTTCTGCTCTTGATACAGATTATGCCTGCAAGAGAAGGCGACTTGATTCTTGTTTTTATTTTGTGGCAGATTTTTTTCGCTATATATATGGTGGTTGAATTTGAGCAAACCTCTTCTTGCGGTCTTGGAATCCTTTTGCTCGGATCATATATGATGCTAGTGATTGCCTTCGTTATTGCATATCTGGAAATGGCGATGTTTGTCAATAGGTGGATCGCAATTGCTGTTCCTTGCGTAATGGGGATTCTGGCGTTTAAGACGCGATATAGGACTAAACGGAAAATGTTTGATTCACGTAATTTCCGTTTCTATGGAGATCCTGGGCTGGTGTTGGTACCTGACTCATATGTTACTGAAGAGCAGATGGTAAATATTATTGAGGAAAATATGGCTGTGAATTTGGGGAGTGCCGGCTTGGACCGAAAACTGGAAGAAGAGTTTTTTGACTGTCTTGACTTCGCAGAGATCGCGAATCTTTTTATTATTCAATATTGCAGGAATTCCGGCCAAAGTGTTAGTATCACGGACTCCATTGCCAAGCGTCTCAATGGAATAATATATTCGTCTTCAAACGAATATCGTGACTATACATATCGGGATCTCTTTAACTTTTTGCAGAACCTTATGGAGGGGAAGATCTGATTGACAAAAACGTCCTGTTCTAAGCGTAGAACAGGACGTTTTTCTATAATGATGAGTTAAGGTAGGTCGTTGATTCTTCTCTAAATTGATCGAAGAAGTTGCAGTCAGACTGATTTCCGGATATTTTTGATCTACTCTTCCAAAGAGGCTGCAGAAAGAGCATAAAGGTTCATTGTCAGCAGCCTTTTTACCAATGGAGACAACATCTCGAGCTCGTGGCTTGCGATGCTGAATGCGGTTCTGTGATTTCCGGTGAATTCTTCAAGGAGCTCCGGACGGACATCTTCTCCTAAGCCAATGGCAAATCGCTTGGATTTCTTGTAAAATGGGTTTTCAACGAGAATTCTTAGCTGTTCCTTATAATTGTCGGTCGGCTCACCGTCAGATATAAGCATAAGCAATGATCCGAAATAGGTTTCTCCGTTTTCTCTGTTGAAAAGGCTGTTTGCACTTAAGCTTCCATTCAGCATCCCCAGTGCTTCTCCTAAGGAGGTAAGGCCCTCTGCTTCAATCTGTTGCCATTTGAAACCTTCGATATTGACCATTCCGTCATACATCCATACCGCACTTGTGGAGAACAATATGACGTTCATCCGGATATCGATGTCGGGATTCAGCAATTCGAAGTGATCGAATATTTCGGAGAAGGCATTATTGACACACTCTATTCTTTCACCGGCCATACTGCCTGAATGATCCAGAAGCAGCACAACATTCATTATCGGCTTTAGCTTTTTAAAGTCCGGCTGGAATATGGCAACGCATTCTCTTGCCTCTTTTCTTTTCAGAAATGACGGAGTCTCGACATAATCCATCAGCTTTTCCTTGTAATTCCCGAATGTGAATGACTCATATTTCCACAGATCCATATTGATGTCATCTGGATTGACTCCTTTCAGGATTGTCATAATCTGCCCTTTCTTGAACCCTTTCAGCATTGCGTTGACAAACATATCCCATTCGTAATACACCCAAGTGGAGTCGATATATTCAGCTTTACTTGCGAATACGATCATATGATAAGCAGATTTCATTGCTTTGGAGATGGCTCTTCTATATTCCGTATCTCCGATATTCCTCAGTTCTTTCGACGCCAGAAAGGTGTGGATTCCGTTATCGGTAAGAAACTGATATATCTCCTCTGCATATTTGTAATCTTCACTTTTGCAGGATATGAAAACGTCGTATTCCATATGGATATGCTTTAGACTGCTAAGTTATGAAATATATGCAACTTTTCAATTATTGCAGTATTGTTAAAAATGTTTATCTTTGGAATCTGTTGAACTGATAGTCAATCTATAGCGATTTTTTCCGGAGGTAATATGGAATACGATGTTTTTATAAGTTATTCAAGGAAAGACTATGTCGATGAAAACAAGCAGGTTATTCCTGGCAATGTGATCAGTCGCATCAAGGAACTTTTCGATGCGAACGGCATCTCGTATTGGTTTGATGAAGATGGAGTCTTTTCTGGTGATGCGTTTGCGCCTGTCATTGCCAGAAATATCAAGGCTTCAAAGATATTTCTTTTTATATCCTCTGAGAATTCAAATGCATCAGAGTGGACAAGTAATGAGATAGCTACAGCCCATGCATATAAAAAGAAGATCATACCTTTCCGTTATGATGATTCTGTATACAATGATTCAGTCATAATTTATATTGCTAGATTAGATTATATTGAATATCAGGCAAATAAGGTTAAAGCCCTGCCACGCCTTCTGGCTTCGGTCCAATCTTATCTTAACGAGGAACGTGAGAGGAAGGAGAAGGAACGACAGGAAGAGGAACGCCGCCGTAATGCGGAGGTTTCGCGTCAGGAGCGTGCGGCTAAACTGCAAAACATACGTGAAAGGATAGAAAGTCTGGAAAATCGAAAGTTCGACATTGAAAAAGAGATTCTAACTCAGGAAAAGACGCTCTCAGACCTTAGGAATGAAAAGAGAATATTAGAGGCCAATATTACAGATCTTCAAGAAGAAGAGGCTGCATTGCTGGGACATACCAGGGCGAAGAAGATTGTGAATGAGATACCGGTCCGTAAAAAGGAAACTCACAAATCTAAAGTGCCACGCAAATGTTGGCTTTCTTCAGAATGGGCTGACCTGAAGGATGCAATGGCTAAGAAGCATTGGGTTGTGAATGGTTTGTTTTGTGCGGCTGGGGTGGCGGCAGTGATGATGGCTTCTTTTTTTAGTCTGAATTCAGTGTATTATTGGGGAGACACGCCGTTAACAGCTTTTTGTGCTTTGGCTTTGTCTGCATTCTCTTGTCTTTTGGCTATCTACAGAGTTCTGAAGAATAAACGCGATGGCTTGTTTTGGATAATTATGTCAGTTGCATCAGCTGCTGTCATATACTGTACTACTGGTGATTATGGTGCGCCTTTATATAATTTGACAGAAGAGGTTGGGATAGCTATATTAGTAATAATATCAGCCTTGTTGATATTTGCACTTATTTCACTGTTTATACGCAAAAACGGTCAATCCGCATTCTCTGTCCTGTATAAACGTACAGGAAGCTTCTGGTCAGATAAATTGTGTTTGGCATATTGTATAATAAGCGCTCTGATGGTAGTGATGGTGATACCAAACTGGGTGGAGCTTTATTGGTAATTCTGTTATTGTCAAGTCTATAATATTAAATTTATCATATGTATTTTCCAGGTGACATATATTTTCCAAGAAATGTAGAAGAAGTAGAAGGTTTTATCCGGACTCTTAAAGGAAAATCTATAAGAGAGAGGCTAGATCTTGTTGATAGAGAATTAAGGTATATGGCCCAGAAGCGAGATGAAGTGGATCCTGATGCTATCAAGGCTTTGTGTGATTACAGAATGTTCTTGATGGAGGAGAGTGAAAAAGATTCGGGACATTTGTATCAATGGGAGCTTGAATATGAGAGGTTGGAGCAAAAGCTTAAGGAACTTTTAATGGTGATGGATGAAAAGGACCGCCAGTTGAATTTCATAACAGACGATTTAAAATCATATAAGAACCTTTATATATTTATTCTGTCGCATCCTGGTAATAACTCGTTTGTTATTGCGGAAATATTGTCTAAGATCAGCTTCCTCAATCATATGACCAGGGATGTCACTTTTATTATGCCGGGATATAAGAGTGCTAAGGAGGATGATGTGGTGGTGAATGAGAATGCGAATGACTTACGGCTGACATTCGATGAAAAGGCGTTTATAGAGACTGTACAGGATTTGGAAGACAAATCCTGTGGAACATATATGTATAATCACAAATGCGAACTCCTCTTTGTCGGTGCCAAGCCTGATGGAAATTATGATTTCACCAGTTTTGTGCGGCTGGATATGGACCTTCTTTATAAAAAGAGAGGGATTGATCCTGTCGGATTTATCTTGCAGGTTGCACAGAATTTCAGGATAGAGGCAGGGAAATCCATTCCGGTAGATAAATATGTCAGACAGATTCTGGGTAAGATGACAATGGAAGAGGAGCAGCAGATTGTCAGAGTATTTATTGCAGGTTCGAAGCAGTTGAAAATAGAAAGATCCTTGTTGAGAGAAGAACTCAGTAAGGTGGAAAATATATTGAATCTGAATATCCGTTCTTTGACATTCGAGGATTTTGCGACATCACTGACAGGAGAAGATGGAGGACGCCAGAAATATTATAATGATTTCATAAGCAATGAAGCGGACCTTGTCGTTTTTATATTTGACTCAGGTGTAGGACAGATAACAGCAGAGGAATTTGATGTTGCGTACGAATCCTTGAAATTAAACAAGCATCCCGAAGTTTTTGTTTATTCAAAAAAGAAATCCTTTCAATTGTTTCCGACAGTTGCCAATAAGAAATTGAAAGAGATTCACGATAAGGTTTTCGGATATCACAAAGAATATTTTGTCGAATATAAGGATCAGGATGAGTTGAGGTATTTGTTTTACAGCAATATGATCTCGTATTTCAAGGAACGGTTCAATAAATAATGAAAACATACCGAGTTAAATTGATACGTTAACCAGAAACGATTGATATGTGAATTCGAAGTAATAAAGGTACAATGGAACCAAGACGAATTTTTTGTGACGGAACGTTCAGCTTCGATTATCGGGATGTGGGTTATGAAATTCAGGCCGCTCAGGACTATCGTGCGGAATTACTAGGGGAAGTAGAAGCATTATTACGCCCGAAGGAAACTGCGGGAGTGAAGATTAATGATGATGTTGTATATGTCGGTCCATTTTATTTTGAGACGGATGATATGCAGGCGGAAGATATTGTCAGATGTGAAAAACAGATGATCGAGTCGTGTACGGATGCCTTGTTTCTTCTGGATGGACCGGCCTGTCCCGGCACTGTCGCAGAAATAATGTATGCGAATTCCTTGAATAAGTATCTTCACGTATTTTATATCTGTCGTTCTGAAGATGAGGAGACTGAGAGTGAACTGCACACCCCGTGCTGGTATCCGGTTCTGTTTTGCAGGATGACGAACCCGAAAGCCCATATTCATCCTTGCAGAAATATAGAAGATGCAAAACGGAAGATATTGGATTATGTGAGTTGCGGGATAAACAGCATCTGTTAGATAATGCTCAAAGAATTGTTGAGGAATCTATTTTAAATAATTATATATTGTATGAATCTTTAATATACTCACTTATGAAAAAAAGTCATCTATTCGCAACTGTATGTGTTATAGCACTTTCGCAGTTTTCTGCATTTGCTCAGACTTCCCAGAAAGGCGTGGTCAAGGAGTATCGTGAGGAAAACAATAAGCGCCCCTTGGCAGGTGTGGAAGTAGAGATCACTAACGCCGGATCTGTCGTATCAGATAGAAAGGGTGATTTTCTATTGGAATTCAGGACTTTCAAGCCTGGCCAGAAGGTCAATGTCAGGCGAATAGAGAAGACTGGATATGAGATCTTTAATAAAGAGGCTCTAGAGCAGTGGAATATAAATCCGGATGAGCCGTTTACAATTGTGATGGTCAAACAGGAGTTGTTCAAGGAGATTCGTGATAATTATAGCAGGATTTCTTCAAAGAGCTATGCCGAGCAGTATGAGAAGGAAAAGGCTGCACTGGATAAGGAACGTCAGGAAGGCAGACTTTCTGAAGAAAAGCATAGAGAAGAGCTCGAAAAATTGAGCGACTGGTATGATGCAAAATTGGATAATCTGGATAATTATATCGATAGATTCGCGCGTATTGACCTTGCTGAGCTGGATGAAAATGAGCGTGCTATCATTGAACTTGTCAAAGAAGGCAAGCTGGAAGAGGCAATGGCGAGATATGATGAATGGGGACTTATTGAAATTATCGAGTCGGAACTATCCGACTTAAGTCAGATAAGAAATGCTGTTGATGATTTAAATACTTTGATGGCGGAAAAGGAAGCCTCATTGAAGGAACAGTGGAGCAAGTTCCAGCGTGAACTGGATTTCCGTATTTTGACAGGTGGAAGAAAGGGATATGATATGGTTTCAGAAATGCTGATGCGCGCAGCCAAAGCGGCGGATCCAAATAATCCGTATATTCTCTATCATTGTATTGCTTATTCCGGGTATATTAATAATATCGCACTTCAAAAGTCGATTTCTGAGTTGTGTGATATTGAAAAAATAGCGGATACCGACTATCGTATTTTATTATCTCAGAGTTATAGTAATTCTCTGGTGATTACTGGAGAATATGAGAAGGCTATTCCGTATGCCGAGTATGTCGTAGCCGCTGCTGAGCAGAAGGGAAATGTCGAATTAAAATGTCGAGGCCTATCTCACTTGATGTCTATCTATGAATTCACGATGCAGTTGGATAAGCAGAATGAGGTTTTCAATGAGTTAGTCAGATGCTGTAATGATGATTCTGTCTATGAAAGTTTGTCAGAATATTATAGATCTGCTTTGAATCAGGATATTGCATCACATTATGATAGGATGGGTGATTTTCTCAATGCCAATAAGTACCTGATAAGAAGTTATGACCTTCAAAAAGAAATTTATCAGTCTGATTCAAATATTGACAATCTCAGGAGGTATGTCAATATTTCAGTATCATTAGGAACATCATATTATAATATAGGTGATATAGATAATAGTATAAAACACTTGAAGGAGGTGCAGGTGCTTATTGAAGATGCGGGAATGACTGAGAATCCGGCATTTATATATGAATACTATACGTCATTGAAACAGCTTGGTGTTGCTTATTTCGCACTGGGAAATTATGCTGATAGTGAGATGTTGATGGCATCTGCATTGAAGATTATAGACTCTGTGTCATCTGATCTTTTCATAGTTGAAGAGAGAACCGATATATCTAATAATTTGGGATATCTTTATTTCACAACGGGGCAATATGACAAAAGTGAGAAGATGTATATGTTGGCATTGAATGCTTGCTATAATCCATATATAGAGAATCCTAATAAATATATTTTCCATATTTTCAGAGTGCAGATCAATATTTCGTCTCTATATCTGGCAATGGAAAACTTCGAAAATGCACTCCGCTATGGCAAGGATGCTCTGGTTAATTGTGAGATGCTTTATTCGATATATCCTGATTTTGTTGTCAATGAATATGCTCTGACACTTCAGAATATGGCTCAGGCTGCTGCTGCTCTTGGGAAAAAGGAATATGCATTGGAATTTCTTGCCAAGGCCCTTGAAATCAAGCCGGATGATCCGGTAACTAAAGAGCTTAAGGATTCATTAAAATAATGATATGCTTCCGGAGTATAAGAAGAAATATGCCTTTATAAGCTACAGCCATAAGGATGAGAGTATCGCCAAGTGGTTGCAGCACAATCTGGAGGCATATCGCTTGCCTACGGGCGTAAATAATGAGTGTGAGAATACCCGTTATCTGCGCCCTGTGTTCCGTGACCGGACAGACCTTAACTCCGGTAGATTGAAGGAAGAGATTCGTCGCAATCTGGAGACGTCCAAGTTCCTGATCGTACTGTGCTCTGCTCATTCTGCAGACTCATTCTGGGTCAATGAGGAAATCGATATATTCATAAGTTTAGGCCACGTAGAGAATATCATTCCTGTTCTTACGGATGCCGGAGCATATGCGAATCTGCCGAAGCGATTGACGGAATACTATCGTGAACATCCTGAGGATGAACTTCTTGCCATAGATTTATTTTCGGAAGGCAAAGATGTGTCATTTATCCGCATTGTATCCCGTATGTTGTCTCTGGAGTTCGATGTGTTGTGGGACAGATATAAGAGGAATAAGCGAAGGAAGGCGATCATAACTTCTGTCGTATCCGTCTGGGCTGCTATGGTGACATATTGGTTCGGTATTCCGGTTTCTTTAGAGGTGGATATCCAAGAGGAATCGCATAATCTACCATATCATTTGGAAGCGATATTGAGAGTAGGTGAAGCTGAATATAAGCTTGATAGTATTGTTTCAAAGGTACAAATTGCATCTCTACCAGGATATATGAGGGGCAGAACTATCCCGATATGCATTGAGGCGATATATTATTGTTCTGAATCCAGCGAATTCAGATTCGGTGTAGGAATCAGAAATCAAGCGGTTTTTACACTCTTGCGTGATGATACTTTCCGCACTTTTGCCGGTACTGTCTTTGATCAGGATGGAAATGTACTGGAGAATGTTTCTGTTCAGATCAATGATATCTGCTCCAAGACTGATGAAAACGGATATTTCCATATTGAATTACCGGTTGCTCTACAGGCAGAAACTCAGATCGTGCACCTTAAAAAAGAAGGATATAAGGATTATGTCAGAGAAGATGAATGCCCAGGCACCAATCTCGGATACGTATTAAGAACGAATTGATCATATATTTAACCTATGCAACTACCCCTGATCCTCCTCGCCGCGCTGGCGCCCATCGCCATATTGGCATATTATATCTATCGTCGTGATAAATTTCAGAAAGAGCCTGTAAAGGAGCTTCTCAAGGCCTTTGGTATGGGAATATTGTCGGTACCGGTGTCGTTATTGATTTCGACTCCACTTGAATTTGCGGGCTTTTATTCGATGGAGACTCAAACCCTGCTTGATGCTGTGAAGGTGTCTTTTCTCGGGGCTGCGATTCCGGAAGAGATTGCTAAGTTTCTGATGCTCTGGCTCTTTGTACGTAAAAGTAGATGCTTTGATGAAAATGTGGACGGAATTGTCTATGCATCAGTCGTTTCGCTTGGTTTTGCTGCCGTGGAGAATATATTGTATCTTGTTACGAATTACGAGTCGTGGATCTCTGTCGGCATTACCCGTGCATTGTTCTCTGTGCCGGGACATTTCTTCTTCGGAGTGCTGATGGGTTATTACTATTCTCTTTTCCGTTTTTATCCTGCTGCCGGCCGAAAGGTCAAGTGGCTTGTGCTGGGAGCTCCGATACTGGCACACGGACTGTTTGATACGGTATTGTTCAGTGTCGAGGTACTTCCTGGTCTAAGTGCTGCCCTGATGATAGCTTTTATCCTCTTGTGCAACAGTCTGCGTAAACGTGCCAGCAGGAGTATCGCCGAGCATCTGGAAAGAGATAGTGAAAAATTACAGTTGCAGTGATAGATTCCGGCAGTAATATTGTTCTATTTATCCGATAAAAACCAAAGAACAATGGAAAATAAATATGTACCTCAGCCAATGGATACAAGTGATGTCCGTTTACCTGAAGAATTGATGCCTCTGATCGAGCAGATGGCCAGGAATGTTCACGAAGTGTGGGCTCAGAGCCGTATGGATCAGGGATGGACATATGGAGAGGAGCGCAATGATGCCCTCAAGCATCATCCCTGCCTGATCCCTTATGAGGAACTCCCTGAAGTCGAGAAGGCTTATGACCGTGATACGGCTGTCGGCACTTTGAAGCTCATCAGCAAACTGGGATTCAAGATTACGAAAGAGTAATTTGTCTATAAGGAATTCTTGACCACCAGCCAGTCGTAATGTCTGGTCTCCTCACTCAAGGCGTCGTATGGGACAATGCAGTTGTGAGTGCATTTCAAATCGCTGGTATCTTCTGCATATCTGTATCCGAGTATGATGTGTGAAGCATTCCATCGAATATGTTCTCCGACGGCCAGATATTCCAGGACAGCGGCATCTTCATCAGTACATCTCTTCTTGTCGACGTGCTGTCCGTCATTCCAGCTGTCCTGAATGAATTCAGCTGCTGCGGCCGTCCGGGCATCGCATAATGCTCTTTTGGTGAAGGCGTGAAGGCAATTGGAATAATCCTGCGAAATCTGTCTTCGGGCCTTGTTCCTTGTGGCATAATCATCAGACTGAAGTCTGGTGAGTCGTTCTGCCCAGGCAGTTTCTGCTTCTGCCTGTGATGTGGCTGAAAGATAACTGCAGTAGAACTTCTTGGCCATAGTCGTGATATCGTTGGCGCTTATGACATTCTGTGTCCAGATATCCTTCATCATTCCGAACGGGCGCAGGCAGTTTCCGAAAGTGCGGTTTGCTTTTTCGATTGTCTCCTTATCGAGAATGCTGAACTCCCGCTGGCGGAACGCTATTATGAAATTGTCTTTCAGGTCTTTTCCGTTTCTAAGGGCAAATTCTGCAATTTCGGTAGCAATCTTCAGATTGTCCTGGTCGTCACCGAGGCAGACTACTATATAATTCATTTCATTTATAGTTTTGCCCAGACCTTCCCAGAACCTTTCGCTTTCCACCTTACAACTGGTGAAATGTACTTCTGAGGCATTAGGAAAGCTGATTTTACGCTTGAGCTCTCCAGCTTCTTCTGCTGCGTTATCATCGAAGATATGGCATTGGAAAGGAACTTTTTCCTTGTCTTTTCCGACAAAGGAACCGAACTCGTAAAGGAATTTCAGGGCTTCGCGACCTGTCTCGCCGAAACCTATGATCGCAGATGTGAACCCGGACTCCACATAACCGAGAAGTCTTCCGCTTTTCGCATCCTTGGCTTTCTTTACAAAGCTGACCGGATATGTTTCAGCCGAATCGTGGGTCTTGAGGCTTTCAATCGCGAGGAACGAGGAATCCACGAATATGAGTCTGTCACGTATGTCGGTCACTGAACTGTATATCGAAGATATTCCATCCTTCGCAGCGTGACAGTAGATCCTGCATCTTAGCTGAGCCTCTTCAGGGACGTTTTCCAGCTGATACAGCTTTTCGGCAAGTCTGATGTTCATATCCTGGTCATCTGACAAGATATAGACGTTATTGTCGTGATTCCGTAGCCAAGGCAAAAGCCCTTTCATTCTTTTGTCTGCCTTCAGAATGACATCAGCATCAATAGCTTCATTCTTGTTTGTCCTGAAGATGAATCTTGAAATGATATCCCAGATGGAAATTCCTTTAGGTGCATCCGACTTGCTCGGAATGTCAATGAAGATGATTTTTCCGCTGCAGCCTTGTCTGCGTATGTCCGAAGCCAGAAGGATGGAAGCTTTGCTGAGGCCTATGAAGATATGATTGCCTCCATCTTCTGCGCTCTTTATATTCTTTTTCCGGAACAGCCATCTGCGGCTGTATGCCCATCTGGACAAAAAGTGGAATATTACCATTGCACTGGTGATTATGGCAAGGTAATATGTCATAAGCAATGCTGTGAACAGTATCTGGTTATCACTTAATATGGCACTTGCCGCCCCCTTGAATGCTATCGTCTTTGCTACGAACATTTCCAATGCATATTGGATCGAGAAATATGTCATAAGCAGCCAGTCAGTAACTGTTCTGGCACTATCCTGTGACATTTTGACGAAAAGAATCAGATGGATGGCGAATCCGGCAGCGAAAATGCCTGTGAAAGCTCTGACCAGAGCATCAGTATTCTGCCGTTTGCCTGTAATATGCTGAAGAATGAGTCCGTAAGCTATGCCGGTCGCGATAATGATGATTCCTCCTGTATCTGTACCCATAGGAAAAAGTAGGTTAGTTTGCTCAAAGTTAATAAAATATGTGATAATCTTATAAGAAAGCTGACTTATTTTCCTATCTTTGCCAAAATACAGAAATTTATCCTATGAAATACGATGTGTTCATAAGTTATCGCCGGGATGGCGGAGGAGAGTTCGCGCGCTCTATCAAGGCTGAACTCGAACTCAGAGGCTATTCCGTCTTTCTTGATTTTGATGAACTTAAGGATGGTGTCTTTGATGAAAGGATATTGGAGGCAATAGAATCATCTCCGGTATTTCTGTTCATATTGTCGAACGGTTCTTTGGACAGATGTATGCAGGAAGGTGACTGGGTCAGGAAGGAGGTCGAGCACGCATACAGGCATAATCGTCATATAATCCCGGTAAATAAGGATGGAGCATTTGTGGGTATCCCGGAGGAACTTCCCGATATCCTTGCAGAGGTGTTCAGCCGTAACCAGTATTCGGATATAATGCTGGGACAGCTTTTCGGGGCATCGATAGAGAAGATGGTAAAGGAAAGGATCGCCCCTGTCGTGAGGCGCCCGAGAAAGAAGCTTTTTTCATATATCCTGCTTGCATCTGCGGCAGTACTGGTGTGTGTAATATCATTTATAATATTCTCGAAGAATGCTCAGGCCCGTCAGGCTGCCCGGGACTATGCCGCTCTTGTCAGCTATGCGGATTCCCTGTTGTGCTGTGAGGATAGCATCGGTGTGGCGCTGCATAGAATTGAGACTGCGGAGGATATTTCTGAAAGTTATGCTGACACACGCTACAGCAGCCTTTTCGACGGAAGTGCCGAGGTTTCCAGACGCAGGCTCGAGCACGTCAAGGACTCGCTTTTTACGAGAAATAAAAATTGTGTGGAATTCTATATCGCCAGATATCGTCAGGACAGAAAGCCTGAAGATAAGAGGATGACCCTGCATTATATCGATAAGGCGTTGGCTCTCAAGGATGACGCGGATCTGGCAGCAATGAGGAGGATATTGGAATGATAAAGAATGTTTTTTTCGTATTGCTGATGTTTGCGGCATCGTTTGCATTGTCAGCTCAGGAATTGCCAGAAAGTTATGAACAGTTGTTCAAGGAAGGCATAGCTGCATTTGACAGTCAGAAATTTGAAACTGCCCGTTCCAAGTTCAAGAAGGTGGTGAATATGCCGGAGACTTCTCCTGCGCTCAGGAATGAGGCTAATGAGTTCATAAAGTCCTGTGATATAGAGATCAGGAAAAGGACTCCTAAAAAAACTGCACCTGCTGCTACGGTAGTTGTCGAGCAACAGCAGAAAAAGGAAACGGTTCTTGAAATATATCCTGCCAATCTCAGTCTTTCGGCTGCAGGAGGCACAAAGGAAATCGCCATTGAATGCAATGCCGAATGGGAGATTATGTTCAAGCCTGAATGGTGCAAGGTAATGGAGATTTCTCAGAAGTACCTGAAGATCTGGTGCGATGAGAATGATGTCACAGAAGCCAGGGAAGGAGAACTGGGATTCTCAGTCAAGGACAGTGAGAAGGTAAGGACTGTACATCTTTTCCAGGAAAAGGGCACCGACAAGTCCGGAATGGTATATTTCAGGACTGTCCCGGGAAATGCACTGATCGAAATCCACGACAGCGGTATCTATAGCGTATCTTCGCGTGCTCATAGCCTCCGGGCAGGCTCGCATAGTGTAAGAGTGCTGAAGGAAGGTTATGAACCATTGGATACAACTGTAGTTGTACCGGTTTCCCAAGATGGCAGGACTGTCGTATTTGATATTGCTCTCAAGCCTGAATTCGGTGTGCTCATCCCTCAGGTTACAATGGAAGATACAGGAAAGGATATGCCTGCGTTGAATTTCCGCATAAACCGTAAGCCTATAGATCTTTCGAATCCGTCAGGAGGTTTCTCATTTGATGACGACGGTGTGATATACAACACCCTTTACAAAGGTGGCAGGATTCCATTGAAGCCAGGCTTGTATGAGGTGAATGCCAGTGCTGATGGTTATGTGCCTTACAGCGGCTATGTGACGATAGGCCAGGGCGATGAAGTCGATTTCAAGATTGACCTTAAATATAGGGCAGGCTGGCTGACAGTCCTGGATGAGAGGAATGCAGAAGGTGCAGTGGTTTCCATCGATGGAACAGATTTCAGCTGCAAGGTAGGCGAGAAGCTCAGTCTTCCGATAGGAGAATATATCGTAGAAGTACGAAAGGACGGATATATGCTCGATGACGGTACCCTCGAAGTGAAGATAGAAGAAGGCAAGGAAGTTCTATTGAAAGCAGCAATGACACGAATGGTCAACTGCCTCTTGTCTACAGATGTGCAGGGGGAGAGTGTCTTTGTCAATGGCGATGAAGTTCCGTTGCAGCAGCCGATGTATGTCATTCCACTTATGGAGGGCGGCACGTATCAGCTGGAGGTGAAGAAAGAAGGATATTGGCCTCATAGTGAATCGATTTATGTTTCTGAAACAGATACGCTCAAGGATCTTCGAGGAATAGTAATGAAAAAGACTGTGCCTTTGACTATCAGATATGATGAACCAAATCTGATGATTTCGCTTTATGCCAAGGGTGACAGTCTGCGTCGCGACTATGCCGGAGTCACTCCTTCACGATCCAAGGATACCACTCTTTATGTACCATACGGAAAATACGATCTGAAGCTCAGCAGACGTTTCGAGCCGATAACAGAAAGACGAACCGCATACGAAGGAAGGATCAATTTCACCGAATCCCGTAATGACTTCAAGGTCCAGACCTGGTCCAAGAACAATTTCCTCCTGATAGGGGGCGACTATAATCTTACATCCGGTGATCTTACTGAGTCCGGAAAGCTTCCTGTTTTCGGTTATGCTTACTTCGGACAGTTCAAGATATGTGAAGGCCTGTCTACGGATATTTTGAAGGCATCTTTGTTCAGGACATCCCAGTGTACCTTCCCGTTCGATAAGGAATCGGTCCCTCAGCCGGACTGGACGATAGGTGCAAGCTGCCTCTTCCTGAATTATGATTTCAGGTTGGGAGGAGGTTTCTGTCAATATGGTGATGCCAACGTTCTTCTTTCCTACACTTGGTATCCTCCGTGGACCTTTGTACTTCCTTTGACACATTTCAGTGGCCACGATGCCTTTGCGGGAGTGGAACTTGCTTCCAGAATCCCTTTCTTCAATGTGAATATAAGATTCGGAGCCCAGTATATCAATGGCCGTTTCAATTGTTATAATATGCCTTCGGATTATAATCAGAATATAACTGCTAGCTTTACGAACACGCCTCTTAGCCAGTTCCGCCTTGTAGCCTCTGTCGGCTTTACCCTGGGAGGAAGAGATGCAAAGGGACGTAATGTTCTGAGACTTTGGTAAAAATAAAGATCAATAGATATGGAAAAGAAATTATACCCTTTGAAATTCATCCCTGTTGCTTCAAGGAGGCCTTGGGGTGGTCACGATCTGGTCGGAAAACTCGGCAAGAAGTTCGTGGAAATCGATGAAGATGGAAATGAAGTGCCTGTTCCAGCAGATGAACTAATCGGCGAGAGCTGGGAACTGGCTGATATGGGCGTTGAAGACTCAGTCGTCGCTGAAGGCTGGCTGGCTGGCAATACTATCGGTGACATAATGGAAACCTATCTGGAAAGAGTGGTGGGCGAGGACGTCTATAATTATTATGGCCGTCAGTTCCCGCTTCTAATCAAGTTCCTGGATATCAATGACAAGCTTTCTGTGCAGGTTCATCCTGATGATGAGGTCGCGGCAGAAAGATATGATTCGCTCGGCAAGGCTGAGATCTGGTATGTGATGGATGCCAAGCCTGGAGCAAAGATGTATTGCGGATTTACCCGTGAGGTCAGCGCGCAGGAGTTCTATGACAGATGCCATAACGGAACTGTAGATGAGATCCTGAATGTGATAGAGCCTCGCAAAGGTGATGTAATCTATATTACTCCGGGTACAGTTCACGCTGCTGACGGAGGTCTGCTGATTGCAGAGATCCAGGAATCATCTGATATGACATTCCGACTCTATGACTGGGGACGTGAGTTCAATCCGGCAACAGCCAGAAAGACCCACCTCGATGAAGCGATCGACGTAATCGACTATCGCGCATTTGATTTTGGCCTCTATCGCAAGGGACCGCTCTGGGGAGAAGAAGCTTCCAATGAGCCTTGCAAAGCTACGGCTTGCTGCTGCGAAGGTGAATGCCATTGCCACGAAGAGGGCGAATGCAATTGCCAGGAAGAAGGAAAGGAGTGCCATTGCCACTCACATCACCATAGCGAAGGTGGGGTAGTGGAGACTCTTGTCGAGAGTCCTCAGTTCAATGTCACTAAGCTCAATCTTACTGATCCACTCCACATATACACTGAGAAGTTCGGTGGCTTTATCGTATATATCTGTCTTGATGGTGCTGCTTCCATCCAGGTTCCTTCTGTAAAGGAAAACGGGGAGGCTTATATGCAGAACTATGAATTCGCAAAAGGCGAGACCATCCTTGTGCCTGCTGAAATGCCTGATTTCTATCTCGTTCCACGTGATCGTTCGACAGTTCTTCTCGAGGCTGTGACAAGACCGGTGGAGGAGCAGGATGAATATATTGACCCATCTACCGATGCTTTCCTTGAAAATGAAGATTATGAAGGACTTGAGGACGGAGCATTTGATGATGACGAACCTCAAGGACCGTCAGGAGCCTCACCGCTTAACTTCTTCAGCTAGTATATGGAGGAACTGAGAATCGATAAATATCTCTGGGCTATTAGAGTGTACAAGACCAGGACGGATGCTACCGATGCCTGCAAAGGTGGAAAGGTCAGGATCAATGGAGCTGACACAAAACCTTCAAAGCTGGTCAAGGTCGGTGATACGATAGTAGCCCGTAAAGGAGCAGTAACTTATACCTATAAGGTGCTTCAGCTGATCGATAAGCGCCAGGGTGCCAAGCTCGTACCGGATTATGCTGAGAATCAGACTCCTCCGGAGGAACTCGCCAAGCTCAGAGCTCCGGTCGAAACCTTCTTTCTCAAGCGAGACCGCGGAGCCGGACGTCCGACCAAGAAGGACCGTCGCCAGATGGAAGACCTATGGTCCAATCTCAGTTTCGATGTCCCCGACGACATCGCCGAAATCATAGCTTCTGACTTCGATTTCGACGAAGAATAACAAAAAACGGAAGATTTGAAAATCTTCCGTTTTTTTGTGTATCCTACTTGAAGTATCTGTTGAAAAGTCCCTGGAATCCTGCACCGTGGCGAGCCTCATCCTTGCACATCTCGTGAACTGTATCGTGGATGGCATCCAGATTCTGCTGCTTAGCCAAAGTCGCGATTCTCTTCTTGTCCTCGCAAGCACCCTGCTCTGCAAGCATTCTCTTCTCTACGTTTGTTTTGGTATCCCATACACACTCACCGAGCAGTTCCGCAAACTTTGCTGCGTGCTCTGCCTCTTCCCACGCATATCTTTTGAAAGCCTCAGCAATCTCAGGATATCCCTCTCTGTCAGCCTGACGGCTCATAGCGAGATACATTCCCACTTCAGAGCACTCGCCCTGGAAATGGTCGCGGAGTCCCTTGAGAATTTCAGGATCCACATCCTTCGCTACTCCGAGTCTGTGCTCGTCTGCCCAGGTAAGGGCCTCTCCTGTCTCTACGATTTCCTCAAACTTCTCAGCGCCAACGTGGCAGATCGGACACTCCTGTGGAGCTTCGTTACCTTCGTGGATATAACCACATACCAAACATCTGTACTTCTTTGTCATAGCTATGCCAATTATTGTTTTTATATTGTTATCTATTATTTGTTATTTATGCTTCTTCGTCTGTTACCTCTACAAAATCTTCAGGTCCTACAAAGCAAAGTGGGCATTCCTCTGGAGCGGTCTCTCCTTCGTGGATGTATCCGCATACCAAACATTTAAATTTCTTAGTCATAATCGTTCAGTTTTAATTATTTATGTTTTGTAGTTTTGAAATATTCAAAATTAATTCCAGTGCAAAGGTATGGAAAATTCCTTTGTTTCCAAATATTTTTGTAACAAATTTCGAAAATATTGCATAAATTGTATAAAAATATCGTGCTTTTAGATAAAAATCATCGATTGTGCCGTGTTTTGGCAAAATAAAAGCATAGATTTGCATTGTAAAATTCATTGTTATGAAGCCATTCCTTAAACAGGTAGCCAGACATTATTATGATGGCGGAGACATACAGAAAAGATGCTTCATCTTTCCTAACCGCCGTTCTATGATATTCTTCCGGAAATATCTTTGCGAAGAAGTCGCAGCATCGGGAAAGGATCCTATCGTGGCTCCTCAGATGCTTTCGATCAATGATTTCTTCTCCCGTCTTTCCGGTATGACTACGTCAGGGAGAATCCGTCTGCTGGTAGAATTGTATGAATGTTATTGCCGGCTGAATCCCAATGCCGAGAGCCTGGATGAATTCATATTCTGGGGTGATGTGCTCTTGGGTGATTTCAATGATGTGGACAAGTATCTGGTAGATCCGCAGCAGCTCTTCTGCAATATATCGGAATATAAGGATCTCCAGGATGATTATACATATCTTACTCAGACGCAGAAGGATGCCATTAACGCCTTCATCAAGCATTTCAAGGATGATTCAGGAAAGCTTACCGTCAATATCGATACCGGTGATGCTGATGTGAAGGGACGTTTTCTTATGATCTGGAATCTGCTCCTCCCTTTATATACTGAGTATGGCAAGGTCTTGAAAGCAAAGGATATGGCCTATGAGGGTATGATGTACAGAAGCCTTGTGGAGAAGTTCAGTGCAGAAGATGCGGCTCAGGTTCTGCGTACGGCTTTCCCTCGGGAGGAATCATTTGTGTTCGTAGGACTGAATGCCTTGAATGAATGTGAGAAAGCTGTGCTGAGGAAGCTTCGGAATGCTTCTCTGGCCGAGTTCTGCTGGGATTGGTCCGGCGATATGATCCGTAATCCTCAGAACCGTTCCTCATTCTTTATGTCAGACAATGTCAAGGAGTTTCCTCAGGCTTTCCGCCTTGATGCCGATGGATTGGAACTTCCGTCCTTCAATATATTAAGCATCGCCTCTTCTACAGGTCAGGCGAAAAGGCTTCCGGATATTGTCAGTCAGATAGCCAGGATGCATACCGGTGGTGATCTTTCCAAGGTGGGCACTTTTGAGGATGGAGGGACTGACTGTGCGATAGTCCTGCCGGATGAGAATCTTCTTAAACCTGTGCTGAATTCCATTCCGGAAGAAATCTCCGATATCAATGTCACGATGGGACTTCCGATGAAGTCCAGCTCTCTGTATGTTATGATGGCCGATCTGGCTTCCGTTCAGCTTCACGCGGTCAGGAAGAAGGAAAAATGGCATTTCTATCATAAGCATCTTTGGGATCTATTCGCTTCAGAAGTCTTCCGCAGTGCTGCCGATGACCAGACAATGGCAGTTGTGTCGCAGATAAAGAAGGATGCAAAATATTATGTCCCTTCGGATGAACTCTCCGGGACCCCGCTGCTGGATGTCTTGTTCAAGCCTGTCATTACAGATACGAAGGCCCGTTCCAAAGAACAGATCGATGCCTTTGCAGGTTATCAGATGGATGTCCTGAAGACGATTGCGCCTGCCTTGGCGAAGGATTCATCCCTGGCGCTTGAACTGGAGTATGCAAAGGAGTATTACCGGAGTATCAGTCTCATCAGGCAGATAGCTTTGGAAATATTGCCATCTACATATATACGTCTGCTGAACCAGCTTCTTGGAAATGTGTCGGTTCCTTTCAGAGGAGAGCCTCTTAAAGGACTTCAGATTATGGGACCTCTGGAGACTCGTGCCCTGGATTTCCGTAATCTGGTGATAATGTCTGCCAATGAAGGTGTTTTTCCAAGAAGGAGTGTCAGTTCTTCTTTCATACCGCCGGAACTCAGGAAGGGATTCGGGCTTCCTACATATGAATATCAGGATGCCGTCTGGGCCTACTACTTCTACAGAATGATTTCCCGTGCGGAGAATGTCTGGATGCTTGTGGATTCCAGGACAGAAGGACTTAAGTCTGGAGAGGAAAGCAGGTACATAAAGCAGTTGGAATATCATTTCAATGTGCCTCTTACAAGATATGTCGTCAGATATGACAATATGAAGACCGCCTGCATCCCTCCGATTCAAAAGACTGCGGAGGATGTGGAGAAGATCAAGTCTACGGTATTGTCTGCCACCACATTACAGAATTATCTGGCTTGTCCTGCGAAATTCTATTACAACACTGTGAAGGAACTGTCTCTGGAGGAGGAAGTGGCCGAATCCCTCGATTACGGTATGTTCGGAACTGTATTCCACGATGTTATGCGTGCCATATATACCTCACCTTCCGCTATGGCTGTGGATTTTGTCTTCGATCACAGAGGAGAGAATGAAGCTGCTCTTTCTGACAGGATGGACAGGGTCAGCAGGGATTACATAAGGCAGTGGTTAGGACGGGAAACAGACATTAAAGCCAAGGTCAAGGCGGAGATAGCTTCTCAGCTCAATACGTTGGAAATAAGCGGAAGAAATCTTGTGGTGGCGGATGTCATTGTCCGATATGTGATGAAGACTCTGCAGAGAGACCTCGAGCAGCTGGAGGCTGAAGGGCAGGAACATTTTGAGATATTGGGCCGTGAGATAAAGGTCAGCGGGGAGTTCAGAGGACAGAAACTCAAGGGATTCATTGACCGTCTGGACAGTTTCAGGCCGGATCAGGCCAGAGTGGTGGATTACAAGACCGGAAAGGTGCTTAAGGATGACGAGGATATTCAGGATGGTAATGCTGAGGCTATTGCGGAGAAGATTTTTGCTCCTGATGTAGCCGATCGTCCTAAGATCGCCCTGCAGTTTTATATATATGACCTGCTTGTGCAGTCAAGGACAGAGGTTCAGGGACGTGATATATATAATTGTGTATATTCCACATCAGGACTGTTCACGAAGGCACCGATGACGGTACGCCGCAATCAGATATTCTTCGATGCTGTGTCTGAACGCCTGGGCAAGCTGCTGGACGAAATGTATGACATTTCTGTGCCGTTCAGAAGGACGGAGGATGAAAAGGTATGTCAATATTGTGATTTCAAGACAATCTGCGGAAGATGATACAGATAATGAAAGCATCGGCAGGCTCGGGAAAGACCTACAGCCTTGCCAGAAAATATATAAGCCTTCTGTTGGGAAGCGAAGATAGGTATGCCTACAGACATATACTTGCAGTTACCTTTACTAATAAGGCAACCGATGAGATGAAGGGCAGGATCCTGAAGGAACTCTATCTGATGGCTTCCGATCCATTGTCATCCGGTTACCTTGACTGGTTCGTTCCTTCTGTATTTCCCTCTGCAGCCGATATGCAGAAGAAGGCCGAGACAGTGCTGCACAATATCCTTCACGACTACAGCGCATTTGCGGTCAGTACGATTGATCGTTTCTTCCAGCAGACCTTGAAGGCTTTTTCACGGGAAATCGGCCATTTTGCCTCTTATCAGGTGGAACTGGACAAGGAGTCGCTTGTCGCGGAAAGTGTGGATAGGATTCTTGACGCGCTGACCGAAGATGACGGCAGTCTTCTGACCTGGCTGACGGACAATGTGCTGGAGCAGATCGAGCAGGGAGGCCGTTACAGTATGGATGCGAATCTTCTGGAGATGGCGAAGAGACTGAAGTCCTCCCAAAGACAGGAAGCCCTGGAATCTGCCGGTATTGATTCAGAAGAGGATTACTCGAAGGAAAGGCTTCTTGAGATAAGGAAGAGGTGTCGTGAGATAATTTCGCTTTTCAGAAATGAGGTCAAGGTACGTGCTGATAAGGCATTGGCTATCCTTCACGAGGCTGGGGTGAACCCTGTCGAGAGCAGGAATAAGTTTATGAATGAACTTTATGTTTATTCGGAACTTACTGATAATGACCGTGTGCCGAGGCCAAAGGATACATTCTTCAAGAATGCGGCCGACAGCGATCTGTGGTTTGCCAAGACCAAGGCCAAGGCTCTTCTGCCGCTGGTATATCCGTTTCTGGAGGCGCCTCTGGAGGATTTCTGCAGCCTTTTCGGGAAGGACTTCGATGTTTACAATACTGCCTGCATTCTGGACGGACAGCTATACGGACTGGGAGTGGCCGGTGAATTGTCCCGTACATTCAATGAACTGATGAAGGAAAAGAATGTTCTCTGCATAGACGATTCCAATACTATTCTTCGTGATATAATAGACGGATCGGATGCACCGTTTGTCTATGAGAAGATAGGAGTGCGTTATGACCATTATCTTCTGGACGAATTCCAGGATACAGCACGCGTACAGTGGCAGAACTTCAGTCCTCTTCTCAAGGAAAGTGAGTCCAAGGGAGGAGACAATCTCATTGTAGGTGATGTGAAGCAGAGTATCTACAGATGGAGAGGATCTGACTGGAAACTTCTGCAGGAAAGCATCCCGAATGAATTCCCCGGACATACTCAGACAGTCCTCGATACGAACTACCGAAGTCTGTCCAATATAATCGGATTCAATAATGCCTTCTTCAAGGCCGTTTCTTCTGTTCTGGATGCTATTGCCGGATACGGAGAATCCGGTCCGATGTCGGAAATATACTTCGATGTCCAGCAGAAAGTAAGTAAGTCTGATAAGGATTCAGGTAATGTAAGCCTGACCTTCTGTCCTAAGGATCAGGAGCTGGATAAGGTCCTGGGAGGGGTTCTGGAAGCCAGAGAGGCCGGTGCCCGCTTATCAGAGATTGCCGTTCTTGTCAGAAGTAACAGTAGTGGCGAGGCTGTGGCCAGACATCTGATAGACAATGGTATAGCAGTAGTTACAGACGATTCCCTAAAGGTCAAGGGCGCGATTACCGTACGCCGTCTGGTCTCATTGATGTCTCTGGCTGATAATCCTGAAGATACAGTGAACGGATACCTTGCACGATCTCTTGATGTTCAGGTTCCGCAGTCCTGCAGCTCCCTGGTGGATATGGCTGAAAGCTTGCTCAGGAGTCTTAAGGCAGGCGACCCAGAGGAGGTCTGGAAAGGGGAGATTCTGCATATACAGTCATTTATGGATACGCTCCAGGATTATGCCGCTTCCAACGGCAACAGCCTCAGAGGTTTCCTTAAATTCTGGGAAGGAGAGGATCCTTCCATCAGTTCACCGTCTTCCGGTGAGTCGGTGCGTATAATGACCATTCACAAGTCCAAAGGACTGGCATTCCCGTATGTCATCATTCCTTTTGTCGAGAATATTCTTCTTTACAAACCGGATAAGCACTGGTGCAGGCCTGCCCTGGACGGTACCTCACTGGAGGGTCTGGCGGAAGGCGTATACGACGTATCCTTAGGCAGCGAATCAGTAAATTCGCTGTTCTCGGAAGATTATCGCAGGGAGAATTTCCTTCAGCAGGTGGACAATATGAACATACTCTATGTGGCTATGACCAGACCTGCTTTGGGCGTTCATCTGATTTCAGCACTTCCTCCTGCCAAATGTATGCAGGCCGTAGATGCCGGCCAGATGCCGGACTTCAAGAATTTCTCTCAGATCCTGTATTGGTTCGTCTCATCTTATGAAAAGGCTGTCAGAATTGACGAAGAAGACTGCTTCAGGTATGATATAGGTGAAATTGTAGAGTTCGGAAGGTTCCGTAAGAATGAGGATAGTGCAGTGAAGGATTTCGGGATTGCGCCCGGCAATGAATATCCTTCGATATCCTTGAATTCCGCTGAAGAGGATCCTCAGGCAGATGTACGTGAGAGAGGCAGGCTGAAGTATTCCGCCGATTCCATTGATTTCTTTTCTGAGGACGGAGAGGCCGGAATATCTGCTTCGAACAGAATCAAGGGTGTCGTCCTGCACGGGATTCTTTCAGGAATGATAGTCGAGGAAGATCTGGAAAAGGCTGTAAGACAGTCATTTGAGTCCGGGGATATCTCGCAGGATGAGTTTGCGATGACTTTCGCTCTCCTTCGTGACCGTCTGGAGGAAATCAGACCGTACGGCTGGTTTGATTGTGAAGTGACAGAAGTTATGAATGAAACCACTCTTATAGATACGGACGGACAGATGTACCGTCCTGACAGGGTGGTTATAAAAGGAAATGTAGTCACGGTCATCGATTATAAGTTCGGAGAACATTATCGCAAGTATGAGGGACAGCTGAAGAAATATGCCGGCTTGTGGAAGCGTATGGGATACAGTGATGTTTCCGCTTACCTCTGGTATGTACATTCCGGTGAAGTGGTGAAGGTTATTTGATGTGATTATTTCTTAGAAAAATCAAAACACTTTCTTATATTTGCAAGTTGTGATATAATAGAAACTGAAATTTATGGAGAATAAGGATATAGATACCTGCAAGCTTCTCTACAATACTGAGAGAGTAAGGCTTTACATACCTGAGTATGGCAGGAATGTGCAGAAGATGGTGAATTACCTCAAGACCGTGGAGGACAGGCAGAAGCGTAATGAACAGGCGAGGGCTATCATCAAGGTGATGGAGATCCTTAATCCGTCAGTGCATCTGGAGGAGGATTTCGAGCATAAGCTTTGGGACCATCTCTTCATCATCTCAGGATTCGACCTTGATATCGATGCTCCGTATCCGATGCCTTCTCCTGAAAGTCTGGTTACAAAGCCAGAGCCGGTTCCTGTGAATACCAGGCCGATCAAGGCCATTCATTACGGCAGAAACATTGAAAGCATCATCGATCTTATTGCACAGAAAGAGGATGGGGATGTGAAGACAGAGATGATCCGTCAGCTGGCTATCTATATGAGACAGCAGTATCTGATCTGGAACAAGGATACGGTGGCGGATGCGACCATTTTCCAGGATATAGAGAAATTGTCAGATTATAGGATCAAGGTTCCGGAAGGCATACAGCTTACCCGTATTGACAATGCAGCGGTATTCGCCCGTCCTGGTCAGAACCAGCAGAAAGGCAAGCAGCAGAACAACCGGTTCAAGAACAATAACAACAGGGCGCGTAACAAACAGCATAAATAAGAAATGGCTCAGAGTAAGAAGACAAATAAGAAGAAAGAGAAGCGTAATCGCTTCTCATTCTTTTCTAATATGGATCCGGATAGGAAGTCGCTCATTTTCAAGATAACAGGTCTGATTGTCGGTGTGTTTGCGATATTCACCCTTGTGGCTTCTGTGTCTTATCTGATGACCTGGCAGGAAGACCAAAGCCTTATGTCATCTCCTGATATGCTGGATAAGGGAGTGGAAGTGTCCAACGCTGCCGGAAAGATCGGTTATCGCTGGGGGCATTTCCTTGTGTGCCGTTTCCTCGGATTGGGCAGCTTTGCTCTTATCTTCCTTCTTGCAGCCTCAGCTTTCAGACTCTTTTTCTGGAATAGAAGCATAGGTTTCCTGAGGATGACATTCATCACCGTAAGCGGTGCATTCCTCTCCTCACTCATTCTGGCATTTGTATCAATGCAGTTTACCTCTGACGTATACTTCGGAGGCGGACTTGGTGGTGATGCCGGACACGGAGTGATCGGGATGATGGACAATCTTGTGGGAGGAATTGTCTTAGGCGTGATTCTGATAGTCCTGACTATAGTATGGCTTCTTTTTGCCAGCGGACGTTTCGCTCATTGGTTTGCTGTTGCGGGAATGAAGGAGAAGCAGACGACCTCGATCGAGGAGTTTGATGTAAATTCTATCCGTGACGTTTCCAGCGGGGAAGACACTCCATCTGATGAAGCGGCTGATACAGAAAATCCATCACCGGAGGAGGAAGTCATTGCCGGAGACTCTGATGTCGTGCCCGAAGGTGACAATGGACCGGAGCAGCCTGAAACTCCTGAAATCATAATCGAAGGCCCTCAGGAACCGGAACAGAACGAAGGTCCGGACAAAGGTGAAGAAAAGGGTGATAGTCAGGCGGGGATTGAAATCATAAGGAATTACGATCCGGATGAAGTCGTGACAGAAGAACTAGAACGGATTGACAACAGAGCAGAACTCGAAAAGTATGAGTTCCCTTCTATCGATCTCTTGGATGACTATGTGGATGGGCAGCATTCTGTTTCAAAGGAGGAGCTTGAAATCAATAACAACAGGATCAGAGCTACCTTGATGAACTACAAGATCGAGGTAGTGCAGGTGTCTGCCGTTGTGGGACCGACCGTGACTCTTTATAAAGTGGTCCCTGCACCTGGAGTGAAGGTGTCGGCCATCGAGAACCTTCACAGGGAAATCGGTATGGCATTGGGTGCCAAGGGTGTACGTGTGGTCGTTCTGCCTGACTGTGTCGGAATAGAAGTGGCGAACAGGGAACCTTCGATCGTCCCTCTCAAAAAGGCTCTCAATGATGATGCTTTCAGAAATACCAAGTATGAACTCCCGATTGCCATAGGATATACCATTACAAGGAAAGTGAAGACTTTCGATCTGGCCTCAGCTCCGCATCTTTTGGTAGCCGGTGCTACCCAGCAGGGTAAGTCCGTGGGACTCAATGTGATAATATCTTCACTTCTTTATGCGAAGCATCCTTCTGAGCTGAAGTTTGTCTTCATTGACCCTAAGATGGTGGAGTTTACTGCTTACAATGAGCTTCTTAAGCATTATCTTGCGGTTATGCCTACAGCGGCCAACGATGATGACCTGCGTGATCAGGCTATCGTAAAGGATGCAAAACAGGCTGAGCTTATTCTTAATTCACTCTGTGTCGAGATGGATGAGCGATATAAACTCCTTGCCTTGGCCGGCGTCAATAATCTTAAACTATATAATGATAAATACAAGAACCGTCATCTCCTTCCTACGGATGGACATAAGTTTCTGCCGTACCTTGTGGTCGTGATAGATGAGTATGCTGACCTTACAATGGCAGGAGGAGCCGGTCCGGATGCGAGGAAATCTGCCAAGAACATCGAGTCTGCCATTGTACGTCTGGCCCAGAAGGGTAGAGCTGCCGGTATTCACGTGATCATAGCGACCCAGCGTCCATCCGTCAATGTCATCACAGGTCTGATCAAGACAAACTTCCCGACCAGAATCGCCTTCAGAGTAGTGTCCAGAGTCGATTCTGCCACTATTCTTGATACGAACGGTGCCGAGAATCTCATCGGTAAGGGAGATATGCTGTACTATGCCGGAGTCGAGATGGAACGAGTCCAATGTGCTTATGTAAGTATGGCCGAAATCAATAAGATCACTCGTTTCATCGGAGACCAGACCGGTCATAGGAAGTCTTATAATACACCATATTATCTTCCTGCCCCTGAGTCTCCTGATGGAGAAACTACAGGCGGAAATATCGATATGCAGAACATCGACCCTATGTTTGCAGATGCGGCCCGTATGGTGGTGACTACACAGAAAGGCTCGACTTCCGATCTGCAGCGACGTTTAGGTATGGGATATGCAAGGGCAGGTCGTGTTATGGATCAGCTTGAAGGTGCAGGAATCGTGGGTCCGCAGGAGGGTTCGAAGCCACGTCAGGTACTTGTGGCTGATCTTGCAGAACTTGACGAAGTGCTTTCACATTTCATCCGATAGTATGAACGATATATTGAAATATATAGTGACAGGCTTGCTGGCTGTTCTGCCGGCAAGCCTTGTTGCTCAGAGTCCGGTTCTTCTGGATAGACTCTATGCTGGCTTTTCCTCTAATTGTGTTGCAATGGATTGTGAATACACCCTACTGACCGATGGAATATCGTCAAAAGGGGATTGTAAAGTCCAGGTCCAGGGTACTTCATACACAATGAAGGGTGCCGGACTGGAATTTTTTTGTGACGGAGAATCAGTATGGGTTCTTGATCCGATGGCAAAGGAGGCCATTGTAGAGCCAGTCAGCAATGATTCGTTCTCTTATATGTCAAATCCAGCATTGCTCTTCCGGGATATGGACAAGGTTTTTACAGTAGCGTCTGCCACTGCATCAGGATCTGGAATGAAATATCATCTGAATGCCCGCAAATCCTGTGGAATCCGCGAGGCCGTACTTGAGATCGACAAGGATTCAGTGCTGAAAACAGCTGAGTTTACAATGGATGACGGAAGCGTAATGAAGATTAATGTGTTGTCGATGCAGCTTCAGCCGTTGAAGGCCAGGACTTCGTTCATTCCATCCGATCTGTCTTCCGACTGGATCATTACTGATCTGAGATAGATTCCTGACTACCAGCTGCCGCCTGCTCCGCCTCCTCCGAAGGAGCCGCCTCCAAATCCACCAAATCCACCGAATCCACCTCCGAATCCGCCTCTGGAAGAACTGCCCCAGCTACTGTAATCATTGCCCATTGTGATGATAGGACCCGTATATATGTTCCTGCCTCTGCTTCCGCCGTTTCCACCGGATCCTCCGTTTTTATTGGCCTTTATCAGTACATAGAGTATCAGACCTAGTATCAGCAGAAATGCGATTATGGCGTATATCTCATCATCTTCTTCATATTCCCTGACCTGAGAGATCTCGCCTGAAGCCAGCTTCATCAGCACTTCACAGGCATCATAGACTCCTCCGTAATAATCATTTTCCATAAAACGAGGAATCATTTCATCGTTTATGACTCTTTTCGCATAAGCGTCAGGAATTGCTCCCTCCAGTCCGTAACCGACAGCAATGAAAACCTGTCCGGCTGAAGATGTCTTTGGCTTTACCAGAATTACTATGCCGTTGTCGAATTTCTCGGAACCCACACCCCAGTCGATGCCTATGCGGGTGGCATATTCGGATGCTTCGTAGCCCTCCAGATCATTGACCGATACGACTGCTATCTGATTGGAAGTGGAATCATCGAATGCTACAAGCATCCGTTCCAGTTCTGTTTCCTGCTGATCTGTGAATAGACCGGCCAGATCATTTACCAGTCTCGCCGGGCTTGGACGTGATGGGATTGCAGAAGCGGCAATGCAGCATAAAACTGCTGCTGCAAATGCCAGAATATATCTTTTCATAGTATTGACAGCTTATTTGCCGAATGAGATTTCATCCGGCTGTTCATTTATGTCATCGCTGTTGTATGGGAAGAATGCCTTGAGCTTTTCACCGGATGCAGCGACTGCTTCCGACAAGCCTTCGGTAAACATACCCTCTCGGAAACGCACGGACATAATCTTGATGACGTCTTCCCAGAAATTCTCCGGAACGACTTCATTGATGCCCTTGTCTCCGATAATGGCGAATACCTTTGTGTTGCACGCTACATAGATCAGGACACCGTTCCTCAACACTGTCCGATGCATCCCCAGTTTGCCGAATATCTCTTCCGCCCTTTTTATAGGGTCAGTGTCGCATTCGCTTTCAATATGTATGTGGATCTCGCCTGAGGTCCCTTTTTCTGCAGATCTGACCGCGTCCACAACAGTTTTCTGCTGGTCCGCGGTCAGGAAATCTTCCGGTCTCATTTATTGTGATTTTTAGAACTCAACCTTTGGTGCTGTTTCTGTTCCGGCCTGAGCTTCGAAATATGCTTTTTTCTCGAATCCGAACATTGAAGCAATTATATTGTCCGGGAATTTTCTGATGCCGGTATTGAATGCCTTTGCTGCTTCATTGAACTTCATTCGTTCTGTAGCTATGCGGTTCTCAGTGCCTTCCAGCTGCGCCTGAAGCTCGAGGAAGTTCTGATTTGCCTTGAGGTCAGGATAATTCTCCTGAATGAGGAGAAGCCTTCCGAGAGCTGTAGAGAGCTCGCCCTGGGCAGCATTGAACTGAGAAATTGCCTCAGGGGTGATGTCAGTCGGATCTACGGTAACCTGAGTGGCCTTGGCACGTGCGGAAACTACGCTTTCAAGTGTTTCTGACTCGTGTTCAGCATATCCCTTTACTGTAGCTACAAGATTAGGGATAAGGTCTGCTCTGCGCTGATATACATTCTCTACCTGAGCCCAGGCAGCCTGTACATTTTCATCAGAGACTACCATATTGTTATAGGCATTCTTTATCCAGATGAAACCGCCAAGGAGTACTACTCCTACGACGATGAGGGTTATAAGTCCTTTCTTCATAATCAGTCAGTCTTTATTAATTTTCACGGACGCATCTTACATTGGCGCCGAAAGTGTTGATGTCTCCTTTGCTGATCTGCAGATCCGGCTGGTCGCCGATTATATAACGGTAGTACGCCATATTGTCATTGTCTTCGACTTTATCTGCTGTCCAGAATGCGGCATATTCATATACTCCGAAGAATGATGCTGTAGGATATTTTCCATCTTCGGTCTTTTCTCCGAGATTGGCATATCCGGCAGGAATGGCTGCAAGTCTGCTGGAGTTAGTTATTTCACCTATAGACGGCCAGTATTCCCACATTTCAGTTCCGTTGAATCTGATGTCTGCCATCAAGTCGGCACATATGCCCTTGATTGGTTCACCTTCTACGGCATTGGCCTCAGGGTTGATGGCATTGGCCATTGCTGTCCACTCTGCATCGGTCGGAAGTCTCCATCCCTCCGGGCAAGCCTTCATAGCTTCCTCATAGCTGTAGAAATTGCCGAAGACGTCAAGCATAGCTTCTGCATTGGAGTAAGAAACTCCGTATGAAGGATTGGCGAGATTTCTTCTGAACCAGTCCAGACCGTTGATGTTTGTGTAGTAATAATCGATTCCGTCTACAGAGATTCTGCTGTCTTTTGAGAGTATGCCTGTGCCTGTTATCGAGCCGTCAATACCGCCTTCTACGACAGTTGCGACTGAAGAAGCATAAGAACTGTTGTATCCTTTGGCAAACGCAGTGCAGTTTATTGTATATGTTCTCAATGTATCTGAGAATTTGCATTCGAACGATCCATCCGATTCCTTGCCATATTTGTCAAGACCGGTCTCGTATCTTGTGGTATCTGCCGGCGTATTGCCTGGTGTCACTTTCCAATAATATCCGATAATTCCTCCATCCGGATGACTTAGGTTCTTCGGAGTCAATATCACTACCTCATTAGGTTTGACGAATTCCGGAAGATTGAAGGTCAGCATTCCGTTCAATGATGGCAATGACTCTGTCTCCTTGTCCTTTTTACAACTGATTGCTGAAACCATCAGGGCTGCAGCCAGAATCACGGGGTATAGTTTTCTAAGACTCATCTTCTCTGTTATGATTTTTTAATTACAATCCTGCAAATATGGTCATTTTAATTTGAAAAACCGCTACCTTTGTGCAAATACTTTGCCTAAGAGGTCAATATGATAAGGTTTGTCAGAATATTTTTGTGTTTTTTTACAGTTGCGGCTGCCCTTTCCTGTTCGCAGCGCAGTTCATATATAACTATAACAGGTTTTGCCCAAGGCGGGACATATGCAGTAAAGTTCAATACTGAAGGATTGCAGTGCAGTCCTGAGCACGTGAAGGATTCCATTGATTCAATTTTGCATAACATTGATAATTCTCTGTCCGGATACAATAAGAAATCCCTTCTGAGCCGCTTCAATGCAGGAGAGACCATCGCGCCTGATCCGATGTTCGTGGAAATTTATTCAGAAGCGTACGATATCTTCTGTCAGACAGCCGGGGCAGTGGATGTTGCCTCGGCGCCATTATTCGATATCTGGGGATTTGGCTTTGCCAATGATTCTCTGCCTTCATCGGAACAAGTTGCCAAGGTGATGCAGTCGTGCGGAATGAACAGGTTGAAAAGGGAGATGCTTGTCTCGGGTCAGGGAACCTTGAACCCGTCGGATCTTTTGATGGAGCCGGGCGTGCTTCCGAAGCTGAATTACAATGCTATAGCCCAAGGATACAGCTGCGATGTAGTGGCCCGTTATCTTTATTCATTGGGAGTCAAGGATATGCTGGTGGATATCGGTGAAATTTTCTGTGACGGTGTTAATCCTTCCGGTCAGCCTTGGACGCTCGGCATCGACCGTCCTGCAGACGGAAACAACCAGCCCGGGGCTCAGATTCAGGGCATATTCCGTGCTCCCGAAGGCCCTCACGGCATCGTTACATCCGGCAACTATCGCAAATTCTACATACGTGACGGAAAGAAATATGCCCACACGGTAGATCCCCGTACCGGTTATCCCGTAGAACACACTCTTCTCAGTGCCACTATAGTAGCTCCTGATGCTACTCTCGCTGATGCTTATGCCACTTATTGTATGGTTATCGGTCTGGATGCTTCCCGCGAATTTCTGGAATCCCGTCCCGACCTTGAAGGCTGCCTCATCTATGACGATAACGGGGTCTTCCGCACCTGGACTTCTTCAGGCTTCATCCTCGAGGAACCGATAGACTGATTTCTTTTAATCTCCTGATTGACAAGGTGTTCTGTTGCGTGTTTGTAGCCCTGGTCACATCGTGGCTATAATCTCCAGCACACGGATCAGTGCCGAGATCAGCCATTCGGCCGTCTGCAATACAAACACAGGGCAGATTCCCATTTCATTCAGGATCAATGTTATCATTATGGCCGGTATGATGAGTCCTGTCAATGGGATAGCCAGAAGGTTTGTCAGTAGGAAATGTTTTGGTAATGTTTTGAAATACAGCCAGGCGAGTGCTCCGGTGGCTAACTGGCAGGAGATGGACATAGAGCAGACCTCCCATATCCACCTGGTGCATCTTGTCATAATCCCATCATCAAAAACGCTTCCCGGCCATAAACCTTTCAGCCGGGGAAATATGAATGCAATGCCTGCCATCGCCGCATATGATAGCTGGAAGCCTACGGACTTTACGGACAATGGCGATATAGTCAACTGAATGATCAGTGCAGTAAGCAGCAATTGTCCTGTGCTGCGATGCCGGTGAGTCAGCCTTCCGATTTCAGCAAGTAGGATAAAAAGGAATGCCCTTACGATCGATGGCCCTGCCCCTGTCGCAATAGTGTAGAATCCGCACATCAGTATTATGGCCACCGATCTGGGAATCCAGAAGATCCGGTAATTGCCGGTCACTGACAATGAGCGGTTTATGATGGCGTATATTATCCCCAGATGCAGTCCGGACAATGCAAGGATATGAGACGCTCCGCTTTCCCTGAAGGCAAGGACAATCTCCCTCGGTATGTCGCTCCTTTCACCGGTCACAAGGGCCTTGGCCACAGCATTGCAGCGGCTGTCGGCAAATGGTATCCGGTCAATGGCCTCCTGCATCCTGCTGCCCCATCCTTGTGCCCATAAGCCGAAATCTGAGACCACGGAAGCCGCTGAAATATGTATAGATGTAAATCCACAGACCATCCCGGCTGACAATGCCGCAAGACCTACCGATGCCCACTGCAAATGAACATCATATCTTCTTCGGTCAGGATGCATCAGCAGGGCCAATGACAATGCGGCTGCGATGAATGCAATTGCAGGTAAGGGGGACAGGGACTGCCTTATGCAATATCCCGAATAAACTGCCAGAAGAACTCCGGCTGTGAAAGGTAACGCAAACCCTGCTGTTTCTCTCTCCACTTTCATTTCGTTCCTGTTTTTTGCGAAAGTAGCGATAATTTTTATAACTTTGCAAAGATATGCTGTAATTTCTATAGAAATTCAGAAGGAAGAACGAAAAATAATTAAAATTACAATAGAAATGATCATTTTAGTACTCAATTGCGGAAGCTCATCGCTCAAGTATCAGCTCCTTGATATGAAGAACGAAGAGGTTTATGATCTCCTTGCCAAAGGTATTGTCGAGAGGATCGGAATGGAAACAGGCTGTCTGAAGCATCAGGCTACCGGAAAGGAAAAACTCGTTAAGGAAATGCCTATCGAGGACCATACTGTAGGTATCAGAGCCGTTATGGATGCTCTCCTTGACAAGGAATATGGAGTTCTTACTACTCTTGAAGATATCGAGGCTGTGGGTCATCGCGTGGTTCACGGCGCTGAGGAGTTCGTATGCAGCCAGCTCATTACAGACAAGGTGGTGGCTCAGCTTGAGAAATGTTCTGTGTTCGCACCTCTTCATAACCCTGCCAATCTGCTTGGTATAAAGGCGGTTACAGAAGTTCTGCCTACAGTTCCTCAGGTGGGAGTGTTCGACACTGCATTCCATCAGACAATGCCTTCATATGCTTATATGTATGCTCTTCCATACGAGTATTATGAGAAATACGGAATACGCCGTTATGGTTTCCACGGAACAAGCCACAGATATGTGTCTGCCAAGGGTGCAAAGTTCGCCGGTCTTGACATCGAGAACTCGAAGATCATCACCTGTCACCTTGGAAACGGAAGCTCGATCGCAGCTGTTATGAACGGTAAATCCATCGATACGTCTATGGGCTTCACTCCGCTTGAAGGTCTGACAATGGGAACAAGATGCGGAAGCATTGACCCTGAAATCGTTACATATCTTCAGGAGAAGGAAGGACTTTCACCGGCAGAAATCAGCAACATCCTTAACAAGAAGAGCGGATTCCTCGGACTCTCCTGCATTTCTTCAGATGCTCGTGACCTTGACGATGCGGCGAACGAGGGCGCACCTAAGGCGAAGCTTACACTCAAGAAACTTACCTATGAGATCATCAAGTACATCGGAGCATATACTGCAGCGATGAACGGTGTGGATCTCATCGTATTCACCGGCGGTATCGGAGAAAACAACAGCCGTCTGCGCCGCAGAGTGTGCGAGAATCTTGCTTATCTCGGACTTACATTTGACTATGATGCCAATGTCGTAAGAGGAGTGGATACAATCATTTCAGCACCTGACTCAAAGGTGAAGGCAGCGTTGATCACTACCAATGAGGAACTGATGATTGCACGTGATACAATGAATATCGTTCAGAACGAGGAATAATTATGCTTACAACATTCGAACAGATTTTTGAAGAACTCCGCAGCAGAGGTGCCAGAAAGAGAATGGTCGCAGCCTGGGGAGTTGACAGCCACACAATCGCAGCAGCTTCCAAGGCAATAGATCTCGGTCTCGCTGATGTAATTCTAGTCGGTGATGAGAACCTTATCACCAAGGCCTGCGCTGAGGAAGGAGTGGATATGCAGAAATTCACCATCGTGCATAATCCCAATGAGCTTCAGGCAGTTGCTCAGGCTGTGCAGATGATACGTGAAGGTCAGGGAGACTTCCTTATGAAGGGACTCTGTTCTACAGACAAGTTCCTCAGAGCTATCCTCAACAAGGAGACCGGTCTTCTTCCTCCGAAGGGAACCTTGACACATTGTACCACTTTGGAGATCCCGTCATATCATAAGCTGCTTTTTGTAGGTGATGTGGCTGTGATCCCTGCACCTGACATCAAGCAGAAGCAGATCATTATGGAATGTCTGGTCAAGACAGCCAAGGCTGTGGGAGTGGAGACCCCGAAGGTGGCTCTTATCGCTGCAACAGAACAGGTACTTGCCAGCCAGCCGGCTACAATCGATGCTGCATTGCTTGCCAAGATGGCTGACCGTGGTCAGATCAAGGGATGTATCGCAGACGGTCCTCTTGCACTGGATGTCGCTATAGATCAGGAATCTGTCGAAATCAAGGGCCTTGTAAGCCCTGTTGCCGGAGATGCGGACTGTCTTCTTTTCCCTAACATCGAGTCTGGAAATGTCTTCTACAAGGCCAATTCGAAACTCGTTTCAGGTGTACGTCAGGCCGGTATTCTCGTAGGTGCGAAGGTCCCTTGTGTCCTTTCCAGCCGTGCCGACAGTATCGATACCAAGCTTAATTCAATCGCCATCGCGGCAATGTCAGTGAAATAGTTCCTATGAAAGGCAGAATACTTATAATAAATCCGGGCTCTACATCTACTAAAATCGGCTTTTACGAAGATGGACAGCAGCTTTTCGAGACCAACCTCACTCATTCAGCGGAAGAGATCGCTAAGTACGAATCCGTTATGGATCAGGGTGCAATGCGTCGTGAGGCCATTGAAACCTTCCTGACGGAGAATGGTGTAGCTGTGGATTCGATAGATCTGATTATGGCTCGAGGTGGATTGATCACTCCTATCAAGGCAGGTGTATATGAGGTCACTCCAAAGATGCGCGAGGCTTTGATTTCCGGCAAGGATGGCGTTCACGCCTGCAATCTCAGTGCCCTGATAGCAGATGATATGGCTTCAGACATAAGTAAGGCACGTCAGTCAAAAGGTGAATCAGTTGTCTGCAAGGCATATATTGCGGATGCACCGACCTCAGATGAGATGCTTCCTGAGCTTAAGCTTACAGGACATCCTGCCTTCGAGCGTCGTGCAGCTTTCCATACGCTTAATTCCCGTGCAATGGTCCGCCGTTATGCCCGCAGCGTGGGTAAGACCAATAAGGACGTGACTGTGATCGTAGCCCATATGGGAGGAGGTTCTTCTGTTTCACTTCATAGAAACGGACTGGTCATCGACGTGAATGATGCCTTGGGTGGAGATGGCCCTTTCAGCCCTGAGCGTGCCGGATCGGTACCGGCATTCCCTCTCATCGAGATGTGTTTCAGCGGAAAATATTCTAAGGCTGAGATCAAGAAGATGCTTGTGGGCAAGGGAGGAGCTGTAGCTCATCTTGGTACGAATGATTTCCGTGGAATCGTGACACGAGCAGAAGCAGGAGATCAGGAATGTGCCACTTTCCTTAAGGCATTCTGCATATCGGTAGCCAAGTATATCGGTTCAATGGCTACAGTCGTCAGTGGTAAAGTAGATGCTATCGTTCTTACTGGTGGAATCGCCTACAGCGGATACATCACCTCGGAAATAGCTTCTATGGTTCAGTTTATCGCCCCTGTAGAGATCTATGGTGGTGAAAATGAGCTGGAGTCTCTTGCAGAGAACGGATACGGTATTCTCTCAGGAGAGTTCGAGGTCAACTGGTATTAGTCTGATCTTTAGATGGATCTGTCGTTTCAGATATTGCTTTCTATAGCCTCAGGTGTTTTCGGACTCTTTCTTATAGTCTTGATCCTGAGGCTTTTTTCATCTGTTTCCAGACTTCGCAATGATCTTAATAGGGAAAGACTTCGCAATGAAGCCACCGAAAGGGATATCCGTGCCTTGCAGGATATTGTCCTTCAATTGCGGGATGCTGTCTCTTCAGACAATGGCAATGATGAGGAATTTCTTTCAAAGATGTCCCGATGGCTGGAAAATAATTTCTCGGATCCCGATGCTACCGTAGATCAGTTGGCCCTTTTTATGGGTATGGGACGCACCTCATTATATAACCGGACCAAGAACCTGACCGGTAAATCTCCTTTGGAGATGATTCAGGATTATAGAATGAAAAAAGCCGCATCCTGTCTTAAAGAGGGTAAGCTCTCCATAGCAGAAACGGCCTGTAAGTCCGGTTATTTTGATCCTGGCTATTTCAGCAGGACCTTTCGCAAGCATTTCGGAATGTCTCCAATGGAATATATGAAGCAGTCCGGGAGTTTATAGACCGGTATCCATCACGAAAAGGTCCCTTTCCGGGAACTTTTCACCATATAGTTCTCTGCACTGCTTGAAGAGGGCATCGGTGTAGCGGGCCTGTCCCGGTCCTCTCCAGGTACTTGTATTGGTGATCATAATCCAGCATTCTCCATCAGGGAAATACTTCACAAGTGCGCTTGTACCTGCTAATGTTCCGGTTCTGCTCCATCCTTTTTCCGGAGCAGTATCATTCCAGCCAAGCGAATATGTCTCTTTGTCAAAATATTCAGTCATCTGTGCTACTGCCTCGGGAGAAATGATGTCTTCCACTTCCTCTCTGCCGTCAATCGAGGCTACCAGTCTGGCGATTTCAGCAGGAGAACCGCACCAGGCACCGGCACCGGAGAGCAGAGGTATATTGTTTCCGCCATAGCAGCGTTCTACCATTATGCCGCTTCCATTATATTCTTCGACAAACTTTCCGTCTCCCTCGTGTGTGTAGTATCTTACTTCATTATCGAATCTGTCGCTGTAATATGAGCCACCTATGTGCATATCATAGCAGCCTGCCGGACGAAGGACTTCTTCTCGGATGAATTCCTCATAAGACCTTCCTGATACCTTTTCAATGATTTCCGACAACAGAAGATATCCGAAATTAGAATACTTCTGCCAATCTCCTGGCATAAACCTCAGATTATGTCTCAGCACAAGCTTATAGAAGTCTTCTTTTACAGGAGGCTGATCCAGCAGCATCTGGTTACGTACATCGTTTGAAGAGAACAGCGGGTCGCGGTAGAAGCCTCCCTGGTGTCTCAGAAGATGTTCCACTGTGATCTTATGGTGATTCTTATCCTTGATGACTGCATTGAAAAGAGAATCGTTGAGGATGCCGGAAGGACCGAATACCGTATCCTTTATGCTGAGCGAGTCCCTGTCCTGCAGCACCATAATACCTACTGCTGTAATGAGTTTCGACACAGAGGCCATCCTAAGGATATGTGATGGCTGCATTTCTAAATTCTCTCCTTCATCTGCCCATCCGTATCCTTTGGCATATAGAAGCGAGTCGTTACGCATAACGGCCAGTGATGCACCCTTTATCTGCCATTGTCTCATATAATTCCTGACTTTCTTGTCAAGACCCTCCAGTTCCGGCAGAGATGAATGTGCATTGGAAAGTGAATCATTCAGATGTATCCTGGGCTTGAGTGATGCCAGAGAGTCTGGCTTTGACACAGGCTTATGTATAATCACAAAGGCTGTCGCTATTGCGGCAGCCGTGATTGCGGTCAATATGATTGCAATTGTCTTTTTCTTCATTCAGTTCAGTATCAGATTTTTCCAGCCTTGCGGGCGAATTCGATTATGAAATCAGCCGTTCCCTCAATGCCCAGTATGCTGGAATCCAGACAGAGGTCATAGGTCGAAGCTACACCCCAGTCGGTGAAAGTGTAATAATTGTAATATTCTGCCCTTTTTCTGTCCTTTTCTTCAGCAAGTGAACTTGCCTCTTCGATGGACATACCGGTCCTTTCAGCTATTCTTGCGGCTCTTACCTCCAGAGGGGAAGTCAGAAATACATCCAGTGTACATTCCATATCTCTGAGGATATAATCCGAGCATCTTCCTACTATGATCGCTGAGCCTTGTTCTGCAATTTTCATTATTGTCTGGCTCTGCATCTTGAATATGCCTCTGTCACTCATATAGTTTTCAGTCTCGCTGAAACGGTTCGAGAATATGGCAGAAAGGGATAAGAATCTTTTCTTTTCGTCGCTTTCTTCAAAGAATTCAGCACTGAATCCGCTGTCCTGTGCCGCTTTCTTTATCAGTTCCTTATCGTACACAGGTATACCAAGTTTTCTTCCGAGTTCCAGTGCGACGGCTACTCCGCCTCCTCCGAACTGTCTTCCGATATTGATTATTATCTTCTTGTCCATATCTGTGCTTGTTAGATGTTACTTCCGAGGATTGTTCCTTCCTCACCGTCCTGAAGCCTGTTGAATTTCCTGAACAGACGTCTCAGCATTATTGCAGTAAGCAGGGCAGACAATATATCTGAGATAGGAAAGCTCATCCATACTCCGTTAGCTCCATACCACATAGGCAGTGCGTAAAGCATAGGCAGCAGGAAGAGGATCTGTCGTGAGAGGGAAAGAATGATAGATTTCTTCACCATTCCCAGACTTTGGAAGAAGTTCGTTCCGATCATCTGGAATCCTACTACAGGGAAACCTATGGTAAGTATCCTCAATCCTTCTGCAGACATATCGAGCAGGCCTTCATCGTGTGTGAAGATACCTGCGGCAATGCGTGGAACAAACATTCCCACGGCGAAGCATATCAAGGTTACGACGGTGCCGAACTTGGCGGTCATCCAGAAGACTTCCTTCACCCTCGAATATTGCTTCGCTCCGTAGTTGTATCCGGCGATCGGCTGCATACCCTGGTTCAAGCCCATACAGATCATAATGAACATAAATATGAGTCTGTTGCAGATTCCATATGCTCCGATGCCCAGATCACCGCTGTAGTCACGCATCTGCTGGTTGATGAAGAGGGTGACAAGACAGGCTGCCGCATTCATCAGGAATGGTCCAAGTCCTATGGCCAGTGAGTCCTTTGCTACGCGCATATCGAGCTTGAACAATCCCTTTTCGAAATGGAATGCACGGCTTCTGTCGCTGAAGTGTTTGAGAACCACTACTGTAGCTACAACCTGCGCTGCTACTGTAGCCCAAGCCGCTCCTGCTATTCCCATATCGAATACGAAAATGAATATCGGGTCAAGGATGGTATTGAAGACTACTGTGAATATTGTCAGCATCATTGCCTTTTTCGGGTTGCCGGATGAACGCATCGCGGCATTCAGACCGAAGTACAGGTGTGTGATGACATTGCCTATCAGAATGATCGTGATATATTCCTTTGCGTATGGAAGCGTGTTTTCACTTGCCCCGAAGAAATATAATATAGGATCGATGAACATCAGTGTCAGACCCATAAACAAGAGACCGATTATGATGTTCAGAGTGACTACATTTCCCAGAACCTTGTTGGCTGCCTTGTAATTCTTCTGTCCCAGAAGTACCGAAAGCATTGTAGCAGCTCCGGCACCCACCAGAGTACCGAATGCTACGGACAGGTTCATAAGGGGGAAAGTTACCGCCAGTCCGGAAATTGCAAGCGGACCTACGCCTTGACCGATAAAGATGCTGTCCACCATATTATACAGCGAAGATGCTGTCTGCGCTATGATGGCCGGCAAAGCATATTGCTTCAGAAGTCTGCCGATCTTTTCTGTACCGAGTTCAAGAGGTACTGAAGCCTTATCTGCCATTTTATTTAGTTGGTTTTTCTACGATCTCGATTTCAAATACGAGAGGAGCATATCCCGGAATGCTTTCTCCGCTGCCGTTATATGAATAGCCAAGTGGAGAATAGAATACTCCGATACCCTTTTCCATAGGATGCATATGCCACAGTGCCAAGGCAAATCCTGGAATTACACTTGAACCGGATGTGCCCATAGTGAGGTCAGAAGATTTTTCGCCCCACTTGATGCTTGTAGGCTCATATGTTTTGCTGGCAGAGTAAAGACCGTTGTCTTTGGCGACCTTTTCAATAGTTGTGTCGAATACAAGTCCGTTGAGAAGGCGTCCTGTGTAATTGATGTAGATGGTGGTGTCTTTAGAGAACTTCTCTGTACTGACCTCCTGCGACAGCGGCTGATAGTAGAAACCGAGTGTGTCATTCACCATCCGGCTGTCGAATATCTGCTGATTCCTGCTTATGTACTCTTCGATTTCTCCAATTTCGAATTTATGGATGCTGTCGGTGAAATGTCTGATGGTTATGTCGTAAATGGCGCTTGAACTGTTCGATGAGTTCTCGAGATACTCTTTTTCTGTCTCATAGCTTGAGTAAGCCATCAGCCAGCTAGGAATTATGATCTTCTTTCTTCCGCCCTCCTTCATTCCTATGACAGCCTGTGCAAGACCTGCCGGCAGGGTATTGTCGAATGTTGTCAGGACTTTAGGACCATAGAATTTGGTAGTATCGTATGTTCCGAGCTGCTTTGCTGTTTCCTTGCCGGTGTAAGAACTGATATTGCCTTCTAGGTCTGTGACTGTGTAGTCGGCATATATATATCCATCCTTCTTGACCGGTGCTCCCTTTCCTTCTTCTTCCTCGAGGATATAGATGCCGAGTCCTGTCGGCTTGATTCCCGGATGATTCTGACTGATCCAGGCGTTGAAATATCTCTCTTCTGCTTCGTTCGGACCCACCTTCACTGCTTTTGCACAGCAGATTGCAGAAAGTGCTATGGCAAGGTAGGCCGCTGTCTTAAAAATCTTCTTCATTGATCTTCTTAAATGATTTGAACCGACAAAGATAGTAAAAAAAGTAATAATACGGCTAATCGTTTGAAACACTCACAACCCATATCTTGAAAGCCAGGGCGGAATTAGCAGGAATCATACCAAACGTGCTGTTTCCGAAGCCATATTTACCACAGAAAAGGATTTCGCATTCCTCACCTGCCTTCACTCCCACCAGACCATCTCTTACACCTTGCAGAAGCTTGCCGTCTTCGAGATTGATTTCCATCAATGCATAGTCCGGGTCTGTCAATTGCCATTTTGCCGCTGTGGCAGTCTCCTCGTGATTTGTGGCAAACATATTGGCTGAGTTGATGTTGCCATTGAATATGTATCCGGCATAATAGAAACTGACTGCGCCTCCCGCCTTCAGCTCTTCCCCTTCTCCTTGAACCAGGGTCAGACGGGATGCCCCTCCGTTATAGGTTACGGTCCTTTCGTCCTTCAGATTGTTGGATATATATTTGTCAATGCTGTCTTCCTGCTTGTTGTATGTCATCTCCAGCTTCTCCTTTACGCAGGAGCAGGCAATGGCTGCGAGAAGAATCAATGCTATGAGCGTCCTAATTGTTTTCATTTTCCTGATTGAGATAAATATGTGTTTGTCTTTCAATGTATTCTGCTACGGCTTCCACGCCTGGTACATCTTCCGGAATGCAGAGTCTTCCGCCTGCGGCGTTTTCGTGGCCTCCGCCATTGAAATATGCTCTTGCGCATCCGTTTGCCGATGTTCCTATCCTGGACCTTATCGATATCCTGATCTTCTCGTCGTCTTCCTTTGCCAATATGCTCATTCTTACATCTGCAATTGAAAGCGGCATATTGACGAAACCTTCCGTATCACCTTCAGCTATCTTATATGCTTTCTGTGTGGATCTGTCCAGCACGATGTATGCCACGCCGTCTTCCGTGATGGTTAGAAGATCCTTCATCATATGACCCATCAGCCTGAGTCTGTTCTCACCGTATTGGTTGTACAGATGGGAAAGGATCGCGTTGCGGTCTACTCCTGCAGCCAGGAGGTCTGAAGCCATCAGGAACGTGGACGGATATGTGGAGTTTGCGAAGTTATTCGTATCCGTAGTCATACCTGTCATAAGTGCGACCGCTGATGCCGGAGGCAGCAGCGTGGCGTCCATTCCGATCTTTTCAGTGCGGATAAGTATCTGATACAGAAGTTCTGACGCTGATGAGATTTCGGTTTCAGAAAAGCTTAGGCTGAAAGCATTTCTGTCAGGATTCAGATGATGGTCGATAAGTATTTTTTCAGCTTTTGAATCTGAAAGTGCAGGCTCTATCCTGTCTGTCCTGTGGAATGCGTTGAAGTCCAGGCAAAATATAAGATCACTGTCTCTTATGAGTATTTCGGCCGTATCCGGCATTTCCTGGAAGAATATCAGATCTGTTTCTGATATGTCTGATGTCAGGAAGTCCAGATAGCTCGGGAATCTGTCGTTGAGTATGATGCGGACGCTGTCCTTTCCGTACATTCTGAGGAAATGATAAAGGGCTATGCTGCTGCCCATTGCGTCGCCGTCCGGTTTCTGATGCGTTACAATGGATATCTTCCTTGCTTCCGTTATCATTGCCTCAAGTCTCTGTATGTTTCCGCTATTTACGTCTTGCATTGTTCTATCTGAGTTTTTCAGTCGCAAAATTACAAATTATATTGCATTTCATAAATCATTTTGCTAACTTTGTCCGTTGTTTTGGAAAGAAAAATAAAAACACTAAAAATAATGGGTTCAATTATTAAAAAGGTATTTACCTATCTGCTTCTCCCAGCGGCTATCGTGGGATTGACTTATCTTCTCGTACAGAGCATTATGGAGCCTGTAAAGTTCAACAAGCACAAGGATTATCGTACTGAGATAGCTGTTCAGCGTCTTAAGGATATCCGTGACCTTCAGGTGGCTTTCAAGAATGTGAATGCACGTTATGCGTCTACAATCGACTCGCTTATCCAGTTCTACAATGAGGGTAAGATGGACCTTACTCTTCAGGTAGGTTCGAAGGATGACTCTCTTGCAATGGCTCACACAGATCAGATCAAGAAGAAGTTCCGCGGTCTCAAGCCAGCTCAGCTTAACGAGAAGCTTTATGAGCTCTACCTTGCCGGTGAGCAGAATCTTGTGTTCGAGGTAAAGAGCCAGATCCCTGTAAAGGATACTCTCTTCAACGACCGTCCTAACTTTATCGTTGACTCCCTCGCATTCATCCCATTCAGCGGCGATTCTATCATTATGGAGTCTACCATCAAGAAGGTATCAGGTGTGAACGTTCCTCTCTTCGAGGCATCAATGCCTTACAAGAGCCTTCTCAAGGGTCTTGACAATCAGCTCCGTATCAATCTCGACGCAGAGCAGGAGGATAAGGGACGTTACAAGGGACTTCAGGTCGGCAGCATTTCAGCACCTAACAACAATGCCGGTAACTGGGAGTAATCACCTTATGCAAAATATGAAAGACAGGATATCCATTCAAGTCGGCTTGAGTGGATATTCTTTTAAAATACAGGCCGATAATGCTGTGCGTTCTTCCGGATGGATGAGCGTAGAACGTGTTTTTACTACTTCTGAACTGCAGAAAAGGTATTCCGATGTGGAGATATCAGTCTTTACTCCGAAATGCACGTTGGTTCCGGCTCAGTTCCATAACCCGTCAGGAGCAAGAGCTACTTTGGCCGATGTGACTTATCTTTCCGAGTCTGATCCGGTGGATTCTGTGGATGTCCCTGAATTCGGGGCTGTTATGATTTATTCGAATTCCATAGGTGAGACGCTTTCAAAGGTCGTGTCTGAGACGACATTGCGTACAGATGGCAGCAAGGCCCGCCCGTTACCGGAGCTTTATTTTATGCTCAGACAGATCCATTCATTGGATGAGTATAATAAGATACTAGCTTCATATATGGATGGTTATCTGTATCTTGTGATAGCCCAGGGCAAGAGCCTGCTTCTTTGCAATTCCTTTCAGGCTCCGGACTTTACTTCAGCTGAGTATTTCATATTCCTTGCCTTGAAGAAGCTTCAGCTGAATCCTGAGGTGACGACCATATGTTTCCGTACGCCCCTTACTGAGGAACAGGAAATGTCGCTCTACCGCTATTTCAAGAGTGTGGAATCATTATAATAAGGTATAGCAATGAGAATAATCGGAGGAAAACTTAAGGGCAAGACTATATTGCCACCTCAGGGATATAAGGCAAGACCTACTACTGATTTCGCCAAAGAGGGGCTTTTCAATGTGCTGAACAATGAATATGAGATGGAAGGGCTTCAGGTGCTTGACCTCTTCGGTGGAACCGGAGCCATTTCCTATGAATTTGCTTCACGTGGCGCTTCCAGAGTATATTGTGTGGAGATGCTTCCTCTGCACGCCAATTTCATAAAGTCTCAGGCTGCAAAATTCGGAATGGACAATCTGACTGTCGTCCGTCATAATGTGTTCGAGTTTCTGGAAATCTGCCGTGAGAAGTTTGATATTATCTTTGCAGACCCTCCTTATGCTCTGGATGATCTGGCTACATTGCCTGATAAGGTCTTTGCCAAGGATATACTTCACCCCGGTGCATATTTCATTCTGGAGCATCCGGAGGAACATAATTTCGAGTCTCATCCGCGCTTTGTAAAGGAAAAGAAATACGGAAATGTACATTTCTCATTTTTTGAGATGCCATCCGAGCAATAATTCTTACTTTTGCATTCTTATCCGAATCGCAGATTATGAAAAAACTTTATTTTATCATCATTTCGGCTGTTCTGTTGCTTGCATTTGAGGATGCATATGCCCAGACGGCCAAAAGTCTTTTCTGGAGGAGCGACTCACTTCAGGTTGTGGAGATTATATCTGATGTCCCGGACAAATGTTCAGATGTCGGACATAACGGCCCGGCGGTGGAGAACAGCCATATTGCCCTTTGCCTGTATTTCAATGACAGCGGAGCAATTGACCTTTACTCGAAAAGAGGCAGGGGGATGGAACTGAACCGTTACCATTGGTATCCATCAGCAGATGCCCGTGAGGCAGGCGGAGCCGGATGTGACGTTTACGAGGTAGGAGGAACATTGGGCTTTGGAGGATTTGCTCTGTGGGACGGAGAAAATGTCATCAGACTTGAAGCTACCAAAGGCCGCACTGCCAGAGTAGGGGATACTAAGAGAGGGTCATTTGCAGAGATCATTGCCTATGGAGTACCATATATGGGAGATATGGTGGATGTGTCCATAAGGATAGATGTATCGGCTAAAACTCGTGACGCTGCGGTTACGGCGACCGAGCTTTCAGGAAAGAAGATCCAGTTCCTGAGTGGTCTGAATCATCATCCCGGACAGAAGGTCACCTCTGGTGAGGAATATATCTCTGTATGGGGAGATCATCCTGGAGATGGGATAGATATCACGGTCGGTGCCGGACTGCGTTTTTCTAAAAAGGATTTCCCGACTGTGGAAAAGACAGATGATATGGTGAGGATCATATCCAGACCGGCTTCTCAGGTCAGGACGACATTGACAGGAGCATCTGTAATGGAAGCGGAACTTAATAGTGCAAAGCGTTTCGAAGCTTACATAGCACAGTAGTGTAATAATTATAGTAGAGTATGAAATTTAACCTGAAAGAAGTATTTCAGCCCAAACTCTTCGGGCTGTTCAAGAAAGGTCAATATGACAGTAAGAAATTTACATCTGACCTTATCGCCGGTATCATTGTCGGCATCATTGCTCTGCCTCTTGCGATAGCATTCGGTATCGCCAGCGGAGTGACCCCTCAGCAGGGTCTCATAACTGCAATCGTAGCTGGTTTCCTCATTTCATTCTTCGGAGGTTCTGACTTCCTGATCGGTGGTCCTACCGGTGCATTCATCGTGATTGTGGCCGGTATCGTATCTCAGTATGGAATGCAGGGGCTCATCATAGCCACCATTATGGCGGGAGTCTTTCTCGTGCTTATGGGAGTGTTCAAGATGGGAGTCATCTTCAAGTTCATTCCTTATCCTATAGTGGTGGGATTCACCAGCGGTATCGCCCTCACGATATTCTCCACTCAGATGAAGGATTTCTTCGGACTTCCTCTGGACCTTGCAGTGCCTGCAGGATTCATCCCTCAATGGGCCTGCTATTTCCAGAATATCGGCAGCATAAACTGGATGGAACTGGTTATGAGTGTCTTCTGTCTGGTGATATGCTTCAGCTGGGGAAAGGTGACCAAGAAGGTTCCGGGATCTCTCATCGCTCTTATCATAGGTACCCTTGCATCCGTTCTTCTGAGTAAGTTTGCCGGTGTTGAGTTTGCTACAATCGGCTCGAAGTTCCCTGAACTTGCCAACGGTCTTCCGATGCCTAAGCCTGTAGCTCCTCAGTTTGATTATGAGACCATCAAGGGACTCGTTTCACCTGCATTCACAATCGCGATCCTCTGTGCTATCGAATCGCTTCTCGCTGCGATGGTAGCAGACGGTGCTACAGGAAAGCGCCATCACGCCAATACCGAGCTCATCGGACAGGGTATAGCCAATATCGTGACTCCTCTGTTCGGCGGTATTCCTGCAACAGGAGCCCTTGCAAGAACAATGGCAAGCATCAACAATGGAGGAAAGAGCCCGCTCACAGGTATAATTCACGCGGTGGTTCTTCTTCTTATCTACCTTTTCCTTATGCCGTATGCAGTGTATATCCCGCTTTCTTGTCTTGCTGCCATCCTTGTTCAGGTAGCATACAATATGAGTGAGTGGAGAACATTCAAGTATCTTCTTCGCGGTGACAGATCAGACGTGGCTGTGCTTCTGATAACATTCTTCCTTACAGTGATCGTTGACCTTACTGTGGCGATCGAGGTGGGTGTTGTTCTTGCGATCGTGCTTTTCGTACGTCGAGTTATGCAGACATCGAACATATCTGTGCTGGAAGGACATCATCTGGCTGCTACTGAGGATGATGAGGTGGCTGCAATGGAGAATACAGACAGGCTTGATATTCCTGAGGGCGTGGAAGTCTATGAGATCGACGGACCTTTCTTCTTCGGTCTTGCCAGCCGTTTCGAAGAACTTGAGCAGATGAAGAAACCAGGAACCAAGGTACGTATCATCAGAATGCGTAAGGTTCCGTTCATTGACTCGACAGGTATAAACAACCTCCGCAACCTATGTGAACGTACCCACAAGAGAGGAGTGACAGTGATTCTCTCGGGTGTGACTGAAAGCGTGCATCAGTCGCTTGTGAAGTTCGGTGTGGATCTGGAACTTGGGGAAGATTGCATCTATCCTCACATTGTACCTGCACTTGAGAAGGCTAAGGAACTTGTGTTGAAATAAGATGTATTTACATAAGCCATTCGGAGATGTCTTCTCCGGATCTGATGGCTTCGCGGATAATGGTCGACGAAATGTCGACCATTTCTGCATTTAGGAGGGTGATTCTGTATTCAGGATCTTCTTTCTGCAGGTCGGCTTTTATTGATGTCAGGTCGTAGCCGGTGCGTGGGAAAACAGCTACCCCAAATTCTTTCAGGATGCGCTGATAGTCACGCCAATGGCGGAATCCGGCCAGATTGTCGGCTCCGATTGTGAGGGTGAATGAGCTTTCCGGTTCTCTTTCCCTGAGGGCGTCGAGAGTACGGATGGTATAATGAGGCTCGGGCATAGTGAGTTCGATGTCATCGACCTTGACTTTTGACTTCAGGTCTGGATGTCTGTTCACAGCAGTGATTGCAGCATTGAACCGCTCCTGTCCTGTGTCGGCACTTATGCCGTCTTTCAGCGGATTCTTCGGAGAAACGATGAGATGTACGCAGTCAAATCCAGCTTCTTCGATCAGATGCCGGATGATGGCCAGATGGCCTATGTGCAGCGGATTGAACGAACCGCTGTATACTGCTCTCTTCATAATATTCTCAGAGTAACTACTCTGCCAGAAAACCTCCTACTACTCGCTCTGCTTCTGCGAGTGCTGTCTGAAGGTCGTCATTGATGAGAGTGTAGTCGAATTTTCCTGCAGCGAATTCCATTTCTGATGCAGCCTTCGCCACTCTTCTTTCTATGGCCTCTTCAGTGTCTGTACCGCGACCTACAAGTCTTTCGCGGAGCACTTCCACAGATGGTGCCTGGATGAATACAGAGAGTGCCTGATCACCGAAGATTCTCTTAAGGTTCACACCGCCCTGTACGTCGATGTCGAAGATGATTGTGTGCCCTTTGGACCAGATACGCTCTACTTCTGATTTAAGCGTTCCGTAGAATGAGCCTGCATAAACTTCCTCATATTCCACGAACTTGTCTTCAGAAATCATCTGGCGGAATTCGTCTGATGTGAAGAAATAGTATTCCACACCGTGCTGTTCCTGGCCTCTCGGTGCCCTTGAAGTGGCTGAAATGGAGAATTCAAGTTCCGGATGAAGGCCAAGAAGATGATTTACCACTGTGCTTTTGCCTGCTCCTGAGGGAGCTGAAAATATGACTACCTTATTGCTCATTATTGTGCTTTATTTTATCTTCACTGTCACAATTTCCTGCCATTCATAGCGCCTCATCAGACGATACTGAATGCCTCTCCGTTGTCATTCTGAGCGCAGTGAAGAATCTTTTAACCTATTATCTTTTAATATTCCGCAAAAATAATTATTTTTGCAAAGATATTGAGATTAAGAAACGATTTTTAAACAAATTATAAGATTATGATTTCTTACAAGGAACTCGGCCTCGTGAACACCAAGGAGATGTTCGCTAAGGCAATCGATGGCGGTTACGCTATCCCAGCATTCAACTTCAACAATATGGAGCAGCTTCAGGCTATCATCTCAGCAGCAGCTGAGACTAAGTCTCCAGTTATCCTTCAGGTTTCTAAGGGTGCTCGCCAGT
>JAEIGA010000628.1_pt1 | contig 52112 bp, 91 predicted proteins | sample 9270691 | NCBI WGS metagenome assembly JAEIGA01 (sample SAMN17057246, study PRJNA624740) | gut metagenome | biome: biome; isolation source: fecal sample | host: Bos grunniens | place: China: Xizang | collected 2019 | reverse complement strand
GAACAAACAGCAGAAGCCGTTGAAATGTCAGTCCCGCAGATTCAGCGCATAGTTAAGCACTACAAGAAATTGATATGTAAATGATACGAAAATGACCGCTTTGCGATATGGCAAGGCGGTCTGTTTTTGTTTATACTATATCTAGGGGAATATATATGTATATTCATTTCAATGGTAATCCATGTGGTAAAAATATAGGAGATTGTGTTATAAGGGCAATTTCTATTGTGACCGGATATAGCCGTCACAAGGTATATGCAGGATTATGTCTGTTCGGCTTTCCATGCACTATATGGGGCAATTCAAATGCTGTATGGTCTGATTATCTAAAATCACTTGGATTTAATCGGTACACGGTCTATGGAAAGCAAACTGTCGAGGATTTCTCGAAAGTTCATCCGCATGGCAGATATATCATCGGTACAGGCAGTCACGCTGTTGCAGTTGTTGACGGCGATATTATAGATTCGTGGGATTCAAGTCAAGAAATCGTGCAATACTACTTTACAAAGGAGTAATACAATGGCATTTCCTTACTATCCGGCATATCAGCCGCAAATGTATCCGAATCAATACACTTCTCAACAGCACGGCGGTTTGATTTGGGTACAGGGCATTGAAGCAGCTAAATCATATCCTGTATCAGCCGGGCAGAGCATTTTGCTAATGGATTCCGAAAGCAATGCATTCTTTATTAAGACTGCCGATGCAAGCGGAATGCCATTGCCGCTCCGCATCTTTGACTATGCGGAAAGAACGGCACAGAATGCGCCTAAAACAGCGCAGGAAACGCGCACAGAGCCGCCTATTGACTTATCGGCTTATGTGACACGGGATGAACTGGAAAGCCGTATAGCGCAAATCCGCGCTGATTATGAGCATAAGGATAATCGCAATCAGAATCAGCAGAAAGGCGGTCAGAACAATGGCAAGTGAATTGTATCAAAGTTTCGGAAGTCAGCCGGTGCAAGCTGCTCCACAGCAGAATCCGCGTGATGCAGCAATGTCTTTGCTAAAACAGCATGGGATACAGATACCGCAAGGCATGGAGAATAATCCGTCTGCGATTCTGAATCATCTTATGCAGTCCGGACAGATACCGCAAGGGCGACTGAACATGGCACAGCAGATCATGCAGAGGATGTTTCGGCGGTAAATAAAAAATCCGCTCTGCGGCAACAGAACGGATTTTACGGTGCGATTTGCATTTTCTGGCAAGCGTGCATTTCGCATCCTTGTAAAAGACAATTATATTATATCATATAGAATACAATTTGTCAATCCCAAACTTTCAATTTTTTCGGCAAATATTCAAACTACACTTTACATTCTCAGCACATATTCCCGTCAAGATGCGCATAGACGGTTGAATATAGACTTACTACGAAAGGAACTATAAATCATGGCACTTACAGATGAAAACGGCGGCATGAACGCAACTATGCTTATGCAGCCAGCTTATGGTATTCCGTATGGCGGCGGATTCGGCGGCGGTTACGGAATGGGCGGCGACTTTATGTCGTGGATTCTGCTCCTGCTCGTTCTCGGCGGCGGCTGGGGCGGATTTGGCGGCTTCGGCATGGGCGGCATGATGGGCGCTGGTATGCTTGGCATGGACTGCGGCTTTGGCCTTTACCCGTGGCTCAACAACAGTGAACATATTTCTGACGGATTCCGCGATCAGCAGCTTTCTACTCAGGTGAATGGTATTCAGAATGCTATCACTTCCGGATTTGGTGATGTTCAGCTCGGCATTGCAGGTGTGAACCAGAATATCTGTCAGACCGGGAACGGCATTACTGCGGCAATCAATGCGGCACAGAATGCAACCGCACAGCAGCTCTACTCCAATGAAATCGCAAGTCTGAACCGCTCCTTTGCGGAACAGACTGCGAATATGCAGGGCTTCAACGGTGTTCAGACAGGTCTTTCGGATATTCGATACACGACTGCAAAGGAAGCCTGCGATACGAGAAGTCAAGCTGCAATGAACACAAGAGACATTGTGGACGCAATCCGTGGCGGCGACCAGATGATTATGGACAAACTCTGTGCTCTTGAACTGGACGGCGTGAAAGGTCAGCTTGCACAGGCTCAGCGCGAAAACACTGCGCTCCAAAATGCCGTGAACATGGCAACCATGCAGGCTTCTCAGGTGCAGCAGACTTCCGATATTATCAATGGTACGTACACGCGACTTTCGCAGTGCCCGGTGAACAGCACTCCGGTTTATGGCAATCAGCCGATTTTTACTTGCCCTCAGCAGGTCAATTCCGGCTGCGGTTGCGGCGGTAACTTCTAAGGCGGTGAGATCATGGCTTGCGAATATCTTTATAATGAAGTGCAGAGCGTTGCGCTCTATTCGCCGGTTATTCTCCGTTCTTCTATTCCTTGCACTCGTGGCCTGATTTACCACGAGGATGAAACTGGCAATTTTATACTGCGCGGAAACGGTGCGAACGATTGCTCTAAATTCGCCTATTATCAGGTGACGTTCAACGGCAATATTGCTTTGCCGGAAGATGCAGAGGACGTTGTGCCGATTGCGATTGCACTGACGGTCAACGGTGAGCCGCGATATGTTAGCAGAGCAATTTTCACGCCTGCTGCGGTCGGTGAGTATGGCAATGTAACAAGCACGGCGATCATAAAGGTTCCGCGCTGTTGCTGTTTCTCACTCGGCGTTGAGGCGGTTCCGGCAACAACTGATCCAACAGTAACGCCCGCTCCGCTGATTAACGTGCAGAATGCAAACCTGACGATTGCACGGACACAGTGAGGAAAGGAGGATATGCACATGGAAAAATGGCTTGACGATATGTATGACCTTTGCGAAACCGTTGCAAAGGAGATCGGTGAGGCGAATCAGAAGATCGAAGCGGCTGGCGGCAAGCTGTCCGGCGCGGATGTGGATTACATTGACAAACTCACTCACACAATGAAGTCTATCAAAAGCGTAATCATGATTGCCGAAAACGATGAGAACGGCGAATCCGGTTACTATCCGTACATGGGCGGTTATCGTTCCTATGATAACGGAATGCGCGGCGGTCGCTCCAATACACAGCGCAGAGATTCACGCGGAAGATATAGCCGTGAATCAAGACGCGGCTATTCTAGAGATGAAGCGAGAATGGATTTTATCGAAGATGTGCGCGATCTTATGCGGGATGCGCCCGACGAACATACTCGCATGAAATTTCAGAGATTCATTGACGAAATCGAAAACGCATAAAAATATCCGGACAGGGGCACAAAACCCTTGTCCGGATTTCTTTGTTTTCGTTTCAGGTTTCGTTTCAGGTTTTGTCACAAAATGGTGTGAAACGGTCACAAAATCGTGTGGATACATGACACGATACATGACACATTTTGAAAGTAGATGCTTGAAAATCACGCATTTTCGCGCTTTCTGAAATAAGCAGGTGAGGGGAATCGAACCAATGACCTATTACATAGATGCGTTGTTTTCGTTATGTCGTTTCAGGTTTCGTGTCAGGTTTATGCAAGTCACGATACATTCTGCTGTATCTATCATTCATGATCTTGTCGGCTGCTTTCCGGTCGGCGCTGAATGTGTGTTGGTATACATTCTGCATTGTTTGTGTTCCTGACCAGCCGCCGCGTTCGGCTGCAACTTTGTCCGGAATGCCTTGCGAGTGCATATCGGATGCGGAAATATGTCTGAGATCATGGAAACGAACACCTTTGAATCCTGCTTTTTCCATACAGCGGACAAATCTCGAATAGATTGCTTTTCCGGTCAAGGTCGTTGCATACTCTGTCGGCTGATTCAGGATCATGTCACGAAGAAAGTCCGGAATTTCCTCAATTCGTCTGGATGCATCTGTTTTAGGTAGTTCCTTTTCTATATGCTGTCCTTCCACTGTGACGATTACTCTCTCTACAGAAAGGTAGTTGCCATCAACAGCAGATTTCTTTATACCGCGAACCTCAGACATTCGCAGACAAAGGCATAACGCAAGTAAAACAGGCAACTCGGCTGGGCTACCATGCATTGCAGACATAACATCTTCACTGGTAGGCAAATCGCGTTTCAGTTTTTTGATTTTTCGCGGCAAAGTTGTGCGCAATATAAAGTCTGGATTGTGCATTGACAAAGCGGCAGATAGCAGACCATGTGCATTGATAACTGTTTTTGCACTATGCGATGCAGATTCCTGATTGACTGCGATCTGAACCTGTTCCCGTGTTATTTTATCTATTGGAATATCCATGAGTGACTTAAAGTAATTTCTGCGCATCTTCTGATAACCGTATATCGTTGCCGGAGACAGCACCTTATCTTTGGCCGCGATATATCTGTCAATAGCTTCTCCGACTGTCATATTTTCTATGCGCTGTTTTTTGTGTGCGGCATACTCTGCGGCAAGATATTCAGCCTGTTTCTTTGTTGCTGCTGTAAAAGACTTGAAATGCTCTTTGCCGTTTTCATCCGTTCCGTCAAATACTCTTACATTCCAATTACCTGACGGCAGTTTCCTTGCTTTTGCCATTCAGATCACTCCTTTTCTTGCAATAGCATTTTATTTACAAGTTTGTCGAGCATTATGTCCTTTCGGTCAACTTGTTCGTGCAATCTGTGGACTTGCAGTTCAAGTGCTTCAATGGTCTTTTCAAACGCTGATTTCCGGTCTGCATAGAGTGATTCACGCGATTTTGCTTCTTCGCCGAGTTCCTCAATCTTTATTACAAGTAGTTCAATCAGTTTGTTCTTTTCGCGGATAATATGCCGGAGAGATTCCGCATCCTCCAAACTGCTCGTATCGCCGTAGATGTCCAGCAAGACATCCGCGATCGGTGCGATACTGTCCTGATAGCGGAACACTTTTTCTTCCGAACCGTCCGCAAACACTCGTTTTAATGTGGCTTCTGACACAAACTTACCTTGCTTTTCCATTAAGTCCATGATCTGCGAAATAGACAAGCCTTGTTCTTGCTTGATCTGTTTCAGTCTCTTTATGGTCTTTCGTTTCATCTTTTCGAGTTCCATAAAAGCTCCTTTCGGTTCTTTTGGGTATCATAAAGTGATACCGAAATTGTCTTGCTATTATACCTATATATATGATATGATATAACTGTCAGCAGGACAGGCAAACGAAGCAATCATTCAGAACTTTGCCGTTCCATTCGTCGCACTTGCCTGTCTGCTGATTTTATGTGCATGAATCTGCACATAGATGCTCTTGACAGAACGCTTGTTCTGTGGTACAATATAAGTATGGAACAATCGTTCGTTTGGAGGTTTATCGAATGACAAAGGAAGAAAAAGCGAAGTATCTTATCAGTCTTTTGATTCAGCTTGGCGCTGTCGAGCAAGAAGAATCTCAGCAAAATGAATCATTTCGTCAATATCCTGCTCCGGCAGACGCAGAATAAGATTGTATAGTTCCTCATTGTTCTTGGCAATCGGTGTTGAATCCCGGCCTAAAAGATAATCGGTCGATACATTCAGGCAATCAGCGATCTTCGCAAGAGTAAATGATGCTATTCCTTTTGTATCTGTCATAAGGTCAATTGTGTTTTTGTTTATCCCGACTTTTTCATTCAGTTCTTTCTTTGACATACCGCGCAATGCAAGCGCTATCTTTATTCTTTCTTTGACTATATCTGCTTTGTATTCCATATCTCACACTTCCTTTAGCCGTCCAGTAATGGGCGGTTCTTTTTTATGCGGTTTGTGCATAAAACGCATATTATATTCAACAATAAGCGTGATAATATATAGAAACAGACGAAATCCTAAAATTTTAGGAAAAGTCATTGACATTCCTAAAAAATTAGGATATAATATACTTGTCAATCAGATTGACAACAGGGCACACGCAAAGCGCCCGGTAAACCTCCGTTCCCGCGCTTGGTTGAATATATAGATGTGGCAATCTAATTATAACATATCAAGCGCGGTTTCGTCAAGGTGCTTTGTCAACAAAGTTGACAGCGATATTTTGTGGAAAACATGAAAGGAGTGATCGAATGGCACTGTCTGACAATCTCAGAGACAAACGAATCGAGCAGGGTTTGACAATGGAAGAACTTGCAGTGCGTGTCGGACTGACGCGACAGGCAATCGACAGATACGAAAAGAACCTTGCAAAACCTCAGCCGGAAGTGCTTGTCGGGCTTGCACAAAGCCTGAACACAACGGCAGAATGGCTCGTGACCGGCAAGGATTGACGCAATGGCGAAAATCAAAAATACAAAAACGCCGCCTGAAATCATCGTAAATATCATAAAGGCCGGAATGGGAGCGGAGGAAATAACCGTAAATGAACTTGCAAAGCGGACAGGCTTTCATACAAATACGGTTTATTCAGATTTCCGCGATCCCGGCAAGATGACACAGCAAAGACTGTGGCTCTATTTCGCGGCGGTAGGTATTCCGATTTCGGATGCATTGCTGGTCTTTGCGGATCAGCTTGCTGCAAAACTAACAGACAGGGGGTGAGGAAATGGCACATATCGAAATCAGCAATATGCCGCAGGATGTGGCGGAAAAGTATATCGTTTTCCGTGTCGCAAGCGGAGCAGCGTGGTATTACGGCGCTTATGATAACATGGAACGCGCAATCGAAGTCGCACGGCAGCTTGACGGTGCCGTTGCAGAGAACGACCGGAACGGCGAACACTGAAAGGAAACAAAATGGCTTATGTGATCGGAATCGCTATACTTTTAGCTTTTGTCATCGCTATTGTGTGTGGATTCATGTCGCACTGGCAGAAAATAATGAAAGATATTATTGAGGACGAAAAGCAAAAGGTATGGGCGGATGCAGATGTAGAGATTGAAGCCCGCGCAGAAGAACGGGCGAAAGAAATCTTGAATAGCATCCAATACAGCAAGCAGATTCAGTTGATAAATGAAAGCGATATCAACTGGGGCGAAAAGTGAAAAAGCCGCGCCCGGTGTGCAGACCGGACACGGCAAAAGGTATGCAATGACTAATGCTATTATAGCACAGAAAGGATGAAATGTCAATGCCGAATATCATGAGAATGGGCGATGAAGCCCGGTATCTCGGTTCATGGGATGTTATGGACGGCGAAATCGTGCTGACGATTGCAAATTTCAAGGAAGAAATCATCGAGGGAGATAAGGGGCGCAAGGAAAAGAAGTGTATTCTCTACTTTGCGGAACAGGGATATAAGCCTATGGTTTGCAACCTTACGAACCGCAAAACCCTTGCACGGCTCTATCACACAACAGACAGCGCAAAGCTGAAAGGCAAACTTGTGAAGATCGGAACGGATCAGGTCAAGGCATTCGGCGGCATTCACGATGCGCTCCGAATCCGTCCGGTTGTTCCGACCGCACCGAAACAGACCGCTCCAGCAAAGGACGCTCCGAAATGTGCGGAATGCGGCAAACCGATTGCTGCGGCGGGTGGCATGAATCCGGAACAGGTCGCACAGTACACGGCGAAGAAGTACGGCAAGGCACTGTGCGGGGAGTGTGCGACTAAGGCAGCAAGCGCGGCAAAGGATGGTGCGGAATGACTGGCGAAATCGCTATCCGATATCTTGAATACATAAAGAATGAGCAGACAGAAGAAGGTTCGCCGTGCTATATTGCTTTGCAGAAAGGTATTGATGCTATCGAAGCACAGGAAAAAAGAAAGAAAAAGCAGGTGAAGAAGAATGAATCTGACGGCTAACAACTATTTCAGCGCAGAAGCAAATCAGCAGTACATGAGCGTTTCGCAGTTTAAGTCGTTCCTGAAATGCCCTGCTGCGGCTCTTGCGGAACTGCACGGAGAGTATCAGCGCGAACAGACAACAGCTTTGCTTGTCGGTTCTTATGTTGACGCTTGGTTCTCCGGCGAAATGGAACAGTTCAAGGCAGAGCATCCGGAAATCTTCAAACGGGACGGAACGCTCAAAGCCGAATACACGCAAGCAGACCAGATCATCGCCCGTGTGAGCAAGGATGAAATGTTCATGGACTACATGAGCGGCGATAAACAGGTCATCATGACAGGAGAGATCGAAGGTGTTCCGGTCAAGATTAAATGCGATTCGCTCTTGCCTGATAAAATCGTTGACTTGAAAATCATGCGTGATTTTGAACCGATTTATGATCCGGATGTATGCAGTCGTGTTCCGTTCTGGGTAGCGTGGAAATACGACTTGCAGGCGGCTGTGTATCAGGAAATCGTGTATCAGAACACTGGCAAACGACTTCCGTTCTTCCTTGCCGCTGCGACAAAAGAAAAAGTGACGGACTACAATATCTATCATCTTGTGCAAGGCGATCTGGATGTTGCATTGCAGACAGTGAAAGACAATATCGTTCGATTCGATGCAATGAAAAAAGGTATCATCCCGGCAGACAGATGCGAGTGCTGCGATTACTGCCGGTCAACGAAAAAGCTGACAGAGGTTATCAGCTCCGATTCTATTTTGATTTGAAAGTGAGGAAATAATAATGCTGAACAAAGTTATCATCATGGGCAGACTTACCCGCGATCCCGATTTTAAGCAAACGCAATCCGGCATTGCAATGTGCAAGTTCTCTGTTGCTGTGGAGCGGCAGTTCAAAGACAAGATGACCGGCGAACGGCAGACTGATTTTCTGGACTGCACTGCATTTCGCGGAACAGCCGAGTTTATCAGCCGTTATTTCAGCAAGGGAAATATGATCCTTGTTGAAGGTAACATCCAGAATAACAACTACACCGACAATAACGGTGTGAAGCACTACTCCAATAACATCATGGTTGAAAATGTATCGTTCTGCGGTGGCAAGAATGAAAGCAACACGGTACAGACAGAACAGGCACAGGCCGCTCCGGTATTGCCGGAAGATGTTCAGAATATGGTCAATCAGGTCGAAGAAATTACAAATCAGGAGGTGCCGTTCTAATGAGCAGAGATATCAATGTGAGATCAACAGGAACACACGGGCGCGGTCAGACCTATTTCGACCGTGAGATTACAAGAAAGCAGTATGACATAGCAATGGCAAACAGAGGACGGATGCCTGAAAGCGAAGAAAAAAGAATCCTGTCCGAATCTGAGCGCTGGGGATATGGCGGTTCATGCTCAACTGTATTTGAACAGGGCGGCAGATACTATGTGCATTGTCATCGCTATAATTCATGCGATTGAGGTGATACGATGCCGAAACGAAACCGCGAAATCCTGATGCAGCAGAGCTTTTATGATCTGCTCATGAAGATCAATGCAGGAATGCTTGCCGGATATGACTGCATCATGGATGTATTCGATGAATCACCGGAGAGCGTTGCAAAACGATGCGGAAAGAACGGCGCGAACTGCGATAAGTGCTTGCAGGAGTGGTTGAATGAGTTTCCGTTTTGAAAGGAGTGGACGGAATGGACAAAGTGAAAATCCTGCGGCTGTGCAACGCGATTGAGGATATCGCTTGTGATATATCTCAGCATACAATGAATGATATCGTTTCAGCCGAATCAAGAATGATTTTTGACAAATCACAAGAGATCGCCGCAGAAATCAGCGCACAGCCGAAAACGAATGGCGACCGCATCCGGGCAATGTCGGACGAGGAGCTTGCGAAGTTCCTGAACAGCATTGCACGGTATTGCAGAGAGGAAAGCTGCGGAGATGATTGCCCGCTTGCAGAGTGCTGTGCTTGTGATTGGGATTGGCAGGAAAAATGGCTGAAACAGGAGGTGAGCGAAGATGCTCGATAAAGAAAAAGAAATGTATTTTATCTGCTGTCTTGCGAGAGATAGAGGCATTAAGGCAGAGTATTTTGATTTTGACAAAAGAGGTCAAATTGCTGATTTTACAAAGAATAAAGAGGTGAGCGAAGATGACTGATTGCGAATACTGCACAAGAGACAGTGACGGCTTCAAAAATATGCTTGACAACAGCGCGATTATATGGACGCACGGCAATAATCCCGTGATTAAGATAAAGGCAAACGGCAGGCAATGGGAAATTTCGATTAGATTCTGCCCGATGTGCGGAAGGAGGTTGAAAGATGATGCCGGAAGTAAGACTGATTGACGCGAATGCGTTGAAAGCAAAATTAAAAATCGGCACAAACACAGCAACTTACAGCGACTACTGCAACGGATACTGCGATGCACGTCAAGTCGATTTAGACGCTATAGATGCCGCGCCCACAATTGAAGCCGAACCCGTGCGGCATAGCGAATGGCTGTGCGTGAACAAAGAGGAAAGTGTATGGATGTGCGACAACTGCGGGAACGAAATTGAAATGAAAGGTACTAATCCAATAAAAATTGGGATTGATTGGTGTCCGTATTGTGGATTCCGAATGGACGGAGGTGATGACAATGGCAAGAGCGTATAAGTGTGATCGGTGCGGTGCATTTTATGGCTGTTATACAGCCGGTAAAATCACAACTCGCCGTTATGATTGGGGCAATGCACAGAGAGAGCGTGACGACCTGTGCGATAAATGCACACAGGAGCTGACAGAATGGTTTGAAGCCGGAAAGAAGGACTTGCGCACACCGACAAAGGCGCAACTTGACGAAGCAGATAGCGTGATGATGGAAGGTGCTGACAATGGATGATTTGAAACCGTGTCCGTTTTGCGGCGGAGAAGCATCATATACTGATAACTTCTACGGAAACGGCACAGGACATTGCGTATTCTGCGAAGATTGCGGCGCAGGTACAGCAATCCTGACAGGCGCAACACCGCCGGAAGAACTGAAAGCAATGGTATATAGAGACTGGAACAGGAGGGCTGACAATGGCTGAACTGAAACCGTGCCCGTTTTGCGGTGGCAGCGTAAGATTCGACAAGGCTTACAGCTATTTCCGTGATAGCGTGATTTACTGCGATGATTGCGACATGGTGTTCACACTTGACGATTGCCAAGCATCGGATGATGAGATTTGCGCAGCATGGAACAGGAGGGTTGAAAAGGAGTGATACCATGACAAACGGTGAACTAATAAGGTTCAGTGACTATGATACACTTGCAGCTTTCCTGCATAGGCTTGAAGCCGGAGCGATCATTGATGGGAAAGCCGATTCAGTTGAAGTGCTGAGAGAATGGCTTGACGAAGAAGCGGAGGATTGAAACCATGCGGAGCAAATACGGCGCACGAAAGACGGTTGTTGACGGAATCATCTTTGACAGCAAGAAAGAAGCAAACAGATACCGCGAACTGAAAATGCTTGAACGCGCCGGAGAAATATGCTGTCTGCGCTTGCAAGTGCCGTTTGAGTTGATTCCGGCACAGTATGAGGAAACCGGAGAGGTTTATACCAGAGGCGCAAACAAAGGCAAGCCGAAGCGCGGCAAGTGCATTGAAAAGGCTGTTACCTATATTGCCGATTTCGTTTACTACAATTCGGATGCGACTGTTCGCACAGTCGAAGATGTCAAGGGAATGCGCACTCCGGTCTATATCATCAAGCGCAAACTGTTCCGGTGGCGGTATCCTGATTATGATTTCCGTGAGGTGTAAGCAATGAAATCACATTACATCGGAAACAAAAGCGACTATAACCGCATAGCAATGCAGGTCGCCCGTGAAGAAATCGAGCGGCAGAAAGCAAATATCTGTCCGGATTGTCAGCAGGGCATTGCAAATCAGGTTGCCGCCGTCATGCTGAAAGTGCTGCATGATGAATACGGATTCGGCAAGCAGCGCATAGAAAAGCTGATTGACAGCACAGAAGGGCTGTTCCGGCTGTGCGCGGCAGACGGCAAACGGTATCAGGCAACACAATGCATCAAGTGGCTGCGGGATGCTATGGGGATTGATTTGGAGCGTGGTGTGAATGGACAGTTATAATACCATAGAAGAAATGGTGCGTTGTTTCTGGAAAACAACATATCCGCAAACCGTCATTGCGTTCTTCTTTCAGAAATATGATTTTGAATCCGAATGGGAATATTGCGAAGAACTAATATATCCTCACGGTTCAGATGATTATGACATGGTTGTTTTCCACAATGACTTTTGCGAGGGGCAAACAGAAGTTAAAGACATCAGAATCGTTCCGCTTGATGAAATCATCCTGTTTTATCGTGACAATTCCTATAATCAATCCGCAAATAGCAAAGTAGTAAATGTTATTGAAAATGTGATAGCAAAATTCAGAAAATTTGCAGATTATTATGTTTCTAAGGGAACGGACTACAACAGAGGGCGCGGCTTGGGATATGCAACGGCAGCGGATATTCTGAAAAGTTGCTTGGATGATTTGGAGCGTGATTCAGGTGGATAAATTAGAATTTATTGATGCAATTCGGGAAAAATATCTGAGCAATGAAAATCTGGATATAGGTCAGCGATATGAAGTCTATGACGCGCTGTTTCATACCGGCAGCAAGCTGCTTGAATATTTCGGAAGCCATGAGCATATCTGCATCAGCGTTTCCGGCGGTTCTGATTCGGATTGTATCGTGCATCTTGTCTGCACCTACTTTCCGGAGTTCCTTGACAAATGCAAGTTTGTGTTCGCCAATACCGGCTTAGAGTATGACGCAACAAAGCGGCACTTGTGCGATCTGGAAAAGCGGTATGGAATCACGATAGACCGGATAAGAGGTCAATCGGTTGTCACGGTTGTCAGAAAATACGGGATTCCTATTTTATCTAAGCAGAAGTCAAAAGAGATTTGCGATTATATGAAGGGCATGAAATGGGCTACCGAAAGAGTGTTGACTTCAAAAGGCAGATATGGATACACAGACAATCAAGTAAAACTTGCAAAATATCTAAAATCAAATAATATCAATGTTTCATGCCGGTGTTGCGATTATTCAAAGAAAAAGCCCATACATACATACATACATACATACTGCATAGACCTGAATGTTACTGGAGAACGAAAGGCAGAGGGCGGTCAAAGGGCTTCACAGCATAAATCATGCTTTGAACAACAGAAAAGAATCGACAAGTATATGCCGCTTTGGTGGTGGTCGAACCTTGCAAAGCAGATATTCAAAGAGGTTGAGGGAATCCGCTTCAGTGATTGTTACGAGGTTTACGGCATGAAGCGCACAGGTTGCTGTGGATGCCCTTTTAATCTGAATATTGCCGATGAACTGCAAGCAATGTATGAGTATGAGCCGCGACTTTTCAAGGCGTGCATGAATGTATTTGGTCAAGCATACGAACTGACAGACCGATTCAACTGCCGCAGGAAGAAGTGCTTGCCTGACAGTTTCCAGATGACACTGACAGGCGAGATTGAGCGAAACAAACCGTAACAGCGCATACCAGCGCATAGCAAGCGATTACAGCCCGTTCTGCTCCGTTTCCGGTAAAACTAGGCGGATAGGGGCAGGTCGGCGGAAATCGCGGTTAGAATTGAAATGGAGGGATATTATGACAGAGGAAATTGTTTACAAAGCGCAAGAACTCATGGCACGTAACAGACGATTCAGTTCATTCATGAACGAACTGAGAATGTCGGACATAACATACGAAAGCAGTCCGGTATATTTCAAGTGCAAAGGAACAAGCATTGAAGTTCCTATTCCTGACGAATTGAGACAGCCTATTTCAGATATGCTGTATTCATATTATCGCAGACTTGCAAACGAACTGCAAAGAGAGTTTGATATTCTCGGTACAAAGCAAGGAGAATGCGAAAAACAAGTGAAGTGCTGTGATTAAGCCGGAAATCGCATTCTGGATGAAAGGGATAGGTGAACGAAATGTTTGAATTGATACCATGCAAGCACATCTTTTCAAACGGGTCTGAATTTGAGTGGTTCATTGAAACGCAATGCATGAAGTGCAAGAGACTTCGCAACGGTAAATGCCGGATTTACAATGCGTGTTTAGATGCGCAATACGATGCTTCAAAATTCCCATATGACGATCTTCTCGACTATGCGGGAGGATATGCCGGAAAGAGATGCAAGCACTTCACTGATAAACCTATCGAACGGAAACGGAAAAATCATATCATAAAAGGTCAAATGGAAATGGAGGTATGGCAATGCGACTGACGAACAACGGCAAAATCTGCGCAGTGAACGCAAAGGAAAAATCAAGGCTGCAAAAGTGGCAAGCTGCGCAGAAGCGGAAACAGAAAGGCGGGAAGAAGAATGACTGACGAATATATGAAACGCGAATTTTCAGACGATTTTGTGCAGAAGATGCGGCACAGGGTCGAAATGAGTTATCACAAATACGGTTCTGCACGGGATAACTTCGGCGCAGGGCGTGTCGATGCACTGAAAACCGCTGAAATGTGTCTGGATGCATTCAAAAAAGACAAAAACACAGAGCATTTGATTGATGCGGCGAATTACATGATGTTCAGATTTATGTTTCCGTTCCCGGATGAATATTTCAGAGCAACAGGCAGTTCTGAAAGTGTTGGAACGGCAGGAACGCCTATCAACATGGAGAGATAATTATGATAAAGTGGATTGAAATTGCTGATGCATGGGAATCGGTGAAAGAAGCAGCGCGGTCTACAATCGGCAAAGAGGGGCATGGTGAATATCCGTCCGATAAATGGAAAAAGCAGATTCTTCTTGCAGAGCATTCCCCTATCCGCAGACTTCGCGTCCGGTGGAAATGGATTGATCTGCCGTATTGGGTAAGCGTGCACCTTGTCCGGCACAAAATCGGCATTGAGCATTGGGTGTCTACTCAACGCACAGATCGAACCGGAACAGACCGCAATGCAAAGACACAGGATGCGCCTATCACGCACGAATGTGAAGCAAACGCACAGGCGCTAATCAATATCAGCAGGAAAAGGCTGTGTATGCAAGCCGCGTCGGAAACGCGCAGGGCGTGGATGGAAGTCAAAAGCGAGATTGCAAAGTGCGATCCGGTTCTTGCATCCTGCATGGTATCAGAATGCATCTATCGCGGATTCTGCCCTGAAATGAAGTCGTGCGGGTATGTGAACACGCCTGACTATATCGAAGCGCTTGAATCGTACAGAAAGGGGTATCTGGATGAATGATCTGAAACCGTGCCCGTTTTGCGGAGGAAAAGCAAAAGTATCTTGCAGGCAGTACAGATTCGTATGTCAGTACGATGACGGCACAAAACGAATTAAATTTGCATTTTATGGCATTTGCAACAGATGCAAAGCGACAGGCGGAACAGTTACAGGAGAGATTCATTGCGGACTTGTACGATCAAGAGATGATTTCGCTTTTTACGAGGAACTTGCCGCCGAAGCATGGAACAGGAGGGCTGATGATGAACAATCTGCTGACAATCGAGCATGATTTCAAAACGCCGATGATGCGGCGGCTGTTCCGTGAACAGGGAAAGTATCAGCCGAAACACAGACCGCTTGCCGGAATCAAAGTTCCGTTTGAGCGGAATCCGGCATGGAGGCGGTGTTATGGTGGGAGATAACCCGTGCTGGAAATGCACAGAACGCGAGATAGGCTGTCACGCTGTATGCAAGCGATATCTTGATTGGCAAAGGGAGCATATCGCAGAAAACAGAGCGCGGCGTGACAGTGAAGCGCCGATATATACCGGTTATGTTGTCGATAGCAATATGCGGCGAAAGAAGAAATTGAAGAAAGGCGGATTCAATAAATGAATGTCTTGATAGCCTGCGAAGAATCACAGCGCGTGTGCATAGCATTCAGAGAGCGCGGGCACAACGCTTTTTCGTGTGACATACAAGAACCGTCTGGCGGACATCCTGAATGGCACATTCTCGGTGATGCACTGAAAGCAATTCAGGGTGGGCAAATCGTGACTATGGACGGCGTAACGCATGATATTCCGAAGTGGGATTTGCTGATTGCGCATCCTCCTTGCACATATCTGACGAATACCGGCAATCGGTGGTTCAATGTGGAACGGTACGGCGATAAAGCAAGGAAAAGAGAAGGTGAAAGAGAAAAAGCTGTTGCATTCTTCTATGAATTTGTGCTTGCAGACTGTGATAAAATCGCCATTGAGAATCCTATCGGACACATGAGCACGCGGTATCGTCAACCGGATCAAATTATTCAGCCGTATGAGTTTGGGCATCCTGCTCGAAAAGCTACTTGCTTATGGCTGAAAGGACTTCCGAATCTGAAACCGACAGAGATTGTAAAGCCGGAAATCAAACAATACAAAAGCAAAGACGGGAGTATTAAGTCGTTTTCGGCTGATTATGGTTCAGGAAATGCTGGCAGCGCATCCAGAAGATCAAAAACCTATCCGGGAATCGCGCAAGCTATGGCTGAACAGTGGGGGTGAACAATGAATCATTCACAAAAAATCAGGTGCGAGAAAATCGCAGAACACTACGGACGAAAAATACAGGAACGACAGACGGTATCCGAATTATCCGAATTGATGTATGTATTGACACGGCGACCGGATCAGCGTCAGCCGGACTGGACGAATGAACTGCTTGACGAAATCGCCGATGTATCTATCATGATGCAGCAGATGATGCATCTGTATGATATCAGCGGCGATGAGCTGAGCGAACGCATCAACTACAAGTTGAAACGACAGCTCGGCAGAATGGAAGGCTGATATGGAAGGTGCGCTGCTTCTCATCTTGATGATATGGCTATTAGTTATAATCCGATACAAAGAGAAAGGCGAGGGTGAACAGGATACAACAGGCGGATTTGACGGTGAGCTGCTCCGGAAAGATATCGCAAAGTTGTATGATCTGTCGCAGGAAATGGAACAGGTTGACGAAATGCTTATTGATTTGAGAGTATGCAAACCGGCAGAAGCAGAAAAGTATTTCCGCGTGGACTGGATGTCTGCATCTGGGGAGAACCGCAATCTTGACTTTATAGCAGATGGCGAAAATTTGACAACTGAAAAGCTGACCGAGATTGCTATGGAGCGGCGGGACGAACTCAATCAGGCAATCGCGGATGCTATCTGTGACCTTTATCAAGCTGCAATCGACATGGATAACGGCACTTCTGACGAGGGGGAGTGAGCAGAGAAAATGCATAACGGTGTAAGAAAAAAGCGCGAAAAAGATTGGGGGAGGACATGAAAGGATTCTATTTAACAGTGGGGGAGTTCAATAAGTTCATAAAATCTTCGTTTTATAGAACACATTATGCTCCGCCTAAAAGCGAAGAAATTGAGAAAATAGTCGGAATGAATCGTTTTCAATTTTTGCAGCATCTTGAAATGACTTTCAAGGATAGATACGGAATATCGACAGAAAAATACTATGAACACTTTCCGTATGGAAAACTTTGCATAGATCATATAAAGCCTTTGAGATTTGCGGAAACAAGGGAAGAAGTTCTTGATTTATGCCATTATAGCAATTTTCAGCTTTTAACGACAAGGGATAATATTGTAAAAGAAAAAGATGGATATGATATTGACATAGAGCATGAAGATTTAGAATCTCGAATCGAAAAGCGTGAGAAGGTATTCCATGAAGGAGAGCTTATGAGAAAGCAATGCGAAATGTGCGGATGCGAAATCATTGTAAATGATAATCGCAGGAAATACTGCGACAGATGCAGAGAAACACGGAAACACTTTTTTGATGCCGCTGCTGTGAAGAAATTCCGGGATGCCGCAAGAGACAGGCGGAAAGCAGAAATGGAGAGATGCAAGCAAATCGAGATCGAGAATGAAGCACTCCGTGAGGAAGTCCGACAGTTAAAAGCAAGATTGGCGGTGAAATGATGAGACGGAAACGGAATGCCGGGAAAGAGTATGAAAAGCATTGCGCATTGAAAATGCGGCTGCATGGGTATCTGTTTGTCACAGTCTGCGGCAAATCGCATGACTATGGTGCTGATATCATAGCTCGGAGACTGTTCCGGAAAATCGTTGTGCAATGCAAACACTACAGCAAGCCGGTCGGTGTCCGGGCAGTACAGGAAGTCATCGCGGCACGGCAGTATTACGGCGCATCCAGAGCGGCAGTTGCAACAAACAGCACTTTTACAAAGCAAGCCCGGCAACTTGCGAAGCGATGCAATGTGAAATTATGGGAACATTACTGAAAAGGAGGATACCATGTTTTTGTTAGGCGTTTTTGTCGGTGCAGTCGTGACTTTCGGCGCGATCGTGATTGTCGCTGGTGGTTCTGGCGATGAACGATGATCTCAAAATGCTTACGGTAGAGCATGATTATGAATCAAAGTTCCTGAAAACGCGGGAAAATTGGTACATCAATCATCCGAAGAAAGCACAAACAGTACCGAGAAAATCGAAATTTGAAGTCAATCCGAAATGGAAAAAGTGTTTCGGCGGAAGGGGTGACGATACGACTTGAATATCATTCTTGAAGATTCAAGACAGCAGAAGGGCAGACACGATAATATCAATACATGGATGCTTACAAATGGCATTGAGATTCGACGCACAAAGCTGTATGTCGGTGATTACACGCTCCCGGCGAATCAGTCTGTATGCATTGACACGAAGTACGGCTTACAAGAGGTATACGGCAATCTGATTCAGGATCACAGGCGATTCACCGATGAATGCAAGGCGGCATTTTCAGCCGGAATCAAGCTGATTGTGCTTGTCGAGGAATCCGGAATCAGCTCCGTGCAGGATGTTGCAAAATGGCAAAATCCGCGTGTGCTGCGGTGGGAACGATTGAGAGATGCGCACAGAGCTGGAAAGCGCATGAAAGAACAGTTAAGCCCATACCCGCCTGTCAACTCTGAACGGCTCTGCAAGGCTATGCAGACGATTGCAGAACGGTATCATATCGAATGGCGATTCTGTGATAAGGCTGACACGGCGCGGATGATATGCGAGATTTTGGGAATTGAGGTGGGAAACAGTGAGTGATGCTATTATCACGCATGAAACGAATCTGAGTGAAATCATACTTTGTGCCGCACAGGACAAACCGCTTGACGGATTCGGCGACTTGCAGGACATTCACCTGCACACGATTCTGCGTGAACTGTACCGCGATCACGCAAACGGAACAATCTCAAAGGAGGATGCCGCAGAACGGAAAAATCAGTATATATCAGCATGGAAAGCAGACAAGGAAACAATGGCGGAATATATAAAGACCGTTTCGGAATGGCAAGATAAAATCCGGACGGCAGACAAAACCGGCATCCAGCTTCACAAGGCGCAGTCGCTCCGTGACTTTGCGAAAGATGCCGCGAAGATGATCGAACTGCTAACAGGTGACACGGGGCTTGTCGGAATGGCAGAGAAGTTGCCGGAGGTGGGGTTCTAATGTTGCCGCTGAATGATCTATACAACATGGACTGCATGGACGGTATGCGGCAATTCCCTGACGGCTATTTCGATTTGGCGATTGTAGATCCGCCATATGGAATTAACCGATTCAAAAACGGCGAAACATCACGGCTTAGAAAATACGGGCAAATTGATACAGTAAACAATTTGAAGCCGGAAGCATCATACTTTTCGGAATTGTTCAGAGTATCAAAGAATCAAATTATATGGGGATATAATCATCTTTGCGACCTTTTGCCGCCTACAAGCGAGTTTGTGTTCTGGTATAAGCACCAGCCTGTTGAAACTTATGCAGGGGGGAACTTGCATACACAAGTTTCACAAAGACGGGAAAAGTGTTCGATTATCCATATTTTGGAACATATCACGCAGATCCAGACGGTCGCATTCATCCCGCGCAAAAACCCATTGCCCTATACAAATGGCTTCTTACAAAATACGCCAAAGAGGGCGACAAGATACTTGATACTCATGTCGGATCAGCGTCAAGCCTAATCGCCTGTCACGATCTGCACTTTGATTTCATCGGTTTTGAGCTTGACGAAACGTATTATAAAGCCGCAAAGGAACGAATGGAACAGCACTTTGCACAATACACGCTGTTTTGACGGCATAGCAACGGCAACAAGCGGCTTCTCCGACATTCAAGGTCAAACATACCATGCCGGAGAAACCCGCCGCAAATCGCATTGTAGCGCGTCTGAATGATATGCGCTGAATTTATGCAGAAAGGAGCGAACCGATATGGATAAAGTTTATATCGTAACAGCAGGAAGTTACAGCGATTATCATATTGTTGCTGTATTTGCAGATAAGAACGAAGCAGAACGATTCAGGGATGCACAGAACGAAAAGGCAAAATGGGGTTCACAGGAATGCCGTATTGAGGAACATCCGATAGGTGCCGACATTAACCTTGCGGGAAAAGAACTGTATTGTGCATATGAAGGCGCTCACAATGGAATCTATGCATACGACACTGGCGAAAACATTTTTGAATATGCAAACGAAATAGGCGTTGTAACGGATAACGGTTTTCATCTGGAATGCTATGTATCAGTTGACATGAACTGTGACGAACCGGAAGAATACGCGCGGAAAGTCGCCGCTGACCTGTTCGCTGAATACAAGGCAAGAAAGGAAGGAATCACATGAAATTTGAAATCATCGAATACACCAAAGACGAATCCGGCAATCAGAACGAGCTGAACCGATACAGGATTGAACAGGTCGATCTGTCACGAATCACCGAAAGCCTGACCGAAGATATGCGGAACGGCAGGATCAGTGATTTCTATGTCGGGAAGGTGCTTGACGGGAAGGAGTGATGCGCGGTGCTTCATATCGCGCCTTGCACGTTGAAAGATGCAAACGAGTATGTGTTCACGTATCACAGACACCATAAACCATGTACCGGACAGAAATTCAGCATTTCGCTCCGTGACGAATACGGCATGATTCACGGTGTTGCAATCTGCGGCAGACCTGTTTCGCGGCACTTGGATGACGGGTACACGCTTGAAATCAACAGGCTATGCACAGACGGTTCACGGAATGCCTGTTCAATGCTGTACGGTGCTTGTACAAGGGCTACGAAGGCAATGGGCTACAAGACCGTTATCACATACACGCTTGAATCTGAGGACGGTGCAAGCCTTAAAGCAAGCAACTTTGAGTTTGACGGAATCGCTGGCGGCAAAGTCTGGACAGGAAAACGGTCAGGCAGAGACAACGGCGTTCCGGCAGAAATGAAAAAGCGGTGGATATATCGCTTGTAACGGAAAGGAGCAAACCGCTATGCCGAAAAAAGTCTGCGCAAACTGCAAATTCTATCATGATGCAAGCTGTTCTCATTTCTGGATTGACAGACCGGAACAGCAGACTTGCGATGATTTCAGGCGGTACGAGCCGGAACAGGACAGAAAGGAGCAAACCGCTATGACCGACAAACAATTTCGCTATCTTGTCAAGATCGTGCGACAACGAGCCGGAGAGGAATCAGCCAAACTGACACAGGCTGTCAAATCCGGGCAGTTTGAATCAGTTTCAGTCTATGCCGCGAAATTCAACGCATTCAAAGAAATCCTGTTCTGGCTGCACGGTATGGCAAGCGATGACACGGAGGATGCGTTCCGATAAGGAGTGATACAGTATGAAACAGTTTAATCCGGTTTATGAAATATTCAGGATTCAGAACGAGATTGCCAAACAGCATAGAGCAGAAATGCCGTCCGACACGCTGTATTGGAAATCGTGCAAAGACGGTATGCCGGACGAAGGAAGATTTATTCTGACTTACAAAGCTGGCGAAGATCAAGTGTTTCCGGCAGAAACGATGAACGACAGCGGAGAATGCTATACATTTGGAGCGCTGTTCTATCTACACGAAAACGACTTTTACGCATACATGCCGAGTCCTCCAGAAAAGAGGTAAAACAGTATGTTCGACACCGACCTGATAAAATCCCGGCTGTCCTGCTCCGACCTGCTGGCAATGCATGGAATCGAAACGAACCGCAAAGGCCGCGCAAGGTGCTGCTTTCACGATGATAACCGTCCGAGCATGGCGGTGTTTGACGATCATGTGCATTGCTATGCCTGCGGCGCTCATGCAGATGTGATCGGCCTTGCAGAACAGATTTATTCCGTAAGCACCGCAGAAGCTATCAGAATCACCGCTGAGCTTGCCGGAATCGCTGCGGCATCTGATACCAAAGAATACGCAGAACGGGCTAGAACAGCCCGCATGAAAGCGAAACAACGCGATACAACGATTGAAGCACTAAAACGCAGTTACGACAAACTACTCGCTGAATTTGTACGACTAGAGCAGAACAAATCTGAATACGCTCCGAGATCGCCGGACGAAAACCTGCATCCGCTGTTCCGTGAAGCCCTGACACGGCTTGATTATGTCGGATATGCTTTGCAGCAGTGCGAATGGATGATTCTCGACGCGGAGAAAGCGAGATGAAGCACCGTGAAATCGGAATCGTATATCAAACTATTCCGAAAAATGACAGAATGGGAACATTTCAAGGACAGCAATACAGTTCATGTTTTTATATATCTTCTGATTTCAGCGGTCGGAATTGATACAGTATACAACGGATTCCGATTGAAAGCCGGGCAGTATGTCACAACAATAAAGCATATTTCTGAAAGCACAGGATTGTCCGCTATGCAAGTAAGACGGTGCGTCAATGTGCTGAAAGAATCCGGAGAGATTGAAACGAAGTCAACAAATCAGTATACTGTTTTCACTGTGCTGCATTACTCTGATTATCAGGGCAAACGGCAGAAAAAAAGCAACAAACCGTATGATCTGGACGGTTCATACGAGTTTTAGGAGGTATCAATGGAACAGAACGACAAAAAACGCTTTATCAAATGCCTGTCAGATGTTGAACAGGTCGATCTGTTGTCAATGGAGCATTTCAGCACGGGCATTCCGTCTCTTGACAGATGTTTAGGAGGTGTGTATTTCGGTCAGCTTATTGTCCTGACAGGCAAGCGCGGAGAGGGCAAGTCAACATATGCAAGCTGGATCCTTGCAAATGCGCTCGATGCCGGGCAGAAAGTGTTTGCATATTCCGGTGAATTGCCGGACTACCATTTTCGGAATTGGCTTGACCTTCAAATTGCCGGAGCGGACGAACAGGATGTGACAAAGAACGAATACGGTGATGAAATCTATTCCGTCAAGGCAGAAGCAAGAGAGAAACTAACCAAATTTTATCGCGATAGAGCGTTCATTTTCGATAATTCGCAGATTCCTGAAACGGCAGACAATGATTTACTGATAAACACGATCATCGAGAGCGCAGAACAATACGGGTGCCGTGTGATTCTGGTTGACAATCTCATGACAGCTATGGATGTTTCGCCGAATTATGATCCATACAGGGCGCAGAGTGCGTTTGTCAAAAAGCTGAAAATGGTAGCACAGAAATATAAACTTGCTGTGATTCTGATTGCGCATCCGCGAAAAGAGGGGGAAGATGTTGACCTGAACAATGATTCTGTTGCAGGTAGCTCCGATATCACGAATCTTGCCGACACGGTTATTACATACGAAAAAATCAAAGACAGTGAAAAAGCGAAAGACAAATCACTTGTAAATTATCATTCCAGAATCGGAGTTATCAAAAACCGTTTGACCGGCAAAAGATTGCTGACAAAAGAAACGAAAGTCAAGGTCATTTACAGCCCGAAAACAAAGCGGATTGTTGAAAACTTAAAGGACGGTGCGGAACGGATATGCTGTTTCGGAAAAGGGCGTAAATACGAGGATTTCGTGTTGCCGTTTTGAACAACAACAAACGAAAATCATGCTGAAATGCAAGCAAATACGCCGTTTTTGTGCTGTTGAAAACTTTGGAACAACAATCCGTTTGTTATTTTCGGCACTTTCGTTTGTTATTTTAGGGGGGGTATACTATAAATAAGAATATAGAACAAGAAAGAAAAAAAGAAAAGCGGAAAATCCGGGCTTGACCGCTTGGCGCGGCCAGCCCTAGTTCAACACAAATTGTTGAAAACTTTTGAAACAGAAAGGGACTTGATTTATGGTCGATTCTAAACATGAATTTATCGAAATGGTTAATCAGCAATGCAGAGATGCGAAAGCAAAAGGCAAATCAGAGTGCTATGCAACAGCAAGCGCAATAATACGGGGCACATGCATTTGTTATTCTCTCGGCACACTTCCAATCAAAGTTGACAGTCCGGCTTTCGACATGGAATTGCTTTCAGACGAAACAGAAGAAGTGCAGGAAATTGTGCTTGACTGGATTCAAGCGCATTGCATCAAGATCAAGACCGTGAACAAGCGGCACACATCGTATGGTCTGAAACATATCCTCGAACGCGATACCGGAATCTATCTTACAAATAATCAATTCAAGCACGCAATGCTGATTGCCGGACACATGCCGGAATATGAACACGAGCTGAATTGGCATTTCAGGATCAGCGAAAAGAAAATTTGAAAGAAGAGTGTGCGATGTGCCATTACAAGATAAATCCAGAAGCACACATATGTTTTGAACGGCAAATGCACGGCAAAAACAGCGTTCCGGCTCGTTTGTGGTTAAACTTGACACCTAAAACTAGACTGCGAATTTTGCCGTGTATTTCATTACGAAATGTGATGCCGTTAAATTCGGCAGAAAGGAGTTGATTCTATGGCAAAGGGTCAGAAGCCTAAAACGCAAGAAGAAATCATCCAGAAAACAGCGGAATATGCTGCGCGGAAGTTGAATCAGAAGCGCGGGAATATAAAATCTCCGGTCAGCACAGAAATGAATTATTCCGGCACTGATTCAGAACTTGCCGAGACAGTGCAGAAAGCATTCATCCTTTTCGGCAGGCCGACAGCCGTCACAGATGATGATGTCTGCGATTCGTTCAACTGGTATTTCAGCGAATACTTGCCGAAAACAAATGTATTCCCTACTCTGGAAGGTCTTTCTCTTTCCTGCGGAGTTGATCGCAGAACGATTGAATCTTGGGCAAGAGGTGAGTATAAGTCAAGCCCTGCAAGGTCGGCTATTGTTAAAAAAGCAATCGGAATTCTTGCAGAACTGGATGCACAGTTGGTGCAAGGCGGAAAGATTCCGCAGGTCGTTTACATTTTCCGCAGCAAGAACTTTTACGGGATGCAGGATGCTGTCAAGGTCGAACACATTTCACAGAAAGAGACGGTTCAGTCCGCCGAAGAGCTTGACCGGAAGTATCAGGATGCTGTTGTGGTTGACTACAAACCGGCAGAAGATGATAACGAAACGGCAGAACAGGCCGACAGCGATCCGGATTCAGGCGCTCCGGACGAGCCGGAAAGTTGAAAATCAGCGCAGAAAACGGCTTTACAGACTGTAATAATTCGCAACAAACTACCACAAATCGCAACAAATTTATATCAGCAAAACCGCGTAACTGTCGAAAACAACGCAGATACGCGGTTTTTACTGTTTTCATGAATTGCCACAAACAGTAATTTGGTGCAATTCGCGGAAATTAGCGCAGAAAGCTGACTGGGATCGCACCTTGCAATGCAAAATTTTGAAATCGCAGAACGCGCAGAACGGGATAATTCCGGCGGTGTCCGAGCTGCTCCCGACCGCAGGTCATCACCTACCCCATACCGGGCGCGGAAAATCCAGCGGGCGCGGTCGGGCTTCTGCGGTCGGTTCCTGCCGTGGATGCCGGGCGCGGTCGTGGTCGGTCCGGTTGTGGTCGATTGTTCCGGCTGTATTTGATCGGCGCTGTATCTCTGCGGGAGACTGTTCCGGCGGTCAGTTTGTCGGCGCTGCGGTCGATCGCTTTTTGACCTGCTCCGGCGGTATCTGCTCCGACTGTTTCCGGCTGCATTTTGCATACTGCTCCGGATCAATACCGCACATATGCCCCTATTTTGCGTTCTATGGCACCTTTCCGGCGTTCTATGCTGTTTCGGGTGAAAAGTACTAGCTCTATTTACACCCGCCTAGAATCGCTTGCTAGATGCTTTAGAATCGACGCGGGCATTTTGAGCGGTTCCGGCGGCATGATATCCGGGTAAAACAATAGCCGCAGGAGCTTATATAAAGCCCGCTGCGGCGGTTTGTTTGGTATCGTGGTATCGGTATACTGCGCCCATGTGCGCGGCGCTGTATGGGCTTGCTGTGCGGTCTGATATGCATAGACAAAATAAAAACCGCTCCGAATTGCTCCGGAGCGGTCGGTATTATTCAGATTTCAACGCCGAGTTTTTCAGCGGCATTATATACGACTGTTTCAAATGTTTCACCGTCCGCCGCATTCCATTCGACGAGCATTCCGGCGAGTTCACACAGTTTTTGACAGTCGTTTTCGTTCCATGTGTCCGCCGCTGCGATCTTTGCGGCGAGCTCCTGCGCTTCGGTTCTTTTCATGGTTTTTCCCTCCTTTTTCTGTTTCCAGCAGCGAACATACCGCCGAATTGCTTTAATAATACCGCATTTTCGCGGCGCTGTCAATGCTTTTTTGTATCCTGTTGCGCCGGATCGCTCCGGCGCTGCTCGTTCCGGCGGTTTGTGTTTTATCCAGCCGTAAATAATAGCGATCTGCTCGGCGGTATAATCGCCGCTATCAATCAGCGCGGCGGCTGCTAGCTGTTGCGCTCTGTATGCGTTCATGGCGTCACGCTCCTTTTATTGTAAGCGTAACGAATGCGGTTTTGTAGTCGTTACGGATGCCGTTGTAATAGTCTGCTGTCATCCATTCGCCGCGCTTGCCTTCTAAAAGCCAGTTGTTAAGCCGCCATGCTTCAAGCGGTTCTCCGGTTTTCTTCATGTGTGCGCAGATGTGGCGAATCATTGCTGTTCTGATTCTCGGAAACCACAGCCAAATAACCGCAAAATCAAGAGTTTTCACGCTCTCGCGGTTTTCGCTCATGTCGTGATACAGCGCGGAAAGTGCGGAGCACTTCAAAGCGGCTTTGTCGCAATCTTTCTGCACTCTGTCAAGCTCCTGCATAGTGTAGCAGCTTGAATACTTCGGTAAATGGTCGCGCATGGTCGCCGCGTCTGCGGCTGCTTCTTCAATAGCTTTTAATGCTGCATTGATGATGTGCATTGCCTTTTCAATGCGCTGTTCTTTTGTCATCATGGTTCATACCTCCATTGTTTCGGATTCCGTCGGGATGTTAGCCGCTCCCGCTCCGGCTTGCTTTGGTTCAGGCGGTCAGCTGCTCCCGCGTTGTTGCGATGATATCGCTTGTATCTGTTTCGGATTCGTCAAAATACCCGGCTTCTTCCAGTTCGTCAAGGACTGCCGAAATCATCTGACCGAGCAGATAGCATCGGATTGTTGCATCAAAATATTCCCAATCTTCGCGGAGAAAATGCTCAGCGATTTCTCCCGGTTCTGTGCAGAATTCCCGGAGCGATTCTGTGCAGTAGTCCATATTATCAAGCACCGCGCTTCTCGCCTTGAATGCGTTACAGAAGTAGCTCCCGGATGCGTTGCCGGTCACGCTGTCAGCCGTCCACAGGTCATCGTTCAGCTGTTCTTCCAGCTCCTCGCGCTCGTTGATATAGTCGGCGCGGTCGATATTCTCTGCGATATAATCCAGAATATCGTTCTTCATGGTTTCTTCGTAGTTGTACATGGTGTTTTCCTCCTGTTCGTTGTTTTCGGTTTCGGTTTCGTCCGCTTCTGCGGGTTCGGTTTCGATCTTGTGGACTCCGAGTACGCGGATAAAGTCCGCGAAAATGTCCGATTCTGTCCAGTTTGGATTATTGCACTGGTTCATGTTTGCGACATATGCCGCGTGTTCGATCGTTTCGATCTGTTCCGTAGTGTAGTGCTCCGTCTTGTATTCGCGCTCGAATCTATCCAGCGTCTTATATGTAAGCATGGTCTTTTTCATTGTGATTCCCTCCCGGCGTTTCGCCTGTTCTGATTTGGTTTGTTTCGGTTTGGGGCTTATTCTCCGCGCTTCCGTCTTTACGGTTTGGCCGTCCGGATTTTCTCGCCCTGTTTCGCTTTACGGGATATGCCCGCGAGCCTGCGATCTGCTCGGCGTGGACTATTGCCCTTCGCTGATTGTATTATATCACATTAGGCGATATATAGCAATGTTTTATCGTATCCTATAACTTACTTTTTGTAACATGATAAAAAGTAAGTTGTTTGTATCGGTATCCAGTCTGGCACAATATCCGGCGACTGTTCCCGGCGCTGCATCTGCGGCCGCTCCCGTGCGATTGTAGGCGCTCCGGCGTGGTATGTGGTATCTGATACCATGTGCAGCGCTCCGGCGCTGTATGGGTTTTGTGGGCGCGTCCTGCGGTATTCCTGCAGCGCGGTATATGTCCGGCGCTCCGGCGGTCGGCACCTGCTCTCGGTCGGGATCCCTGCAGCGGTCGGCACCTGCTCCCGGCGCCCTTCTCCCGACCGGCACCGGCACCCACGGGGTATAATGAACGCGCACACGGGCGTTGTTTAACCCCTCCCGCACCCGCAAAACTAAAAAGGCTGAATCAGGTTGCAAAAGATAAGTTGTACGGTATTGAATTGTGCTAAACAGACAAAGTTTGGGCGGTGAAAATCGCGCAAAATAATAAAAAGACAGGGCAGTCAAGTGTGGAACACCGGACTACCCTGAAAATGCTTATTCAGTTTTATTTGGCGGATTGGATTAAAGCAAGTACGAGAGCACCGACAAACCTTTCACGCTTGGATTGCGGCATGGATGCGACATAATCAGCGATATCCTGAGCGGATGGATTCTTGCAAGGCCTGTGCTTCTTTGCTTTGGATTGATTCTTCTTTGTTTCGATCTGCTTTGGCTTTTGGAAAGAGATTCTGGATTGATAGTGTTCGTAGATTTCGTGGATGAACGGTTTGAAAACGATTGTGAGCGCGTTCACATTGTCGCTGATAATCCCGTTTTCGGATTTATATTCAAGAAGCTCTGTGTCGCGAAGGACAAAATAGTCAATGCCGCGTCTGCCGTGTTTGATTGTGTAATCTCGTGCGAAATAATACGGGATGCCGGAAACAGATTCTATTTCTTTGAATGTCAATACAGTTTGATTGAGATATTTGTTTGTGATGATGATGCTTTTTTGCTCTTTGACTTCCGGCGTTGCATAGATTCCGTCTTTTCTGATAGCGGGAAGAACATCGTTTGTTACCCATTTGCGGAAAGCACGGCATTTGTCTGTGCGGGCTTCAAGCATGAAGTCATAAAGCTGGGATTCGGTCAGATAGGTGTGTCCAGCGTGGACACACGGCGTAATTTCGGCATTTTTGCATACTGTGTCGATTCTATCTTTTCTTGGATATTGAGAATACCCATTGCTTTTGACATATCCGAGTGCTGCTCCGGTCGAATACAGTTCAAACATCGGTTCGCCGTCAATCTGGATGACGGAAACGGAACTTCCTTCAAAGCACATAAGATCGTTCATGTCATGCTCCTTTCATTGCAAAGGCTTCGATTTCCATACCGGCTTTCAGACCGGCAGAGAAAGCGGCGCGTTTTTCGGCATAGAGCGCTGTGTCGAGAATGCTCATAACATGATCTGTGAAATCGGTGCTATGATTCTGCAACAGCACATTGCGGAGGAAACAGTCTGCGTTAGACTGTTCTGCTGTGTCGGGAGTGTTTTCAAGCCAATCTCCCATGATCGCATTGATTGTTGAATTCATAAAATATCCTTTCATGACTTGACAACACGCACAATCTATGGTAGAATGGATTTAGATAGCTTTGTGCTGTCATGGTGGAAGCGGTTCTGCGGTGCTTGGTAGGCGTGTGCAGAGCCGCTGCTTTTATGCGCTCCTTTCCTCTACTGTCTGCATTATATCACATTAAAACGGATATGTCAATACTTAATGAGATATAAATACATTTTGTTTCTAAATTGTAATCAAAGTCACGAAATATTAGGAACAAAGCGAAAATAATCCTATTATTTTATTCATCGAATTGTGTTGCTTACTGTCTTTTTGTGTTCTATTCCGTTTTTATTGTTGACAATCATGTTTTAATGTGATATAATTATTCAAAAGGTGGTGTTTATATGGCTGGCAAAAAAGAAGTTCTAAACGAAAAGCATATCATTCGTCTTGCTTTGATCGAAAGTAGATCGGCAATAAAAGATGTAGCTGAAAAACTTGGAATAAAAGGCACGACTATATCAAATCAGCTTGGTAGAAAAGATAGCACAATGACTTTGACATCTTTTTTCTCGATTCTGGATGCTTTAGGATATGAAATTGTTGTACGGAAGAAAGAAAAGCACAAAAACGAATACAATCTTGAAAACATTTGCGATTCTACCGCTGAATGGGACAAAAAGGTCATACAAGCAAGAGTTGATGAAGAAATCAGGCAAATTGATGAAAAGGCCGAAATTGTCAAACTGAAATCAAAAGAGAATGCCGCGGCGATGCGGGAGAGCGTAAAATAAAAATGCGTTTTAGTGCTAAAGAGGTATGAAAAATGAGACTGATTGACATACAGTGTGCGCGATGCGGTGCAATGCTGCGTGTGAATGCAGAATTGCCGGGATGTATGTGTCAATACTGCGGGAATCAGATAGTGCTGAACTGGAATGCACCTGCACAGATGCAGCGTGGCGGAAATCCGGCACAGTATAATCCAGCGCAATTCAATCCTGCGCAGCCGAATCCGATGCAGGGGAGTGATGAACAGTCAGGATTCGCGCAAGCAAACGCAATGCAGCCGATGAATCAGCCGCCTGCACAGCAAGATGATATGCATAAAGTCGAACATTACAAGAAAGCACTGAAAATGAACACGATCATTTGTCTGCTTGCTTTTGTTGCGAGGTTCATATTCACGAACAATATCATCATATCGTTTGTGATAGTGGTTTTTCTGTTTGCGCTTTGTCTGAAAGATGCAATAGATGTGATGAAGCACAAGAAGATGCTTGAACGGAACGGAGTGCAGAGCGGCAATATTGTCGGGCTTCTTGTTCTTGTGATTGTCGATCTTGTGTTGTGGTGTCCGTTCATTGTGTGGCAGTTCTTTGACATTATGCGCGGATGATATTGAATTGTGACACATTGCAATGATCGAAAACTGAATACCGGCGCACAGAGCGAGTTGTGCGTAACAGCCAAAATGGGGCTATGTCGAGTGGTACGGAAAGTACTGCTCTGCATAGCCCTGTTTTTTTGTCCGCGTAAAATGATAATGAGAATCACATTCATTTGCAAAGATAGTATAGAATTGCGCCTGCATGGTCGTTATATTGCAGGAAACATGGGAACAGGAGGTATAACATGGCTTCACGCGATACGGTTGAAAAAATCCGCGCAAAAATAAAAAACAACATAGAAAATTACACGCTGTTTGAGGATATGCACGATTACCTTGAAAATCTGTGTGAGTTCGGCAGTGACCGTGACGATCATCCGGATTTCTGGTATGCGCACGAAATCAATCATGAATCGGCGGTAATGGCATCGGAGCAGCTCAGATATGCAAAGGATATGACTGCGCGAAAGCGGTGGTATGAGATTTACAGGAAACTGCTGAAATATGATGCAGAGTGGTTCTTTGATTCGTATTTGATCTATATGGAACTTGACAGAGAGCCGGGCAAGCGATTTTATCAGCCGCGCAGACATTATCTCCGGCCATATGTGGCGGCATATCAGGAGATACTTGAAAACAAATTGGATTTCCTGTCTTGCTCAATGCCAAAGAGAGCCGGAAAAGCTGTCACATTAGATACGCTTATTCCTACTCCGTTCGGATTCAAGCGAATGGGTGATATTCATGTCGGTGATCTGGTATTGGCGGTTGACGGATATGACACAAAAGTGACCGATGTATTCCCGCAAGGCAAAGTCCCGGTGTATGAGGTCAGATTTACAGACGGTTCTGTTGTAAAGACTTGCGCGAATCATCTGTGGAAGGTTAAATATCATAATGTCAATGCATCGAGCAGGAAGAATCCATATTCGACAGTTATAATGACAACAGGCGAAATGCTTGCACATGGTGTGAAATGCGGAGGAAAGAATGCACATAATGTGTTTGCTGTTGAATATGCTCAGCCTGCCGAATTTATATACAAGGATATTGAACTTGATCCGTATGTGCTTGGCGTTCTGCTTGGCGACGGCACATTCTGTGACAGTTCTATTTCAATTACAATGTTTGACGATGAAATAGCTGATTATGTCAAGAACAATCTGCCGGACGGTGACATTCTGTACTGTCAAGATGAAAAAAGGGGCCGTTGGATTATAAAATCTGCTGTCTATAAGACAAACGAAAAGGGATATCCAGTGAAATCTAATACAGCACAGATTCTTGGAAAGCTCGGACTTATCGGGAAAAGGTCATATGAAAAGCATATTCCTGATTCGTATTTGTATACAACTTCTGTCGTGAGATCGGAAATCCTTGCCGGTTTGCTTGATACTGACGGATACAGTCATAAAGGCATGATTGAGTATTCAACGACATCGGAGCAGCTGAAAGATGCTGTACTGTTTTTAGTCCGTTCTCTTGGTGGAAAAGCATCTTGCTCTGAAAGAATGGGAAGATACAAGAAAGACGGAGTGTATATTGAAACGCGGAAAAATTACAGAGTGCATATTGAATTTCCGGCGCATTTCAATCCATTCCATTTGCAAAGGAAAGCTGACAATTTTACGCCGAAAAGAGAAAAACTATATCGGTATATAGACAGCATTGTCCCGTGCGGCGAAGAAGAAGCACAGTGCATCTGCGTTGACAACGACGAACATCTTTTCCTTGTTACGGATTATTTTATTCCCACGCATAACAGTCAGCTCGGAATCAACTTCACCTGTATGCTGTCCGGCATCCGTCCTGATAACGCAACACTTATGGAAGGCGCAGGCGATGATCTTGTAAAGTCGTTTTATAAGGGCTGCTTGGAGTATGTGCAGGATGACAGCGAATATTTGTTCCGTGATGTTTTTCCTATTGCAAGTCTGACAGAGACAAACGCCGATCTGAAAACGCTGAATCTGCACAATACAAAGCGATTTCCGACAATCATGTGCCGTTCGATTGATGCGCGGCAGGTCGGTCTGTCAGAAGCAACGAATCTGCTGTATCTGGATGATACTGTGGAGGGACGCAAAGAAGCAAAGAACAGGGCGCGTCTTGATGAGAAATGGGAAATCATATCCGGCGATATTATAGGCCGTGCAATTGAGGGAACGCCGATTGTATCCTGCGGCACACGGTATTCTCTGTATGATCCTATGGGACGGCTGATTGACGAAATGCGCAAACAGGGAATGCGCATGAAAGTGATAGAGATTCCTGCGCTTGATCCTGTGACGGACAAAAGTAATTTTGAGTATATCAGACGCGGCAAGCCGGTCTTTACAACACAATATTTCAGGAATCAGCGCAAAATGCTGTCGGAGGAACAGTTTGAATCTGAATTCCAGCAAAAGCCGTTTGAAGCAAAGGGAATCATGTTTCCTGCAAAGCGCCTGAATCGGTTCATGGAATTGCCGATTGACCGGGATGCAGATGCGATCATAGCTGTATGTGATACCGCTGAAAAAGGCGATGATTTTTGTTCTATGCCAATCGTTGCATTATACGGCACGGATGCGTATTTGATTGATGTTGTATATGACGATTCAGCGCCGGATATCACAAAACCGGAATGTGCAAAAGCTCTTATCAAAAACAATGTGACCGCAGCGACATTTGAATCAAACGGTGCCGGAGAGTATTTCGGGCGCGATGTCGGAAAGATTCTGTCTGAAAACAATTATCCGTGTAATATCAAAATGAAGCGAACAATTACAAATAAACATACAAGAATTGAAATGGCTTCTGACGGTGTTATCCGTAATTTCTATTTTCTGGATGAATCATTATACGAGCCATTTAGTCAGTACGGACAGTTCATGCGAAATCTGACTACATACACGCGAAGTGGTAAAGTTCCGCATGATGATGCGCCGGATTCAATCAGTCTTATGGAAAATGAAATCAGAAATCTGTCGCAAGGAAAAGTTGAGGTATTCAAACGAATGTTCTGATTTTACACTATTGCAATGCTCAAAAAAATATAAGTATGCATTTTGACGGTATCAACAAAATAATATTGACATTGACTATATATTGTGTTACATTGAGACTAGATAACTAGATATTGTGCATGGAAGGAGTGAGTTGTCAATGAGCGTAACACCAGAAAGATTGTTCGGTCGCGAAGTGATTTACTATGATGACATTGAAATCACGCGTGAGAACATCTGTCAGGTATTGACAAAAGCTCTTGCAATTCACAATGTCAACTCTGCACAGATAGAAAAACTGTACCGGATTTTTCGCGGCAGACAGGCGATATTCGATAAGGTCAGGCCGTATGATGACGGCATAAACAACAGGATCACGATTGCATTTGCAAATGCGATTGTTGCATTCAAAAGCGGTTATCTGCTCGGCAAACAGATACAGTATGTTTCACGCGGCGAAAGAACAACTGATATTGCCGATAAGGTATCGGAAGAAATCGACATTCTGAATCGCTATGCATCTGATTGCGACAAAGCTGCAAAGGACTTTGAGCTTGCTGAGTGGTTTCACATCTGCGGAACATCATACCGCATGATTATGAGTAACAACGACAGCAGCAATGATGAAAGTCCATTCGAGATATATACACTCGATCCGCGCTTTTCTTTTGTTGTATACAGCAATGAGGTCGGTCACAAACCGATTCTCGGCGTGACATCCGTCAAGAAATCAGACGGAACGATTGTATTTAACTGCTGGACGAAAGACCGGTTATTCAAGGTAAAAAAGCCGATTCGATATCCTGATTCTATCATTGATGAACAGGAACATTATTACGGGAAAGTCCCGATCATTGAGTATCCGGCGAATAATGCCCGGCTTGGCTCTTTTGAAATCGTGCTTTCTCTACTGGATGCGATTGATGCGGCATTCAGCGATCTTGCGGACGGCAGAGAACAGTTTATCAATGCTCTGCTTGTGATAAAGGGCGCTGATATACCGGACGAAGATTTTGCAAAGCTGCGTCAGCTTGGAGGAATAAAAGTCCCGGCGGACGGCGATGTGAAATATCTTGTATCAGAGCTGAATCAAACGCAAAACGGCGAAACAATCAATCTGATGATTGATACGATGCTTGAAATCGTTGGAATGCCGAAACGCTCCGGCGGAACAGGCGGAACAAGCGATAACGGAATTGCTGTATATCTGCGTTCAGGATTTTCTGATGCTGAATCGAGAGCGGAACAGACTGAACGAATGTTCAAGAAGTCTGAAAATGAATTCCTGCGAATTGCATTGCGAATCTGTAATGCAATGCGTGGTATGCAGTTACAGCTTGCATCCGTTGAGCCGCACTTTACTCGGCAGAATACTGATAATCTGCTTGCAAAGGTTCAAGCTCTTACCACAATGCTTGCAACGGATAAGATTCATCCGAGACTTGCATTCACATGGGCTGGCCTTTGTTCCGATCCTGAATCTGCATACATGGTATCGCAGGAATATGAGCAGTCGAAAATTGAACAAGAGGAGCAGCTTTTAGCTGATTCAGTCACTACGAATCATGACGATACGCCGGACGGTGATGCAGAGTGAATTTCTATGCGTACACTGACAAGGCATTGAAATATCTTCGGCGGTATTACATACAGCGTTTTAACAGCGCAAAATCTATGATTCGCGCTGATAAATTGAATGTTATCAACATTTCAAAGCGGTTATACGATGATATATCAAGTGAAACGGAGAAAGTATTCCGCCGCATTGCAAAGCACAAATACCGTGAAATATGCGGAGAAGATTTTATAATCGGTATGTGGTTGTCTGGCTTGCTTGACAATTCCGATCCGCTTACGGGCTATGTTTGGCGGAATGATATTGACCGGAAACGAGCTTATTTTGCCGAATCTGTATTGTCGGGTGAACCGATTGACAAAGCGGCGAAAAAAGCAATTCGATACTGGTATGGAGCGCAAAAACAGTATGCTGATATCGTAACGGATGCTGCGGCAATGCAGGCGTATATTGATATGCAAACTGAATTTGTGGAATGGGTTACGGCAAAGGATGAATATGTTTGCTATGTCTGCAATAGCAGAAGCGGCAAAATATATCCGTTGAAAAACGCGCCGACAAAACCGCATTATAATTGCCGGTGCTATTTGAGGAGATTGTGATATGGGATTTGGGAATCTGACTATTCCGGCAGAAGTGCAGCGGCACATTATGATTCAGCTTATGAGTGGCAATGATATCGAGGTTCGTCATGTGGACGGCGAATTTATCATTGTGTCATCGAGAAAGTCAATCAAGCGATTCGGCGATGACGGCTAGGAGCGGAAACATAATTATATATCAAGGCACAAATAATTGACAACTTAATATAGGCATCCGTAAGTTGGGGCGGGTGCAACAGCCAAAATGGGGCTAGATTGAGCGTTTATACGCTTGGTCTAGCCCTTTTTGTTTGGATCAATCGGGGTTTCCCGTTGACATAAGACAGAGAAGTCTATAATCGCACATAGCGCAGAGAGAACTGCCTTATTAAACGCAAGGAGGAATTTGTATGGCACAGATTGACACGACCGGGATTGAGAATTTTGATTCCATGACTGCGGATGAAAAAATCGCCGCTCTGCTTTCTTTCCAGTACGATGATGGTGCTGACAAGATCAAAGCAGCAGAGGAAAACGCGGCAAAGATGAAAGCGGCATTTGACAAAGCATCCAGTGAAGCAGCAGGCTACAAAAAGCAGCTCAACGCATCCAAATCCGAGGAAGAACTGAAACGGCAAGAAAGCGAAGAAACACTCAAAGCATTGCAGGCTGAACTTGCAGAGTTCAAGCAGCGTGAGCAGATTTCAACCGCAAAAGCCGCGTTCCTCGGAGGTGGTTTTGATGAAACGACTGCTGCGGATGCCGCAACCGCTTTTATCGCGGGTGATATTGAAAAAATGTCAGCCGCCCTGAAAAAGTTCCGTGAATCAATCGAGGTCAGCACAAAATCCAAACTTATGGGCAGCAATCCGAAACCGGAATCCGGCGCAAAGACCGATGATGACGGCAAGGATGATAGCATTGCAGTCCAGCTCGGCAAGGAACGGGCTGAACGCACAAAGAAAGCGCAGTCTATCCTAGATCAATACACAAGGAGGTAAACGCAATGATTTTCCAGAAAACCGATGTTCTGACCGGCGTGGAAATCCTTTACAACGCGCATTATGTCGCTGTTCCGTTTGATTGCACCGAGCTGACAAGTCTTGCAACGAACGGCGTGATTCCGGCTGGTACAATCGTTCCTGCGAACGATGAAACCGCAACCGGCATTCTGCTGCATGATGTTGTTCTTGCAGAGAATCCGAACGGTACGGCTGTTGTTGACGGCTTTATCAAGGTCGCGAAACTGCCGGAAACCCCGGATGCCGATGCCCTCACCGCACTCAAAAAGATCACCTTTATGGATGCGGACGGCAAGGTTTATACCGGCGAATAATTTTTAGGAAAAGGAGGTAAAACGCAATGAAACTTTCTGATGTTTTCAACGCCAAAGCGATTGCGGCGAATTTCACCGATGAAGCAAGCAACCGCATTCCCTATCTTGGCGAAGGTCTGTTCCCGGCGCAGAAGAAGGCCGGTCTTGACCTGAAATGGATTACCGGCTCGAACGGTCTGCCTGTTTCTCTTGCGCCGTCTACTTTCGATGCAAAGTCTACGCTGAGAGATCGTGTCGGAGTATCTATCACCGAAACTGAAATGGCATTCTTCCGTGAATCCATGCTTGTCAAGGAAAAGGATGAGCAGGAGATTCTGCGTGTTCAGGATGCGGCTGATCCGTATGCTGCACAGGTGCTTTCCCGCATCTTTGACGATGCAAAGACGCTTGTTGACGGCGCACTGGTTGTTCCGGAGCGCATGAGAATGCAGCTTCTTGCCCCGCTTGGCGGCACTATGGGTATTTCCATTACCGCAAACAACACGGATTATACATACAACTATGATCCGGATGGTTCGTGGGCTTCTGCACACTACGCAAAGATTACAACGGCTGCGGACAAGTGGTCTGCTGCGGCTACTGCTGATCCGATCGCGGATATCGAAACAGCTCTGAATGCTCAGGAGGCTGCGGGTGGCAACAGACCGGAAATCCTGATTATGTCGAAGGCTACATTCAACTATATCAAGAATGCCGATAAGACACGCGGCTATATCCTTGCACAGAATACGACCGCAAATGTCTATCTGTCCGATAAGGTTGTTCGTGACTTCATCGAGCAGGAGTTCGGCGTTACGATTGTTGTGTATACAAAGAAGTTTAAGGATGAAAGCGGCACTGCTGCAAACTTCTATCCGGATAACATCGTATTCTTCGCACCGGCTGGCGCACTCGGCGGCACTTGGTTCGGCACTACACCGGAGGAAAGAACGCTGTCGCAGCGTCCGGATGCAGATGTTTCTGTCGTTGAAACCGGTATTTCCGTTGCGGTTACGATTACCGACGATCCGGTCAACACAAAGACTACTGTTTCCGAAATCGTCCTGCCGTCCTTTGAGCGGCTCAATGAGTGCTATGCGCTCGAAGTTGCCTAAAAAGGAGTGAACCTATATGACCTATCCTTATGCCGTAAAGATCGACGGCAAATGGTACAGACCGAACGAGGATGTGCCTGATACTGCAAAGCCTGTTGTTGAAACAGAGAAAACAGTTGAAGAAAGCGCAATTCAGCCGGTCATTTCTCAGGTCAAGGAGGTACAGCCGGAACCTGTTGTCAGTGAACCGGCTGTTGAGGATGAACCGAGACGGCGCGGACGCAGGCGCAAAGATTATTGATGAAAGGAGCAGAGACAATGACGAAAGACGAAATGATTGCGATTGTGACAGACATGAGCGGTGAATCTTCTTCTGCCGTTGTTTCTGCTTACCTTGCAATGTCAGAGGATGCGATCATAAACCGTGCGTTCCCCTTCGCGACGGAAAAAGAACGCGAAACACTGACAGTCCCGGTACGATATCAGAATCTGCAATGCGAAATTGCTGTATATCTGTTGAATAAACGCGGAGCAGAGGGGCAGACATATCACAACGAAAACGGAATCAATCGCAGTTATGAAAACGGCGGAATTCCTGATTCGATGCTGAAACAGGTCGTTCCGTTCTGCCGCGTTCCGGGCGGAGGTGCTTGAAATGAAAGCACTTTACCGGAACAAACAGACATTCTGGTATGCAAACATAATCGACAAACTTCCGATTATTGACGAAAATACCGGCTATGAAACAGGCGAAACATATATCGGATATACAGCGCCGGTCGAAGCCAATGCAAACATATCTGCTGCGCGTGGAACGGCTGACCTTGACGCATTCGGTATCAATGCAAATTACAGCAAGACGATTGTCACGGATGACCTGACATTACCCATTGACAAGAGTACAATACTGTGGATTGACAAAGAGCCGGATGAAAACGGTGAAGCCGGAGACATAAAGCATGATTATGTTGTTGTGGCTGTTGCAAGATCATTGAACAGTCTGACAATCGCAATAAAGGAAGTGAGCGTATCGTGATAATCGAATGCACACTTTCTGCAAGGTCTATTTCAAGCGCTGCAAAGCAACTCAGGAAATACGCTGCATCGCTGCAAAAGAAGTCCGAAACACTTGTTCAGAATCTTGGAGATTATGGTCTTGATTGCGCTGCGAATTCGCTAGGCCATAATGACACGGGCGAAACGCTTGCTTCTTTGACCTTTACAAGAAACGGTACAAGCGGAACAGTTTCTGTCGGCGAGGCGGCTGTATGGATTGAGTTTGGAACAGGCGTTTATCGCAACGGTTCTGTCGGAAGTTATCCGCATCCGAAAGCACAGGAATTAGGAATGAATGCAATCGGTACATACGGTTACGGTCTTGGCGCTAATCCAAACGGATGGTTTTATAAAGGCGCTGACGGTAAAAAGCATCATACAAGAGGTATTCAGTGCAATCCGTTTATGTATCAGGCTTCGCAGGATATGCGGAGAGAACTGTTTGAAATGGCAAAGGAGGTATTTACACATTATGATTGATGTTGAAAATATCATCTTTACCAGACTTGCACAGGCTTTACGCAATGCATACAACGGCATTTCGGTTTACGGTGAGTTTGTCGAAGTCCCAGCATCCTTCCCGTGTGTGACGATTGTAGAAGCCGATAACAAGGTATATGAGCGCACACGCGATCTGTCGGGCGTTGAACATCATGCACAAGTCATGTATGAAATCAATGTCTATTCCAATAAAGTGAGCGGCAAGAAGTCAGAAGCAAAGGAAATCAGCAATATGATTGACAGCATGATGACGGATATGCTGTTTACTCGCACATTCAGAGGGCAGACACCAAATATTGATAGAACAATCTATCGCATCACATTGCGCTATCAGGGTGTTGTCCGTGAAGCCGTTGAAAAAGACGGCACAATCTACCATGTGATGCATACAACAAGATAAGGAGGAAAGATTATGCCTGCTGTTACACCTATTGAGATTACCACTGTCGGCGCAAAGGTGCTGTATGCTGTTGAAACGACTGCTGGCACTCGCCCGACAACTGGTTACACTGAACTTCCGGGCGTTGCTTCTGCTCCGGCATTCGACATGACACCGGAAACGATTGATGTTTCTGACCTGTCGGATTATTTCACGCAGTATGTTCCGGGTAGACAGGATCCCGGCGGCGATGCACAGTTTACGCTGAATCATTCCGAAGCTGCTATTGATGCATGGGAGACTATGGTTACGGCTGCTGAAACCGGTCTTGCATCAGGTATGCGGCTCTGGTTTGAGTATAAATACGCCGATCCGTCTGCAACTCGCAGTTACTTCTTCTGTGCACGGCCTGTCGCGCTCGGCAATGGCGGCATGGAGCAGAATGCGGCTGATACAATCCCCGGTCATGTTATTCCGAACGGCGAATTCGGCTGGTTCACAGCATCTACCTAGAGTAATCCGAGCGCTCTTGCCTTGAATAAGTCAAGCACTAGCATTGCGGTCGGCAGCAATGAAACTCTGACCGCGACAGTTGACAACACAATCACCGGAACAAGCACGGTCACATGGACTTCTTCTGATACATCCATTGCAACTGTGAATTCGTCCGGAAAGGTTGTCGGTGTTGCCGCTGGTGTTGCCGTTATCGTTGCTGTCAGCGGTGATTACGGTGCTGAATGCGAGGTAACTGTCACAGCTTCCTGACTTTTGTCATAGCCTGCTCGTAAAACTTGAACGCATGAAAAGCCGGACAGCATATCGCGATATGTTTCCGCGCCTATGACCGGATTACGGCTTTTTCATATAATACATTCTTTCATAGGAGGAAAAACAAATGGCAAAGAATATCGAAATCGTAAAGCCGATGGTTATTGAGGTCGGCGGCAATACTTATACGCTGGAATTCAATCGCAATTCTGTTGTATCCGCAGAGAGAGCTGGTCTTGTGATTGACGAGGTTCAGACTTCGCCGATGACAATGATTCCGCTCCTGTTCTATGCGGCGTTCAAAATGCATCATCCTAAGATCACGCGTGAAGAGACAGACAATATCCTCTTCAATGAGCTTGGCGGTCTTTCCGGCGATGAATTCAAGCGGCTTGCAGAGCTGTATGCAGCGCCGACAAGCACACTGTTCCGCAAAGACGATGAGGGTGAAAGAAAAAACGCAAAAATCAGCCTGTGACGGCTGATACTGAATCAGAAAATAATCAGCCGAGGACAAATGAAGAATTGTATGCGGAGATATTTCCATACTATTTGTCGCTCGGCTGTTCTTACAATGAATTCTGGAACGAAACGGCATATATCGCTGCGGCTTACAGAGAAGCAGATGTATTCAGAAGTGAGCGGGTGAATTATGAATTGTGGCTGCAAGGATTGTATTTCAGCAATGCGCTTGGAACAGCACTTGCAGCTGCGTTTTGGAATAAGAAAGGCAAAAAGCCGGATGGATATATGCAATATCCGATTGCGTTCACAGAGCGTGAAATAGCTGCTGAAAAGGAACGCAAACGACAGGAAGCGCTTAAATTCTTTATTGACGGCCAGAAGCAGGGGTGATAATATGACTGATATTGATGAACTGCAAATAAAAATAGCTGCTGATTCGCAATCGGCAAGTGAGAATATTCTTGCCCTTGCAGGCTCTTTGGAAAACCTTGCAGCAGTATCGACGAATGCTGCAAGTCCGCTGAAAAGCGTTTCAGAAGCACTGAAAGGATTCGCGTCTTTTAAGGCGACAAATATATCCGGAAGTGTAAGCGATCTGTCAAAAGCATTATCGCAATTCAACAATATCGGATCCATTGACAACGCGGTTCAGCTTCTTGACAGCGTTTCAAATCTGCGCGATGCAGTTTCCGGATTATCCGAAATATCCAGTGCTGCAAAGGATTTCAAAATCGGAAATGGATTTTCAAGTAATATCGAACAGCTTTCAACCGCATTACAATCGCTCAGCGGAATCGGAAACATTGATAATTCGATTGCAGTTCTTGAAAGTGTTGATAATCTTGAACAAGCAACTTCCGGTTTGCGAAATATTTCCGAAAATATCAATTCGCTGAAAGTCGGAAAGTCTTTTGAGACTAATCTTGAAAACCTGTCTCTTGCTTTAACACATCTGAATGAGGTTGGCGATACAAGCGCTTTTGCGGAAGGCGTTGAATCCATTTCGCAAGCAATCGGTCGATTGAATCAGATTGAGATCGGCGAAGGATTCACGAATCTTGTTCAGGCGACTACAAAATATTCTGATGCGCTTGAACGAGCAAATTCTGTGCGATTGAATCAGTCGTTTTCCGAATCAATAGACAGATTTGCAAAGGCTTGTGAATCTCTTTCCGGTGTTGATATGAGCGGATTCAAGAACATGGAGCAGCTCTTATCTGAATTGCCGGATAATGTGAGTGTTTCTTTCGGAGCAAGCAGTGAGGAAATCAATGGTTTAATAAATGCTCTTGAACAACTTCAATCGACATTTGTTTCAGTAAAAGAAACAGCATCAAAATCTACGAGCAGTGATAAGAGCAAGACTGAGAATCTTGAATATGAATGGTCTGATGATTCTGTAAAAGAAGCACTTGAACGATCAAAAGCACTTGATAAAGAATATTCTGATTTACAAAAAGTTATTGCTGCTTATGAAACATTGGGCGAAGAAGTCCCTGAGAATGTTCGTAAGGCTGCGGAATCTTTTGGTATATTAGAAGAAGTCCCGACATTTTCAGAAGCACTTGCAAAAAGAGTTTCAGATTCTTTTGGGAATATTATCCAAAAGGTATCTGAGCTAAAAATATCGTTCGGAAGTGTAGCAAAAGTTATTGACGGAATCACAAAACCGATTATATCGCCTGTCACAGCGGTCGGCAAGAAATTCGGTGAAGCAGCTAAAAAGGCCGGACAGTTCCTGTCCAGTATCAAACGCGTTGCAATGTACCGTGCGATTCGCTCGGCAATCAAAGCGATTACTGACGGATTCGCGGAAGGCCGGAAGAATCTGTATTACTACAGTCAGCAGGTCGGGACTGAATTTGCGCCGTCAATGGACAAGGCTGCGACTGCTGTTTTGTATCTGAAAAACAGCATCGGCGCTGCTACTGCACCTTTGACGAATTTCCTTGTTCCGATCATAGACCGCGCTATTGACAGGCTTGTCGAACTGATAAACAAGTTCAATGAATTGACCGCTGTCTTGACAGGTGCTAGCACATGGACAAAAGCGGTCAAATATCCGACAACATGGCAAGATGCTCTGGATGAAGCCGACAAATCCGCAAAGAAGCTGAAAAGCACAATGCTCGGATTTGATGAGCTGAATGTGATCGAACCGAATACAGATTCTGCAAAATCTTCCGGAATGACAGCAGAGGATTATCGCAGAATGTTTGAAGAAGTTCAGACAAACTTTACTCTCAGCAGCAAGGCAAGCGAATTGATTATGCCTGTCAAGCTGGCGTGGGATGCAGAGGGCGACAAGACAATAAATTCAATCAAAAATGCTGTAAATGAAATACTTGGACTGTTTGGCTCTATCGGAAACAGCATCAAAGAGGTATGGGAAAACGGAACTGGACAGCGTTCTCTTGAACTGATTTTGCAGATTGCGCAGAATATTTTCGGCACATTCGGAGCGATTGCGAAAAATATTCGCAAGGCATGGGATGAAGCAGGAAAAGGCACGAAGATCATCCAGTCTATTTGGAATATAGGCAATAATATACTGACTATTTTCCGCGACATATGGGCTTCTATCCGTGAATGGGCGGAGGGGCTGAACTGGAATCCGTTGCTTGATGCTTTCGGCAGTCTGTTCGATGCAATCGACAAAATCACGAATCCGGAGGGCGGAGCTGCAAAACTGTTGAAAGCGGTTTTTGAAGAAGTTCTTGAACCGCTTGGAAAATGGTTTATTGAAGAAGCAGCACCTTTGACAGTTGTAACGCTTGCGAACGCGTTTACAGCTTTGAGTACCGTTTTGGATCGTCTTTCCAAAAGTCAAGCAGTGCAAGACATACTGTGGTTTTTCAAGGAACTTGGATCTTTGACTTTCAGCAATATTTCTGGATTGCTTGCATCGCTTAATATTTTTCTTTCCGGCGGCGAAGTATCTGATATTGATGCGAGTGCAATAGAAAAAAGTGTTGCAAAACGCAGAAAGTTTTTTGATCCCGGTGAAGAAGGGAATATGTTCAGCAAATTCTTTGATCTTGAAGAAGAAGTTGGTGGAACATATCTTGACTTCTTTTTTAGCAATGACAAATTGGCAGTCGCAGAATTAACAACAAAAGCATTGTTGTTCGGCATTGCATCCCCGTTTATAAAATTCGGGGTATGGTGGAATAATTTCTGGGGCGGACTTGGTGAAAAGGTTTATACCTTTATTTCGTTTGTCACAAACAATATCCCTTATACAATTGAACTTTTAATGTTGCCGTTCACAGGAATCGTGAAAAAACTTGAAAAGTTAGGCGAAAAGATTTACGACTTGACTTCATGGATTCCGGCAGTAATCGAATTGATTAAACTGCCGTTCAAAAGATTCCTAAATTGGTGGAACGATCTATGGGGAGGACTTGGCGAAAAGATTGCTGACTGGGTGGAAGATTTGAAAACCGGCTGGCAAGAGGAAAAGAAAAAGATTGCGGAATGGTGGGAGAAAGTTAAATCAGCATTTGATGAACTGCTTGAATTCCCCGGAGTTTTGTGGGAAAACATCAAAAAATCATTCACAGAAGGCTGGAACGATTTTGTCAACGGCATAAAGATTACATTCGGAATCAAAAGCAAGAAATCCGAAAAGACAAAGCAGCTCGGAGAACAAATCGGAACAGGCTTTACGGAAGGAATCAAAAGTGTATTCATAAACATTGTGTCTTGGGTCGGAACAAATATTTTCATTCCGATTGTAAATGCTGTTGTCAACCTGTTCAAAATCGGTTCGCCGTCAAAAGTCATGGAAGAAAAAGGTGGTTTCATCGGCTCTGGACTTCTGGAAGGCATCAAAAGCAAATTCTCCTTATCATCTATTACGACTTGGATCAAGAATAATGTTTTCGATCCATTTACAAAGGGTATCAAGTCTCTGTTCGGAATCAGCGATACAGGAGACTCAAAAACATCCTCGCTGTTTTCAACGGGCTTGTCTATTGCATCCGGGCTTCTCGGTGGTATTTCGTCCGGTTTTTCAAAAGATGATTCTGTTGGAAAATCCGGCGAATCATTTGCATCCGGTGTGATTGGAAAGATAACATCTGTTTTCAGCAATACCGATTACAAGGTTACCGGAAAGAACATTGTTTCCGGTATCGGTCAGGGTATTGATGAAAATTATGATTCGACTGCCGGTCATGCGATTGGAAAGAAAATCAAAGCGATCAAAGATGCGTTTGGTCAGGATGAATTCAAGTCATCCGGTGAAAACATCGGAAGTGGTGTTAGCTCCGGAGTATATTCTAATTGGAGCTCTGTAAGTGACGCTGTATGGAATATGAGATACGGTATCCATGATATATTCAGCAAAGATGCATTTTATGGTGCAGGCCAAAATGTTGTTTATGGCATCAGCGACGGCATTAAAGCGAGCGAATGGTATCTTAATGCAGCAATGGACGAATTACTGTCCGGAAACGATAGCGGCGCACAGGCATTGCTTACTTTCGCGACGGCAGAACTCATAAAACCGCGTGGATATGCAGTCGGCGGTATGCCGGATGTAGGCGAATTGTTCATAGCAAGAGAAGCAGGCCCGGAGCTTGTCGGACGGTACGGCGGTCATACGGCAGTCATGAACAACACGCAGATTGTTTCGGCGGTGGGCGACGGCGTATACAGAGCGGTATCCTCTGCAATGGCACAGACACAAAGAAGCGGGAATACAGACAGACCGATTCAGAATCATATCTATCTTGACCGCAAAGAAATCACATCGCAAATCGAAAAACAGCAGTCAGCAAACGGCGTTTCAATTTTCGGTACACCGGTACTGACATAATATCAATATGGGGGTGTTAGCGTGGCAAATCTGGTCTACCTTGAACCAATTACGGCAGGCGGTGAGGGATATGTTGTGCCGACACCCTCAACCTATGTCGGGAATACAGCGACAATCGTTGACAGTGCACGAAATGTTGACGGATATATGATAGGCACAGTGATCCGGCACGGCGTTGCAAAGATTCAGATGTCGTGGAATTTCATTACCGCTCAGGATTGGGCAAATCTTCTGAAACAATTTGAGCCGTCATACGGCGGAGCATTCATTCGGCGCGTCACATTCTTCAATCAGACTTCCGGTACACTTGAAACGCGGTCGATGTATGTTAGCGACAGAACATCTTCCGGCTCTTTTCTTCTTTTTAACGAAACGAATGCACCAAATCCGTCATGGATCGGACTTCCGCGAGGTTATCAGGGAGCAAATTTCTCTCTTATTGAATTATAAGGGGGTATCAAAGTGCAGTATATAGATTACGATTGGGAGCAGACAAACAGAGATTATTTTACGCGGCAGTCTACTGTTATCATTACTATTTTACAGAGTGATGATTTATCGCTTATTATTGGAAGTAGTAATATTGCTTCTTTTTCACAAGAAAAAAGCGGCGACATTCTGTCGGGTATTTTGACACAAGATAAAGTGACAGCGGTTATCAATGATCCTGAAAATCGTTTCGGCTTTTCTGATGAATCAGGAAACAGCATTTATAAAAATGCAAAAATGCAAATTACAGAAGGATTTCTTCGCCCGAATTCTGCGTCATATTATGGAATTCCGGGAGGAGTATATTATATATCTTCTGTGGATTCGGATTCTTACCAAAGGAAATTCACTATTACAGCATCAACGATTATTGCGTTCATGACAGAGAGATTGATGAATGTATCAGGCAAAATGGCTGCATCGCAGTTGCTTTATGCTGTAATCAATCAGGCAAATAGCAGCATATATGTTCCGTCTGATAACATTCAGGTCGAATTCGATCCTGTTTTATATGATATCACTGTAGAGGTTTTTGAAAGTGACAGTTTTTCGCTTGCAGAGATATTACAGCTGATTGCAAACGCTTGCTCTTGCATTTTGTATGTTGATCGAAAAGGTGTTATTCAGATACAGAAACTTGGAGATGTCTGTGAACACTATGTTTTATTCGGCAGAATTCTTTATGAACCGTTATCTGTTGACTTTTCTGACAGAATCGGAAATATAGAGCTTTCCTCAAATCACGGTCAAACAACCACGAGAACGCAATTCGAGGGAGAAAATATAGGTGCTTTGCAAAAGGCGACAAATGTCATTCTGGATGATGATTCTCATATTATCGGTATCGCAATAGATATGCTGAATAAATTAAGAGCGGCATTCAAAACATATACGGCTAATTGCCGTATTGATCCTGCTCTTGATCTGTTTGATATGATTGCTGTTCCTTATGGAAAGACCGTTGTTCCTGCTTGTGTTGTAGGAATTGATGCTGAATTTACCGGCGCATGGAAAGGCAATATCAAAGCTGTAACAGTTGATAATGTCATGCTGGATTTGAGAATATGCGATATAGAATTGCTTACTATACAGCAATTTGAATCGCTGCAAATCGAACAGCTTGAACCGAATACAATTTCAGACATTGACGGTGACTTTATGGCAAGCAAAAACGGTGAGCTTGCGTATTGGAATGGAGATGATTGAATATGGCGAATTTTAATACCGGATTGACAAAACAGCAAATCATTACTGCGCTTGCGAAAGCGCTTGATAGTATGTCTGAGCAGGAAGTACAAAGCGCAATCGCAACAGCTATAGCCGGGAAACAAGATGTTTTGACATTTGACAGCACTCCGACATCCGGCAGCAGCAACCCTGTATCATCTGACGGTATTTACACCGATCAAGAGCGGCAGGATACAGAGATCGGAACAAAGGCTACTGTAAGTGATATTTTCGGCATACCGAGTACATCCATAGCACCGGCGGAGGGTACTACCGGCACTCTTGCGGCGTATACAACACCGGGAATGTACACGGTCCCGACAGGAACAGCTGCAAGTCGCTTGACAGATTCCCCCTTAACTGATAAGGGCTTTATCATGGAGGTGCGGCAGTACAGATCAGGCACATATTACAGGCAGACAATCTACGCGTGGAATGAGGCGGGCGCATTCTATACACGATCGCGCACCGGCGGCGCAAACTGGACAGCGTGGTACAAGTTTGAGGGAACGCAGGTCGCTGTATCAGCGCAGTCCGCTCCGGCATCGCTGATGCAGGCAGGGATGCTCGGTTCGGAAGAACCGACAGATAATTCAAGTTATGATTCCGAGGGGGTGCTTGAATAATGGCTGTTACATACACGGACAATTTGCATCTTGGAATGCAGCTTGACAAAACAGATTATGTCAACTGGGATGCTATTACTCAGAATTGGCAAAAACTGGATGCTGCATATACAGGTGGAAATCCGGAAAATGCTGTTATACTTGCAAATAGTGTGCCAGTATCGGGCGTTCCGGAGATCATAGAAACGGAGGGATAATATGGCGGAGTATACATACATAAACGGAGATTTTTCAAAGTTAAAAACCGTATTAGAGAACAGCGGTTTTTTTGATAGCGTCGAGAGCGGCACATTTGCCATAACGGGCGACAGTTTTACAGGGCTAATATGCGGGAACGAGGAAAAACAAGGTTTTCTTAAGTATGGAAATAATGGTTCCTTTGGTTATGGCTATATCGTGAACGAGGGCGCAGCCGCAGCTCCTGCATATCGTGACGGAAAAAGCAATGACACTTATTTTCCAGTCGCCGCCTATGCTACAGCCTACGGCGTTTCGATTATCTGCCGGCGTAGTCGCATTCTTATCACACGAAACCAGAACGGAAATACAGTTGTCGCAGTTGGATGTAATAGCACCGCCGCCTCGGATTTATCGTCTACGGTGGATGCCGTTATGAGCACCATACTTGCAGCAGCAGAGACAGATGATGTATCAGAGGGTGGGTTTACACTCAACACAGTGATCGGCTTCCAAACCTATATAATGCCGATCTGCACCTTTTCATCTACCCTGTCCTATACGGATAAGGCCGGGATGCTCACATATAAGCAGAATGTGACAATCGGCAATATCCTGTATAACGGAAAACGCTATTTTTCCGATGGGTATTTTGTAATAGAGGACGAGGAGGTGTAATCGTGAATGAAGTGATTCAGGCCGTGTCAACCGTTGGCTTTCCGATTGCTTGTTGCTGCTTTTTGCTCTGGCAGAACAGCAAGCAGGACGAGTATCACAGAGCGCAGCAGGAAAAACTGCGGGAGACCATCGACGGCAACACAAAGAGCATCGAGGAGCTGAGCAAGATCGTGGCGAAACTTGCTGAGCTGATGAAAGGGGTAGACTGATGTTTACGCCGCGACTTACAAAGCCGGATGCGGGAAATCCGTATTATTGCCGCGATAAATACGCCGTCGGCATCATCCCCGGCAGCCCTCTTGATGCCGGCTGCGATGTGCTTGCAAACTGCGTGGGCTACGCAGCGGGACGGTTTAACGAGATCATTGGTCGTGGATGCTTCGTGTACTGGCAGTATGCACCAAACCCTGACCAGTGGATAGCGACGGCGAAAGAGTACGGGCTCCGGACAGGCAGCGAGCCGCAGCTCGGCGCAGTCGCCGTCTGGCGGCATCATGTGGCGATCGTCGAGGAAATCCATGCCGACGGGAGCATTACCGCATCGGAATCCGGCTACGGCTGCGCGAATCCGTTCTGGACATCCAAGCGCAGCAGAAGCGGCGGCAGCTGGGGCGGCGAGGGCTTTCTCGGATTTATCTATCAACCGGAGGTGTCTATGAAAAAGGGTATTGATATTTCATACTGTCAGCCGAAAGTGGACTGGCAAAAGGTCACGGCAGATTTCTGCCTCATCCAGATCGGCGGCGGTGCAGTCCGCCGGCAAAAGGATACCATGTACGAATCGCACTATGCAGGCGCAAAAGGGCGCGGGATTCCGGTCGGCGCGTACTGGTTTACATGGGCGCGCACGGTCGCCGAGGCCGAGGAGGAAGCGGATCTCTGTATCAGTCTGCTGAAGGGCAAGCAGTTCGAGTATCCGATCTTTTTGGATCTCGAACAGGAGGCAATCTACAAAACCGGCAAGTCGAATGTCAGCGCGATCATCCGGGCGTTTCTGAGCAAGGTCGAAAAGGCTGGCTATTGGGTCGGTCTGTACTGCAATCCGGATGTGCTGGTGCATTACTGCGAGGCGGATATCCCGAAGCGATACAGCATCTGGCTGGCGCAGTTGGATGTGTCCGCGCCGACATATCCCTGCGGCATCTGGCAGCCGGACACGGCACAGACAGCAGGATTTCCGGAGCCGGTCGATCAGGATATCTGCTATATCGACTACGAGAGCCAGATCAAAGCCAAAGGGCTGAACGGATTCGGTACGCCTAAACCGCCGAAACCTCCGGAACCTACACCGGAAAAGGAAACAATCTATGTCGAAATGGTTGTTGACGGAAAAAAGTATGCCGGAAACATCGAAAAAATTTAAGGAGGATACTGAAATGCTTAGAGTAGAAAATGTTCGCGATGTCGATATGAACGGAAAAGCGGTTCTCGATCTTCAGGTCAGCACGGTTTCAGAGTTGCCGACATATAACGCATTGTTGCCGGGCAGCAGCAGATATGTCGTTTCTGCCGGAAGTATCGCGCAGGTAATTCAGACCGGTGCGTGGTACACTCTTGATGAAAATGGAAACTGGTACGATTCAGACGGAAATGTAGCAGAAAGCGGTGAGTAAGATGCCGGGCTTCTTTGACTTAAAAAAATATGCTGCAACTGGCATCGCAAGCGCGGACATGACAGCATTTGACAAGATGCGTGCGATTGCGGCTTTCGGCGGCGCAGTGCAGACCTTGACCGCACAGCCGCCGCTGAGTTTCAAAGCTGACGGCAGTCCTCTGATTTCGTGGTCGATGAAAGGCAACAGTCAGCAGCATGGAACGCCGACACCTGACGCGCCGATCACGCCGGACTTTGTCGGAAAGCTCTCCGGCTCTGACTGGGCAATCCCGATCACCTGCGCCGGGCAGACAACTTCTGTTTACCTCGGACAGACACCGACGGTGCGGCGGATTAAAAAGCGGGTGTTTGACGGGACTGAAACTTGGGTACTATGGAACTATCTGACCGCTGTCATGTTTTACACCCCCGTCACTGATGGTACAGGAAATCAAGTTGTTTCGTCGCATTTTGGAACGCGAAAATCCGGTTCTTTCCCTATAGTCGGGAATGTAGTATATAATGGCGACTCAAACAAAAACATGATCTTCCGTATGCTTGACGATACGACAATCACGACGGCCGATGGCTTCAAGGCGTGGCTTGCCGCCCAGTATGCAAACGGAACTCCCGTCACAGTCTGGTACATTCTTGCAAATGAGGAAACCGCAATCGTCAACGAACCGCTTGCAAAAATTGGCGACTATGCGGATGAACTTTCAAGCGCCGATGCCGCCGTCACAATTCCGACTGCTAGGGGACAGAATGTTCTGACCGTTGACACCGACTTGCAGCCGTCTGAAATGACGATTACATATCGCGGATAATCACACTATTACATCTTACTACAAAAGGAGCGTGCAATGCAGCATTACATTACACTAACGAATTCAGAAATCGCTGAACGAATCAGCGAAATTATCCACTCCAAACGCGATCGCGAAATTATGCGATTGAAACTGATAGACGGGCTTACATTGGAACAAACAGCAGAAGCCGTTGAAATGTCAGTCCCGCAGATTCAGCGCATAGTTAAGCACTACAAGAAATTGATATGTAAATGATACGAAAATGACCGCTTTGCGATATGGCAAGGCGGTCTGTTTTTGTTTATACTATAT
>JAEIGA010000627.1_pt1 | contig 52236 bp, 85 predicted proteins | sample 9270691 | NCBI WGS metagenome assembly JAEIGA01 (sample SAMN17057246, study PRJNA624740) | gut metagenome | biome: biome; isolation source: fecal sample | host: Bos grunniens | place: China: Xizang | collected 2019 | reverse complement strand
TTTTCTTTTAATTCATAAATATTATTGGGTGGAGATATTATAATTTGCCGTCCTTGTATTTCAAATAACCATCCTAAATAAACATTTACATTATTATAAGTTGATTCAATTTGATATAAAGGATAATTTATAGGATCAGAAATATCATCCTAATAATTATTTCTTAATATAGATTCTACTTGGTCATTTCTTAAAATATTTTTATCTATAAAATCTGGATTAGAAGAAATATAATCAGGAATTACATCATCAAAAGGACGATAATGACCATTTTCTTCTTCTATAATTAAATAAGGATCAGACTCAATAGTAATTCTAAGCCAATCAATAACAAAATTTGTAACTATTTTATTATTAAAACTTTCATTATATCTAATTGACTTAGCTATTGAATTTTCAGCAGCGTCCTAACCGATACCGATTATATCATAACCACCTTTAAAGATATTTCCCATAATATCTTCTTTAAAATCATAACTAGTAATTTGATCTATTTTTGTTTCTGTTTTAGCTATATTTGGATTAAAAGTACCAGTATGTATTAAATTATAACTATTATAAGTCTATATTTCCGCAGGATCAACCTCATATGCAGTTGCGGAAAAGCTATATATTAATCGACCTAATTCATTCTTAGGAGTTAAAGAAATCTCCATTAATTTAATAAATATATTTCCCTATTGCATAGATTTATATAGTTTAGGTTTAGAATTATATAAAAATTCTTCTACTTTTTCTCTAAATTTTCTTTCATAAGTATAATCATATTGGTTAACACTTAATCCAATCTATCCCTTAAACTCTTTATATTTTTCAAAATTATTATAAAACAACTATTCAGAAGAAGTAAATAAATTAGCTTCATCCATAAACTAAGTAATCGTTCCAGAAATAGGAAAAGTACGATAATACATATTCCCATTTCTTCTTATATAAGGATACTTAGAACCTATTGTATCTGTTTTACTTTCTGATATATTTGTTTTGTAAGAAGAAATCTGAAAATCGTATTTTAATTTTAATTGTTTTACTTTAGATACATCTCCATCACCGGCAGACTCAAGTAAAAAAGCATGCTACCATTCCGCTAATACTCCAGTATTTTTTAATTTAGACTAGTCATAAAGAGGAGTTCCGCGGCGCCCGCGAGCATCAATTCTTTGAACAAGATATCTATAAAACATTCCACTCTATACAGTAAAATCATAATAAGTAAAATTTAAATCATCGTAAACCTAAAAATATTTTAAATCTTCCCATTTAAGAAAATTACTTCTTGCATCGGTCCTTCTGATTAATATATTACTCATTAAATTTTCTGAAGAAGAAAATTTAAGTTTAATATATCCTTCTTGTTCATTTATATAAGTGTCTAATTTGGAATCAGGAGGTAGCTCATTAATATTCTGAACATTACACATAAAAGAATATAAAAAATTATTATAATATCCATTTTTTGTCTAAATTTCAAAAAGCAATTTATAATTTGATTCATCTTTTAATTCATAAGGCAAAGAGCAAGATATAACTACAGAATTATCATTTAAATTATAGTTTCTTGCACTATTTAACACCCAACCAGAATCTGCTAAAGTATAATCTTCTATAGAAGAAAAATTATCTTTTGAATATTTATCAGATAATAATCTTATTCTCCAATGTTTAAGTGTTTCAAAACTTTTTTCATTTTGTTTATATATTCCGGTAAAATCTGCTAAATTATAATAAAAATTGTTATAATCAGTTTCTTTTGGAGGAACACCTGTATAAAAATCATCTATATAAAACTATGGAGCATAAATAGGTTTGATTATACATACAGTAGACCATTCTGAACAAGAGTTAATATTTGTATAAGTTATTTCTTCACAGAATCTAAGTTGAACTTTATAAAGAGCATCAACTTGAAAAGATTCTTTTAAATCTTCTCCTTCTAATATATCAACATAGTAACGATTTAAAGGCTTATCTATATCCTATTGTTGTCCAAAAGGCTTTTCTATTATTTCTTCTTTTAGTACATTAACATTACTATTTTGTCTTCGTAATGAAATATGTACTTTCATAATAATATCTTTTTTAATAGTATTATAAGGAGATAAAGTATAATAAATTCTAACTTTATTTTCTTTTCCTTCTTGTATACTAAAAGCTGGCATCGAAGATGCCACTATAGGTGGGTACAATGCCATACCTTATTCCTCCTTTTATCTCTCATCTATTACATTTTGTCTATATCTAATTTTCTAGGTAACATTCTAACTTCTTCCATTAATGTTTTTACAAAAGAGTTACCACCTTCATCTTTATAATGTGAATATCTCTTTTCCAGGCAATCTAAGCTGTAATCATCTATGCTACCTATTTTATAACAAAAATAATGATGCTATTTCGTAATAGATTGTTTTATATCATCTTTATCTGACTCGATTAAAAGATTAATTGATCTTTTTATATCTGAAAGCTATGAATTAATTCCAGATAATTCTTTTTCATGTTTATTTATTATCTCTTCTAACTAAATAGGTTTATCCGCTTCTTGTACTGCTTGTCGAGTACGCTTTTTTACCCAATCTTTAAAATCAATTATACCTTTTATAGCAAGGGCGAGCATTATAGTAAATATGATTATTTCACTAATAGTATAGTGTGTTAAAAGCTAGATCATGTGAAATTATCCCTTTCTTCAAGCTAAAACTAAAGCTATTCATTATCATAAATAATAAAAAAAAGACTAAGCAAATTAATTTGCTTAGCCCTCAAAATTTATTTCATTATTTTCTTCTTTCTTTTTCTAAAGCTATTCTTCCATTTTTTCAGTTTCTTTTTCTAATTGTAATAAAGACATATATTGTAAATATTTTTGTTCTATATCTTGAAAAATATTTTTTAAAACAAAATAAATAGAGGAGGCAGGTATACTAGATCCATACTCATCTATTATTTGAGTTATTTTTTGATAAAAATTATACATTTCTAAATTAATAATATTATTATCCATTTTAAAATCCTCCTCCTAATCCATCAGAAGGAGTCCAATGTACTATATATAATCCATCTTTCGGTCTTAAAATAGCTTCCCAAGCACCTCCAAGACCAATATGCTACCAAACTGCATCTGCTCCTCCTCCATTCTAAATCATTGAAAATGGACCCGTTGCCATCCCCGTATGACTATTATGTGGATCTCCTGTATCATAATATAATATATCGCCAGCTTTAAATGAGCCAACTGATCCTATTGGAATTCTAGTAAAACCATATGGACTTGGATCTATACTTTGCATAGTTGATGTAGTCCAACGAATAGAATCTCCAAAATAACACCAGCTTACAAATTTTGAGCAATCCCAAGTTCCCCAAACATATTCTTCTCCAATTCTGGTCCTTCCTCTTTCAACAGCTTCTTTAGCACTATATCTTCCCCATCTATTTATCCAACCCATTGTTTATCTCCTTAATTTTTAATATTAACTCCAAACAGACTCATCTCCTGCAGTAACAGATTGTAGCATGCCATGGCGAAAAGTCATAGATGAATTATCCGAAAATGTTATTGTTCCAGATCGTGCTGGAGACATATTTCCTTGTAAATATATCGTACTATCACTCTGTATTTCAATATTATCACCAAAATAAACTGGAACATAAAAATTAGCTTTCCCATCTGATATAGCAAAAGTATTTCCCTATCCTCCAGATTTGCCAGTTTTCCAATCTGGAGCATTATTAGGATCAACTTTAATAGTTTGTACATATAAAGTTTCAACACTTGCAACAGCAGCAGCAATATAATGAGCTAAAATATTTTTACCCCATTCCTACATTGAATTACCTTCTTGCTGACCAGTACTACCATTAACTGCTATATTATTACCTTGAAGACTTCCAGCATTTGCACCTGTCGCTTTAAACGGACCTGATTCAAAATTTGCTTCTGTTTTATAACCTCCGTTAGATAAAGATGAGCCTGTTATTGTTGTATGACCAAGTGTTATAATTCCTCCTGTTACACTGATATTATCAAAAGAGGCAGATCCATTTTGATTAATAGTCCAAGATTCATTTTTAGCATGAATTCCATCTTCATCAATAATACAATTTCCAATTTTTCCAGTGTGAGCATTTATTCCATAAAAACTACTCTTCCCATTAGCATTAATTACCCAGCTTCCCTCATTTCCTGAACCTCCGCCAGACATAGATCCATCAGCATTTATTCTAATACCATTTCCACTATCCTTATTAATTGACCAAAGTTTATTTTGTTCTATATTCCAACCACCAATTTTACCAGCTTTAGAATAAAGTTTTCCAGTATTGCTTACTGCAAAATTAAGATTTTCAATTCCAGAATTAGAATTATCTGCAACAGTTCCTACTCCATCATTATCATCATTAAAAGTTAAAGCACTGCTAGCACCCCAAAATCTTGCTGTAATTTCTTCTCCAAAAGGATTTTTACTATTGTTATTTTCCTTTTGAAAAACCACTTGTCCCATACCAACATTGCCATCAGAAAGTCGAGCTTTGTTAATTGTCCAATTAGCAATTTTACCGGAAGTAGAACGTAAATAACCATCATGTGTTACATAAAAATTTTCTCCATTAGCAAAAAATGCTTTTGAATTATGTCCTGTAATGGAAGAGTAGCTTTCATTATTAGGATCAGAATTCATACCTACATTACTTTTATATAAAGCTTGGCCATTAAAATTCCATCCAGCTATTTGCCCAAGTTTACTAAATAAAAATCCACCATGGGTAGTATAAAAATTAGCAACTTTTAAACTTCCTTCTTGATTTAACTATCCTCCTGCCCAAAAAGCAACAGTATCATTATTACCATTTTTTAAATTAATGTCAATAGGAACAGTCTAACTAGATGAAGCCATACCAACTTTTCCATCTTTATGAAGTTTTGTATCTGTTATACTCCAACCAGCTATCTCTCCACCACCTTTAGCAATTAAATAACCCTATTTATTTACAGTAAAATTTCCACTACCAAAACCTATCTGTGGTGTAGATAGATCAATTATCATACCTTTATGTTCACGATCATCTTTATACTTCTATCCAATAGCTTTAACATCTGCACCAGGAGTTTCTGCTAAAAAATCTTCTATAGGATACTCATTTGAATATATTAATGCTTTATCCTATCCATTTATTTTTTGATTAGGGTCAAGAATTATTTTTCCAGCTTTGTTTTTACCAAATTCAGCTTTTCCTGTCTCAGCATCTAAAAAAATAGTTCTCTAACCATAATGATAACCCATAAAACCCACTTTATTATTACGTGTATCAAGACCTTTTTGCTTTGCACCTTCCTCTTGTTCAGATTCTTCAAGACCTCTTATAGATCCCATAAAAACACCAGTATAAGAATTATCATCCTATTTATGACCTGCTCCAATTTGTGGAGCAAGAATAGTATTACCTTCTTTATTAAGCTAAATACTATTACCATCCCATCCATTAAGAGCTGTATGACCGTAACGATTAAGAATCATATAAATTGGAATATGAATAAAACCAATCTAATCAATTTGTACAACAATAGCAGAACTTAAATCCTAACCAGTAAAGTTATCTTTTGGTTTAATATATCTTTTATTTCCAGTCTAAGAAATATTATTTATAAACTATAAATTTTCATCAAATTCAAGATTACCTATTAAACTCCAAGTATATTCTCTATTTAAAGGCTTCTAATCAGCTATATAATATTGCCCTTCAAGAGTCTATAAAAATATTTCAAAAGGAAGTGTATTATCATAATCTGGTCTAGTACCATCTTCAGAATAAACTACATATTTAAAACCAGTTTTAGGTCTAATTTTTATTCTATATTCACCACTTGCAACAAATTCAGTACAAATTGGAATTTCAGCAAAATATTTTAAATCTCCAGATTCTTTTCCTTCTCTATATTGTCCACGAATTATATTTATAGGTTTATCACTTTTAATATCAGCAAGAGTTTTACTAGTATAACTATCTTGTATCCTAGGAGTCTGCCAACTATTATTATAAGTTAAATAAGTTGTTCTTTTCTCTTCTCCTGGACTATCTTTAGTTTTTGGAGGACAAGTCCAAAAAATACTGCTATCCTAAATACTCTAAATCTTCTTACTATTATTATACAACTAAAATTTTAACTTGTCAATAGTTCCACCATTATCAGAAAACATAAGATTTCCGAAAGGATCTTGTTCTTCTTTTTTTTCTTTATTAGAAATATAAACCCAATCTGTTTCAGGATTAGTAGTAATTTTAGCTATAAAATCAGTTCCATTAGTTCCTGGATCTCCATCTTTAGGAAAAGAAAAATTTGTATAAGCATCAAGAATAAGATCCTTATATTTTATATTAAGCCAAATATAGTTTATATTCTTTTTAGAATCATAACGATCATCAATAGCAAAAGCAAACTAATCTAAATTTTTATATACATCCCACTGTCCTGCAGCAAGTGGTAAATCGGCACGTAATACTGTTATATCAAGATCTCCGTTTATAGAATCTCCATTATTAATACTAGAAAGTAATGTTTGAGTTTTTGGAATGATCCATTTTATCCAACCATCCTGTTTTATCTGATCGTGAGTAATTATTTTTCCCTGATTATCTATAAGGGTAAAAGTTAAAGGCTAGATATTTAAAGGTTTTTCAAGTTGTTTACTAGCAGGACTATTTCCTTTAGTATCATATTGAAAAACCTGTGCTCCATTTTCTATATTAAGAGAATACATTCCTTCAAGAACAGTTTTATTGTATAAAGTAATGGATCCTGTTCCTTTATAAACTCCTTCTTGATAGACAGCACAGCTAATTTTTGTTGATCCAGAAATATTTTTTATTGGAAAATTGTAATATTTATTCTCATAGATATATTCCTAATATAAAACTTTATCAAAATTATTTTTTGCATCTATATATTCTTGAGTTCTCTCATAATCAGCTTTTTGACTACCTGCAATACGATCATATTGATCTTTTATTCTATTCCAAGTATTTTCATATTCTATATAGATATCTTCTACATCCTAGCTATTACTATTCTATATAAGCTCCCCTTTTCCAATACTAGGAAATATAGACCATTGATATGTTAAATTATCTTTTATCTAATTATTATCCTTATCATAAATTAAACAAATTAAATCTGGATTTCCATTATCTAAATAATAAATAGTTTTATTTTTTTCATCATCTGTTTTGTCGCTAGAAATAATTTCTACTTTACCAAGAAGAGTATTTATAACTTGAATCTATCCACTAAAAACATTTCCAGAAAGAACTGCTACACATTTAATATTATTTTCTCTACTTTCAGCAGCAGCAATATTAGATTCATCAGAATCTTCTAATATTACCTTTGAAGTAAATTTAAAATCTGGAGAATTAAAAGGAACAAAAGCTCTTAAACCTTCATCATAATAATTTAAGCATCTCCAACCGTCTCCTAGATAACCAGAATATTTTCCTGTTGATCCTCTAAAAATAGTTGCATCTTCTATTCCCCAAAAATATTGAACATTTTCAGTAACTATTCTACCACTCTATTTTAATTGAGCTATCAATTCAACAGTATCTAAACTATCATTTAACTCCGTTCCTTCTGGATTGTTTATATGTAAACTATATCCAGTTAATGCTTCTTCAGTAAGAGCATCTGCTCCATTTATATATATTCCAGAAATGTAAATATCTTTTATATTACTTTTAGACTAATCTAAAGGAAATCCTTCACAAAAAGCCTAAATAGAATCTATTCTTAAAAAATTCTAAGTATCTACATCTGTATATAAAACTTCTACAGGAGTAATTGCTTTTAAATTATATGGTTGACCTATTACATGTTTCTTTTCAACAGTAAAATTTCTAATAGTCTAATTTCCAGTAACATTATCTTTAAATACTAATCTAAAGATAACTCCATAATTACCACCAACTTGACTAGAAGCAAGATCAGTTCTAATATCCATTCTTAAAGCTAGACTATTACCTTTTTGAATATATTTATAACTTTCTTCATTTATAAAAAATCCATTTTCTCCGTTTATAAAACCATAACTTTCATCAATGTAAGAGCATAATCCTATCTATTCACTTAATTCAGTTCCACTCATTCCTATGGCATTATATTGATCGCTAGCAACAGGAATAGAATGATATGTTATAACATTATTTTCAATTACACCTAAAATAGTTTTTACTCTATCCCAATCATTTCCTGGGATAAGAACAGAAACCATTTGATCTTTTTGATAACTTAATTTAGAACTAGTTGCATAAGCCTAAAATAAGTTATCCTGGTATTTAACCTAATATCTACCCGTTGTTTCATCTAATACTTTATTAACAACAGCTTTTATAGTCTTATCAAAACTTGCTTGGGCAATTTTTTTATCCGCAATTATCTATATTGCTTCAACAATAGCATTTTCTCTCCATGTATCGCTCATGCAATAACTCTCCTTTTTTAATGCGGCGGTTCGTTACTAAGGGTATATCCTTAGTAACGAAACCTAACCATTTTTATTAATCTCTATAATTTGAAGCTTTCATACTAGCCATATTAACTAAATTTTCAAAAGCTTGTTCAATTTCAGTATGTTGTGTTACGTTCGGGAAGTTTGCCTCAATATGAACATTCTGATCTAATTGTTCAGTTCTATTCAACCCTCCTAAAAATCCTGTCGCATTGCTCATTATAGAATTTAATTCTCCATTAACTACACCATTTAAAGCCCCTGTAATAGCTCTTACAGTTTGTACAGCAGTAAGAATATTTCTTGTATCATCTTGATTAAGAACTAATTCTCCTTGATGTAAGAAAGCAAGTCTACCTTCTGCATCTCCCCATGTACCTGTATATCCTCCAGTATCAAAAGTAGCAATGCTCATAGCTGCAAGGAATTTCTCATATTCTAACATAAGGGCATCTATTTGCTATTTAATCGCTGCCGCGTCAGTTTTGGGATTTCCAGTATACTACATTCCTGCTGTAGTATCTAATCCCCAACCTGTCATACCAATTTCATCAGCTGTTAAATTACTGCCATTTAAATTTTGTCCAATATTATATGCAGATCTTAAATTAGCTAATAAAGTTTCAACACTCATAACTTTATTTAAATATTGATCCATATAATCTAATAATTCTTCAATAGCTTCAATTTGTGCTCTACAAGAATTAATCAATTCATCATTTGCAGTAATTAAATTTTGAGCATTGACAATATTTTTATCAAGAGCATTTCCTTCTCCATCAATAGCTGACTCTATAGCTTCTAAATTAGTTCCAGCAGTTTCAAGCATATTTTTTACATTCTAATCATATTCTTGAGTAGCCTGATTAATTTCATTCATCATATCTAATGTGGCCGGAATAATACCTCCTTGTCCTACAATAGTATTAGCTAAATCTTGAATCTAGCTTTGCATTTGAGGAATATTTTGTTGCATTATCTACATCTGTTCTTCTACTGTTAAAGCTGTTGTATCTACTCCCATTCCACTAAAGAATGAACTATTTAAATAATTAAGTAAATATTCATTATCTTCTGTAAGACCACTCATAAGTTTAGCAGTGCTATCTTTTAATAAATCAATTCTATTTTGAATTCTTTTTCTTTCTTCTTCATCTTGCGTTTTATTATATTCTTCAGTTAAATCTTTCATTTTTTCTATATAATCTTTATATGCATCATAAAGATTATTAAGATTTTGTTTATAATGCTATTTATCAGTATTATATAAATTAGCTTGAGCATCGGCAAGAGCAGATTGAAGTTCTCCTAATTTCTATTCATCAGCTACATATTGATAAGTATAATTTCCTTGGCTATCTCTTCTTAATCTCATCTTGGTTTTATTATCTCTAGCTTCTTCTAATGCTAATCTAGCTTTCTATACTTCAAGAGAAGCTTTAGCACGCTAAAGATCATACTCAGTAAGATGATCTTTCTATCTAAGAAGTTTTAATTGATCGGTCATTAATTTATTTAAAGCTTGTTGAGATTTTGGTGAACCAACTATTCCATCAATAGTAGATTGATAAAGACGTTCAACTTCATCTATTCCCATTTTAGTTTCAAAAGTATCTAAGAACTAATCATCATAATTATTAATATAATCCCATTGTTCATCTAAGAAATCTAGACCGCGGTCGTTGGTCATTGCATTATTGAGTCTAGCTATAATTCCATTTACTCGATTCTCAAATTGATCCGCTAGATTATCAATCATATCTTCAAGCTTGTTATTTAAATTATCTGTAACGTTATCAAGATTATCTTTAAATTTCTTCCATGCATCTGATCCTACAAGTTCATTATCCATCTTCTGTTGCCAATAATCTTGTTGCTTTTTTAAGCTTTCAAGTTCACGCTCATTATTAGCTTTTTGAAGATTATAATATTTCTACATAGAATCATATGCCTTATCTCCATAAAGAAGTTCAACTAGCTTAACATTATGATTAATAAGATCATTTACCCGTTCATATTGGTCAATTTGATCGTCCATTTTATCGCTAGCATCATCTATAGCATCAAGATAGTTATCTTTTATACTATCTACCATGTCTTGAACTTCCTATAAGTCTTTCATTTGTTGACTCATATAATCTTCAAGATCTTCTTTTGCCTGCGCAAGATTAGTCCCATAGATGTTTGAGGCGCCGCCGCGATTCATTATATCAATCTAATTACGAATTTTACCTATTTGATTAGCAGTCTATTGAATTTGATCTGAATTAAAATATGACATTAATTCTTTAGCACTTGCCTTAGCTGATCCTAAGAAATCATCTTTATCAAGTTTTTTAATAAATTTGTTTTCAAAATCAAGCCAATCTCTCTCAAAATCTCCAGTGTCTATTGCAAGATCAACTTTAATTTTAGACATAGCTATAAGATTATCAAATTTTTGTTCTTCAATCTACTATTGTTGTTTAGCTATCTCTCTTTGAAGTTCAAGAGTTTTTTCATACTACTTAATGCTATCTTTTATAACATCATATTTATCTTTTTCATCCTCAAGAGTTTTTTGAGCAGTTTTCTTAGCTGCATCCATAAGATCTTTTTGTTTATCAAGATTTTGTTTATTAGCCTCTTGAGCCTAACCAGACATAGCATTATATTGATCTATATATTTATTATAAGCTATCTCTGCTTCATGAACTTTTCGATTATAATCAATTATAGCTGCATTATAATTATCTTTAGCTTTTTCTAAAGCTGCATTATAGTTAGTAATCTAGCCGTTAGAATCAAATTTAATTGCATTTCCTAATTTATCTATTATTTCATTTCTTAATCTAACAAGTTCGGATGCTGCAACACTTGATTTCCAATCAAGAAGACTTTTTTGTTTTTCAAGCTATTTATTTTGCTGTTTAAGATTCTTAAGACGATCACGATTAACTAATTTTTTCTATTTTCTTTGAATATCATCAAGTTTATCTTCTTGCTTTTCTAAAGCAAGATTTACATCATGATATACATCAGAACGGTCATCTATAGTTTTTTTATCATCAGATAATTTTTGAGGTTTCTGTTGAGTAGCTTTTTTAGGAGTAGAAGATTTAGGAGAACTACCTTTTCCTCCTCCTCCTTTTCCTCCTCCTCCTCCGGAAGATTTTAGCGCTTTAGAACCTCCCCCATGAGATGCCTGTTGAAATTTAAAGCCACCTCCAGATTTTTTATGAGCAGAAGTAACTTCTAAAGAAAAAGCTTTGTTTTCTTTTATAGCAGGAGTGCTAATTGTTTGTGGTTCATAAGTAACACCAGTTGCATAATATCTTACAGTATCATTGTGAACTAATCCATCAGGTCCTATATAAGCAACAGGCTATTCTATTAAAACTTGGCCACTTTGTTTCGGAGTATATCCAACTTGTTGAGTAGTCTAAGTGGTAGAAGTATCATGTTCTTTAACTACTGCATCAATACCCATTGAAGAAAGATAATCTGTAGCTTGATCGGCGGTCATTCCAGCTGCATTTACCATATCAGTTAAAGATTGTAAGAAATTTCCTGTATCAAGATTAGCACCTATCTAAATATCATCCCATTGTTGACTAGTAAGAGTATTTAATTCATTATAAATATTATCTCTATCTATATAAAATTGAGATGTATCTATTCCAACTTGGGCTAATATATCTTGACCAGCTCTTTCTTGTAATTGAGCATAAGCTTCTTCACTACCATTAACAGCCTATTGTAATAAATGTAAATTCTCTATATCTTGAGTAAAATCAGGACTTAAACTTTCATATGGTAAATCAAGTAAGTCAGAATAAACATTTTGAAGTTCATTTCCTGCCTATACAGCATCTTGAATAGATCCAGATGTTAAAGCTGATTCCCAATCATCATAGTGATTAGCAACTTCTTCAAGAGCATGGTCATATCGAAGCATTGCCTAAGCTAGTTCTTCTGCAGCCTAACGATGCTCTTCAATATGTTCGCTAACTCCCTATAACTATTCGCCATATTCATTTAAATAATCTGATAAATCTTCCCATTGATCTTTATCTACATCAGCATCTAATTCTTTGGGTAAAGATTCTGCTAATTCTAAAGCATTTATCAATTCCTAATTATAAATACTTAATTGATTAGTATTGTCATCTATTTTCTCTTTATTAGTTTCCCACTAATCTCTATGCTCTTTTATTAAATTAGAAATAACCTCAATCTAATCAGCCTGAATCTATTCTCCATTAGTAATTTCTGTAATTACTTTTTTAATGGTTTCATTTTCTTCTCCTATTGCTTGGAGAAAATTTAATTGCTAATATAATAACTGATTATTTCTCTAATTTCCTTCATATGCATTTGCAGAAAACTCACTAAATTTCCCATCATTACTTACTGAATATTGAGATTGATCTTCAAATCTTAATCTAGCACCTATTTCAACTTGCAACTGCTAAATTTGATCTTTAAAACCTTGAACACTTTGATTATTGGCATAATCATAAAAATCTTTAGCGTCACCTTCAAGTTTTAAAGTTCCATCTGCTGCATGAGAGAAAAATCCATCTAACGAAATACCAGCCTACTCTAGCTTTGCAGCTTGATCTAAATCTATAGTATCTCCAGTCTATAATTTATCAATTACATCATGAATATTTTTATAAGCTTCTTCAGGTGATAAAGAAACATTAGCACTTTCTTCATTAACTTTTGCCATATTCTAAGCAGCTTCTAAAAGTCTTTCTCCTGTTTCACCTGCTGTTAATCCTAATTGATATAAAAACTAAGTAAAGTTTTGAAGAGTGCTAGTATCAGCAGAAACTCGTAACCATTCTTTAGCAAAATCTAATTCCTAACCTTCAAAAATACCCGAAGACTATAACTATTCTACAGCTTTATCATATAATTCTTTATATTGTCCAGTTAATTCCTAAACAACTGCGTCTCCAGAATGACCATCAAATTTTATTTTTAAATTCTAAACACCAAAAATTGAAGAAAGAATATTAGATAATTCTTCTGGATTGTCTTTTGCTAATTGTTTTAATTTATTATTTTCATTAATAACTTTTTCTATAAGCTATCTAATTGCACCCTAGTATTCTGAAATACTTTTATCTACAAAATCGTTATCAATAGAAAAATTTGTAGCTGTTTTAGTAAGATAGTCAATATCCTACTTAGAGAGTTGTGTACCAGTAATTAAAGAACTTAAATATTCTCTAACTTTTTGAACTGCCTAATCTTGATCTTTTACATTATCTAAAGTAAAACCTTCTCCGTTATTAAAACCTTCTGCATAACTTCTTATTATATCTCTTAAAAGAGTTTCACCATAAATTTCAGCTAGTTCATTATATTCTTTATTATTATTAGACCCTTGTAAAGCAAAAAGAATATCTTTTATATCTATTTTAGATTTCTAAGCAATCTATTTTTCTAGTTGTTCTTGACTAAATTCAAATTCTGCATATTGATCTGCATAGCTTTGAATCTGATCTTTTAATATTAATCTAAGTTCTTTTATTTTTTCAGCTGCAATATCATCATGACTCTAGGCTTTTTGCTGTAATGTCCAAAGTAAGTGATCTAATTCTTTATTATCATCGTTAATATAAAAGTCTAAACCTTTTAATTGCTATTTTTGAATATCAGCTAAAATTTTATTATACTAAACTTGATAATCTGAAAAAGCAATAGCATTATTTTGAATATCAGATATAAAACGAGATATATCATCATCAAAAGAACTTTGTAAATTATTTTGCTATTGTTGAATTTTTTGTCGTTCAGTAGTTTTTAAATTTTCTACAATAGTAGGTTGAGCTTTTACTGCATCTCGATACTATTTACTATTTAACTAAGCATCTATTTCTGCCTGTTGCTGTGCTTTTATAAGTTCAATAGTTTTTTCAAGAGCATTATTTTTTTCTAAAATAGCCTATCCTTGTTCATTATATCCTATAATAGCTTCATTATTATATTCAGCAACAAGATTTTTTATTTCATTATATCTTGCTCTTTCTGCTTCAGTTAAACTATCTATATTACTATCAAAATTAACAGCACCTGCTTTTTGAGCAAGTTCTTCATACTCATCTTTTAAAGCTTCTAAATCAGCAACTTGCTTTTTAGTTGTCTGCTATTTACTTAAAATCTAAGTTTGCTTTTCATGATATTTATCTAATGCCTAATTAGCTTCTTCTATAGACATTGTAAAATGATCCCAAGCTAACGCAACTGCTGCTATACCAGCAACTATGCCTCCTGCAATTAATAAAGGACTTAAAGCTGTCATTAAAGCTCCAGCAGAAACACCTGCCTCCATTAAAGCTACACTTAATCCCTTTGTTGCAGCTGTTTGCATTATAGTACCAACTGTAGCACTCCCTGTTCCTACTGTTACACTACTGAATAATAGTCCAACTGCAGGAAGTAAAGATTTATAACTGTTATATAATAATCCTATTGCCATAGATAAACTAGTTACAGTTTGTAAAACCTTTTCTCCAGTTGATAAAGATTCATTTTTCCAAATTTTAGTAATATTAACTACAGAATTTATTGCACTAGCTAATTGCCCAAAAGCTGCAATACCTCTAATTATTGTTTGAGTATCAAAAAGTTGCTTATTTTTATTATTAACAGCATCAATAGCTAACTATAAAGCTTTAGTTTTATCTATTCCTTGCTGAATATATTGATTATATTTAGACATTACCTATTCTAAATTATTAGTATTGGCACCTATCTATCCTAAAGCTTTTTTAATAGCAACTCCTAACTTATCAAACTATTCTTGAGTAGAATTAGTATTTATATTATCTATACGTTGCTGCAAATCTTGAATAATTGGACTAGTATATCCCCCTAAATCTGCTTGTATAGATCTCATTAAATTAGAGACACTATTTTTTAAATTATTTAAATCTTGTTCATCAATAATTTTAAAATCACTAGTAGAAGAATTAATAAAATCTTTATAACTAGCAGATACTTCTTCTAATGAATCTTTTATTTGATCTATCCTAGTATCAATAGTTTCAAAAGCATCTGTTCCTTCATTTAATATATCAAATCCTCTACCTACTTTTAAAATACCATCTGCAAACTATTCAGCTTTTCTTCTTTTTTCTTCCCATAAAAGAATAGAATTTTGAGCCTAATCTAATTCAGCTAATCTAGCTTTTTGAGCATTAATCTCTCCCTAAGACATTACAGAATAATATTTTTGAGTTTCTTCCGCTTTTCTTGTTAAAAGCTAAACAGCTGCATTTTCATTTACATCCCCATTTTGTTGAGCTGTTCTAAAAGTTTGAGTGGCCTAAATTTCAGCTCGAATCTTAGCTGCATTATCTTTTACATTTTGAAAATTAGTTATTACACTATTTAATTCTTTAGCAATAGTACCACTAAAAACTTGAGTGAATACACTACCAAAAGTAAGAAGGGCTCCTCTTCCTCCCCCAATACTTTCAATTAAATTGCCAAATAAATTAATAATACTAGTGCCAAAATCAACTAAACCTTTTAAATCATTCTAGTTAATCATAGCACTCTTAACACGTTCACCTGCAGCACCTAATTGCTACATTTTCGCGCCAAGAGATTCTAAATATATACTATTTTTTTCAACTAAAGTTCCTTGAGAATCAAGAGAAATATTAACTAAATTAGTATATTTCCCAAAATTATCAAATAATGCAATAAGATTATTATACTGCCTTTGACCAGCCATGGTTCTAGCTAAATAGATTTGTTGCTCTCTGCTTAAATCTGCCCATTTAGCTCCAACCTACTCAATAACATCTTGAGTATCTCTAAGTCGTCCGTTAGTGTCTAATACACTAATTCCAACTTCAGCCATTTTACCAGAATAATTACCTAAACTTATCTAAGCATCTTCCGCTCCAGTAGCAATATCATTTATTCTAGCATAAACAGTCTTTAAAGCATTACCTACAGACTCAGGTGCTTGTCTTGTAGTAGCAACAATAGTAGCTATCTGAGCATTTAAGCTATCTACATCAACACCCATGGCATTAGCCGTAGATGCTACCTTACTCATTGCAACAGCCAACTAACTCATGTTAGATGCACTACTATCAGCAACTGCCGCGAGTTTATCAACATATAATTCAGCTTCTTCGTTAGCTACTTTATAACCATTCCAAACGGCTGTTAAATAATCCGCCATTTCCTATCCAGCACCAGTTATATTTTGGGCTTTTAAAGTAGCTTGAGTTCTAGCTTGAACATCCTAATCACTTAAACCCTGCTGATAAAAAGTTAAAGCAGCTTTAGAATAATCCATAGTACTTCTACCAAGAGCTTGAGCAGCTTGATTTGCTTGTGCTGCAAATTGTTCCATTTTCTCAGTAGAATCACCTGTAACTATTCTAATATCTGTTAAAGCAGAATCTAAACTCTTCACATATTGAAAAGCTTGTTGTACTGAATTTGTGAAATTGTTCATTATACTAGAAGCAATTCCCCATTTTACAGTATTAGCCATAGTTTCACCCATCTGTGAAACTAAACTATTAGTCTATTTAAGTTGAAGGTTAGTCGTTAAAACCTCACTAGCCATACGACTAAAAGCAACTTGACCTTGAGCTCCTGCTTTAGAAAAAGAAGTATATATCTTATCAACACTTAATCCTGCTTCTTGTAAAGCAGCATTAAATTTTTGTGTATTTAAAGAATTTAAATTTACATTAAAAGCGCTTGTTAATGCTTGTTCTACTTTATTAGCAGTCTATTTTATCTAATCTAATTGTGATTTAGATCCACTAAAATCTTTTATTTTAATATTTTGTAAATCCTGTAAGGACTTTTTAACTGCGTTTACGCTTGCTTGATCCACGTTATAACCAACCTGAAAATTTATCCTGTTGTTATTACTAGGCATAAACGTCTCCTCCTTTTATATCTATATAAACAATTCACCTAAAAAATTGCATAAAAAAATCGCTCTATTTGTAATAAATACAAAAAGAGCGATGTTTAATTAATTTATTTAGTCCTTCTTAGTAGCTTGCTTGATTTGAACTACTTTTTTAGGAGAAGAAGTGGCGGCGGACTTAATCGGTACCGTTTGCTATTCAATCAATTGATTTGTATTTATATTTCGTCCTCCGTTAGCAGCAGTGGCAAAATCAACAACAGCTTGATATTGCTCAGGATTGAATGAATCTACAATTTCTTTAGCTGCCGCTGCATTCTTCGGAAGGTCCTGTATAATCCTGGTAAGGACAGCTGCCGCAGTATTCTTATACGTTAAATTATCTTCTTTCATTATAAGTAAAGATTCTTTTAAGCCCTCATATTCTCCTTCTTCCATAGCACCGATAACACTTGTAATAACATCATTACTATCTAATATATCATACAACTTCATCTCATCTTCTTTATCTTCTATTGAAAATTCAATATTTGTATAAAGATAAATAATATTAAGATGAAAATACATATCAAGTTTCATATCATTATAAATTCCATCTTCTTCACTCTTTTGTAGAGCAATCTGGATAAGATCTATCTTATCGGAAATTGGAAGATATTTTTTAACTTCTATTTCTTGGGAATTTACTATTATTATATTAGTTTCAGTGTTTGTATGTAGATTAATTTCTTGAAAATTCATTTACTCTCTCCTCTTATCTCTTTTTTAAATTTTAACATAATTTTTAATTTATGTCAAGTTATATTATAACTAAGATGCAGAAATAGAAACTGCACTAAAAGCATTTTTATAGTTATCTATATATCTTGCTACTAAGTCTTTTGTACTTCTTACTACAATATTCTAAGAAGATGGATCATTCCAAATAATAAAATCTGCTACAGCACTATTTTCATCTGTTATTAAACCAGTTCCTCTTAATTCATACATAAAACGTAAATGAGCAAAATGAGCGTTTATAGTTTCTACATTAGCAGTATCAGGTTTCTAACTCTATCCACTTAAAATCTACATACCACGATAGTACACAGTATATTGATCAGCAGGATCAGAAAAAATCTAACTTAATCCACCTGTTATAGCTTTATATAAATTAGTATTACCTAAATGAATATCAATCTAATCTAAACTTCTTAATTTTGATGTATAAGTAGCATAATTCTTTAATGTAAAAGTTCCTCCAGAAAAAGCTTTTAGTAATCTACTAATTATATCTGAAGCATCTGCTGAAACTGTAAAATTAGGGGTTTTTAAATCTACTTTTCCAGCTGTAGCAATAATTTGCTAACCAATAGCTCCTTTTTGCTTATTAATATTTATCTTCATATTCTCAGCAGCTTTTCTTGTTATTTCTAAAATTTCTTTTTCTGTTTCTTTTGATAAATAATTTAAAGCAGCTGAAGTAGCTCTATCTTGACCAGAACCTAAAGGAACTGTAACATTAAGACCCTTCATCTAAGCAGCAGCCTTTAATAAATAATTTAACTATTCTTCAAATATGTCATCATAACCATTTAAACTTTTTACTTTGTGAGAGCGTCTAAATAATGCAGTAGCACTAGATAAAGAAGTGTGTGATTTTTGTTGCTCTAAAAAAGTTTGATTAATTAAATCAACCAGCTAATTATTTATTACATTTACTACATTAGAAGAAGTGTCATCCCTCATTAAACTTACAGTATGTTTAATTTCTTTTAATATTTTTTCAATCTATTTTGCTTGTCTTACCTTCTTATTTCTATTTAATTTTTTTGTTACGTCCTAATGAATACCATTAAAAATCTAAGTAAAATTATCTGTCTTTAAATTTTTATATCTATTCATTTACATTCCACCTAACGTAAAAAAGAGGGGACTTTCGTCCCCTCTCTATAAATTTAAACTCAACCCTGAGCTACACTAGTATCATTAACTGTAATATTAAGTTCTTTACTAAGAGTAGTAACAGTAGAAGCAGCAGCAACTTCAGATTCTAACTGAGCAGTAACTTTAAGTGTATTACCACTAGCAGGAGTATTTTTAAGAGCAACAATATGACCATCAGCACTAATTGAAATATATCCACCTGTATTACCAGATACAACATATCTAGGAACAAGAGTATTCATATCAATTTCATTTCCATCTTCATCAAGAGCTGTAACTAAATCAGCAAAATCAACAGCATCTTTAAGATTTATAAATACATAATTTTTAGTATTTCCTGATGTACCATCTTTCCAATTAAACTCTTTTACATTAGCTCCAGCTTCTTCGTCTGTGACATTACTATCTCTAGCTCCAGCATCAGCAAATTGAGCAACACTGTCATGATACATAACAGGATCTTCTTCTTTACTAGCAGCAGAAGCAGCACCAAGAGCAATACTATCAACAATTTGTAAAGCACAAAGAACTTTCTTTTTCTTGTCAAAATAAGTATATCCTGGGAAAGCATCCATTGTAAAATCAAAAGTACTAGGATCACCAGTACCAGCAAATGTCATTGTAAAACTACTCTGTAATCTAACATTTGGAAATGTAAGATTTGCAGGAAGATCTTTACCAGTGTACTGATCTCTAAAAAGAGTATCTGCTTCAACATAGTAGTTTCCACCAAATGTTTCAGGCGTAATATCTGCTTCATAAACATGTTTACCTGGAAGATCAACATAATAGTCTACCATAACAGCAGCATCTTTAGTAGCAGTTTGACCATCAAGTTTTACACCTGTAATAGTAATAATACCACCAGAAACAGAAATTTCACCAGAATAAATTCTTCCTGTTAAGGATCCATCATCTTCTGTCTCCATAATATAAATAGGAGCATCATCTACACAAATAGAAGCAGCACTACCAAATTCAGAAATAGCATCTCTTAAATCAATAGTTCCAGTTGTACTATTAATAGAAAGATTTGCTCCACTTGTCATATGGAAATGAACAAGATCTTCATTTATAGTTGTTTCTTCACTACTATCAATACCATTTCCACGTTTAAATAATCCAGCACCAGAAAGAATTGCAAATCCAACAGGACTTAACAAAGCATCTGTAAAGCTAAACGTTAATGTTTTTTCACCTTCCCAAGCAAGAAGTCTAGCATTTCCTCTACCACCTTGTGCATACACAGTAGTAGTAGCCTGTTCCATTGAGGAGGTTGTAGCTGTATCAATATAAAGAACTGGTTGACCAGTCTGGAATGTAGCTGTACCAATTCTTATTGGCTGTTTTGCACGGAAAACAATGTTAGCACACTCTCTAACACCAAACTTCATAAGTTTTTTCCTCCTTAAAAGTTTAATTAAAATTCTATTCTATTTGAAGCGGGACGAGATAATATTTGTTCTTCTTCATCACTCATCCAATTTTCAACATCTTCTATATTTTCAGCACCTGCTAATTTACTTTTTAGCCAAATATCATAATTATATTTTCTTGTAAAGCGCCGAAATTCATCAAATAGCTGATAAACAGTATACTACATTAATTCTGAATATGTATGATGATTACCTAAAACTAATATAGATATATAACGACTCAGAATATTTACATTTTTCTAACCATCATTCATTCTCTTTTGTAGTTTTTTATGTCTATCTCTTAATTTATTAGCAATTTGTTCTGCTAATTTATTAGCAGGATTATAATCACTTTGTCCAATAAGAGCATCAAGACAAAACATCTACTTTATTATTTTTTTAAACTATTCAAAATTATCATTATTAATCCAGCACTGTTCTTTTTTTCCGTCTTTTTCTTTACTAAAAACCAACATTGTTGGCATCTTCATAAAATCATAATCAGGAAAAATAAGAGAGAGAACAAGCTCAGTAGATAAAATATTAGTCTTTATCATAGTATCTGTCTTGTTATTCATCATTGACATTAATACATCAAAATTTGTTTTATTTGCTAAATTTATTTTGTCCTTTTCTTCTAATTTATCTTTATCAAAACAAAGAAAATTACTTCCAAGATAAAACAAATCCTAACCAAGAAAAGCAATTTCTTTTATTTTAGGTTGATGTATATTTATCTTACCTTGAACAAAAGGAAGGTCATTACCAGATAATAAAAGAAGTTTATTCAAATTCCAAACTACCTTTATTTTCCTTGTCCTAAGTAAAATGTACCGCTCTATAAGATAACGTATACATTGAAATATCTTCATTCAATACAACAAGATTAAGACCTATAAATTTATATTCTCCCATACCAGATAATTTTATATTATTACTACTTCTATTTTGCCATGCTATTTTATTATCATTTGATAAAGTATTTAAAATACCATCTATATATCCTGCAATAGCAATAGGTCTAGTTTGAAAATTATTTAAATCCCACTAATCATCGTAGCAAATAATATCAAAATTAACAGTACAATCCATAAATTTAGGATCTACAGCATTAGGACTAAAATTATCAAAAGTTAAAAGAATAAATGATTTTATATTTTCAAACTCTTTTCTAGCTATTTTAGGATTGGTTCTAACATACCCTTCAGAACGAAGTACGCTTAAAGGTTTACTATCTATTAATTTTTGATAATTCTAATTATTCTAATCTAAACAATCAGGATTATTTATAATAAGCAACCTTTTTAGTTTATCACTATATGGTATGCTTTTTACAAAAAGTTCCTTTAAAATAGTCTAAGTATCTTGTGCACATGAAAAAAATGAAGAGTGAATAGGACGAAATTTAACTACATCAACTCTCATTTACTTTTTCTCCTTTTGCTCTTTATTGAAAAGGTTTAACTGTTATAGTTAATACCTAATTACCATACTCTAAATCAAAAGTGGTTATAGATGTAACTTTATTTATTTTCAATTTAATTTCATTTTCAGACTGGCTTAATATAGATATAGGTGCGGCCGCGCTTATTGACCACTAATCCTACCCATTAGGAACATAATATTTAATAACATCATATGATTGAACTGTATTTGGACCTACAATTTCATACTGTCTTTCCTAATCCATCTATTCTATATTTTTAATCATTTCATTTGTACTTGTATAAGTTTCTTTTAAAGCTACTCTGATCAACCCACCAGTTGATTTTTTACTAGTTGTTCCGTAATTATCATTATATCCCTGAACCTACCAGGTTTGTCCATTTATAACTACTCTTTCAAAACGATTAAAAAATTCTGTTGTAGTTTCATCTTTTGTAATATACAATAATTTTGTATAATACATATCATTCCAAACTACACCTCTTTTTACATTCCATATAGCTTCATCTTCATTAGGTCCAACTGTCCATCCATGATAAATTATTGGATCTCCTTCAGAACCATCATCTTCTATTGGAATAACTTCTATTTCATCATCTGCTTTTCTTATTTCTCCTCTGAAATAAGCAGTTTCTTCTGAATATTGTAAAAAAATAATCCAATAAGAATTAGGCATATATCCATCATTTCCAGAAATCCATTGAAAAGTATCTCCTGGTCTTACTCTATAAACATTTGTATTACCATTTTCATCTTCAACTAAATTTCCTTCTATATCATAGAAAAACCCAGGTGTACCAACATCAACAAATTTTTCATCCTATGTCATACTATCTTCATTCTAATACTATACAGGGATTTCTCTAAAAGGAATAGATAAAATTTTATCCTAATAATCTACTTTTAATTTATCATGATTAATCAAACATCTAAAATGAAGCTATCTATCATCTTTATCAAACTTAATTATTGCAGCTTGATAAGAATTAAATAAAGCCCGTTTCATACTACGAAGTTTATCTTCTCTTATTCTAACTAGAGAATTAGCATATCCAGATCTTTCTTTTCCTCTTACGTTAATTTTATTTGCACTATTAGGAGGAGAAAAAGACTTATCTTTATAACCCCAATTAGAAAGCTTATCATAATTAAAACGAGCATTTAACAAATTAAGACTTTTTAACACAGACATTTGTTTTTATCTCGCTAAGTAAACTTAAACACTCAAATATAAGCCTTCTATATAAAGCAAATTGTTCATCTTGAACAAGTATATTCATTCCTTCAAGTTTACATAATAAAATTAAAAAAGACTATTCCTGCTAATTTAAAAATAATCTTTGTAAACCAACAAGCTACTAAATAATTGTTTGTAATAATTTTTGCCAATTCTACCCTTCTTCTCTTAAAGGTAGAAGTTTATATATTTGATTTATAATCCTCTTAATATCCTTCTCAATTATCTCATCTGATAAATTTAAATTATACTTCAATTTCATATTCAACATCCTCCTATACGGAATTATTAGTATAGGTAGAATTCGGATAATCAGATCTTCTCTAAGATGGAAACTAATTATTTGAAATTGGATCCATAATTTTATGCATAGTAGAATGATAAACACCATTTAAATCGGTTATTCTACGTTTATAAAGCCTTTGTAAATGAAACCCTTCTCTTTCATAATCTTTTTTCATTTGTAATACTTTTTGCATATGGTTAGCTTGAGAAGTAAATTTGAAATCTGGACCACTGTATTTCATTCGGACATTTTCAATAGATGCTAATTGTTGACCTAACCATTCAACAATCATATAAGTTGAAAGAATATTTATTTCTTCAAGAGTAAGAGGATTGAAAAATCCCCAATACTGCTATTCAGAAATAATCTATCCTTGTTCATTCTTTCTTCTCTATGTAATATAAGCATATTCCAATGACTGTCTTGGAAATTCAAATTTTGGAATAGCAGAAAGTAAAAGCTGATGAAGAATAGCTTTCGTATCCTATTCTGTCAACTATAAATACATATCATCTGTTATTTTAGAGAGAAAGTCATCATATACTACAGTAAAAGCCGTAGGTTGCATATTCTTCCTCCTGTATATATTAATCTTTAATAACTCTGCGGGCGCTGGTCTTTCCAGTTTCGGATTGGACTTTATCGTCCTTAGGCGCCGCCGCGCGTCTCTTACTTACAGGCTTAACAGAGCTATCAAAATTATCTTCTTGTTCAATAAGCTATTTATTTCTAACTGCGTTATCTACATTAAAATTCAATTTTTCCAAAATAGCTTTTCTTTTTGCAACATCATTTAAAGGCAATTCAACACTTAACGTTTTTATACTTTCTAAAACTCCTTCAGGAGCAAAATCAAGACAGTCTAAAAACTCGTCTAAACTACCTGTTTGCATAAGATTTATTATATCTTCTCTTGTATAATAATATTCTTGTTCTGGAAACATGTTTAATTCTTTTAAAACTTCTTTATCTTCTACAACTAAATAGTCATTTAAAAGAACCTATCCGCCTGGAATATAAGATAATTTTCTAACTTCTTCGTAAGTAACAATCTTTTCCTCTCCATCTTGAAAAACTCTTTGTAGATTTCCCATATCTGGAATAGTATAAGATACAACACCATTTCCCTTACGATTAATTACTTTTACCTTTTTACTATCTTCCATTATTCACTTTTCTCCTTTTACTCCTAAAAAAAATATGGGGAAGATATTACTTACCTTCCCCATGTGAAATTTATTATCAAGCCATACTCTTTGTAAGAGTTGTATTTCTATAAACACAAAGACCTGGATTAATACTGTAAACAGCAACACCAAATTTCTGATATGTATGAATGGTCTTACTCCAATCATCTCCATCAACCTATTTAACCTGAGCACTTCCTTCAAAAGCAACTTTAACAGGTTTTTCAGATCCGGTAGGAATAATCCAAGCATAAGAAGGATCAATAACCTTCATAGCATTAGTTTCATCTTCGAAAGACTGAGGAAGGACAATAACTTGATGACCTTTATAATCTCCAAGATAACCCTGATTCCATCTTCTATCTCTCATATTATCAGAAACCCATCCAGTTTGAGGAATCATAGTAGCGGCAAATTCGAATGTGCAATAAATAGAAGCTTTTCCATAAGTATCTGCAACCATAAGAAGTTTGTCAAACTGGGCTTCATTAAATGTACTAGCATCAGTAACTTTATTATAAGTACCAAGTTCTGCTACTGTTGACATTAAAGCGTTTGCAATTTCTTTATAAACTGCTTCATCCATTCCTTCAAGAACAATGTCATAAACATCTGCCATTGTAATTCTTCCATCAAGGAACTCTTCAAAAGCAATCTGAGCAGCTCCACCGTAAGCAGTTGGTGTAACTTCTAATGTACGTCCATCAAGCTTGAAGACTTCATATCTACCAGCAAGACCAACTTTAGTTACAAACTGTTTTGCTCTACGTCTGGAAGCTTCAGAAATTTTCTGATAAAAAATTGGTTGTACTCCCTGTGGGAAAGTACGAACGTCAGCAAACTGACCATACTCAGCTAAAATTCTAGGAGGAAGAACCTCTGTTAACTGAATTTCAACTAATTCAAAAATTGTATTCTTATTCTGTCTATAAAGAGCAGGTGTAGCAGCAAGCTCCTGAAGCTCTTTTCTAAATGTACTTTCTAAAGCATTAGCTGAAAGCGTTTCCTCTCCAAAAGAAAATGTTAAAGAAGGATTCACAGACGCTTTAGCAGTTGCTTTAGCTAACTCAATTAAACTTTTTCTTTCTAAAGCCATTATAGTTTTCCTCCTTACATAATTCTCTGAATCTTAACACCAGGTTGTCCATCTGGCATTGTATAAACTTTACCAACCTGCCATACAAACTCATTATCAGCTGTAGAAGCAGCCTGAAGATAACCTGTAGCAGGATTAACTTTCACTAAATCACCAACATCAAGAGAAATACCGCTTACGGTAGAAGCAGAGCTTGTGTTAGCACCAAAAGTATTTGTTGTGTATATATCACCAATTTCAGTTCTTAAAAGTCTGGGAACAAGTTCCCCACCCATGAAATCGGATTTTTGCATAGCATAGTCTTTAAGACCCTGTTTTCTTTCATCATAGAGCTTGATTTCATTCATAACAAGCATCCATTCACCCTTACCAGTTAAGTTACATTCCTGATTAGCATAATCGTATTTTAAAAACATACCGTTTTCAAGAATATTAAATGCAGTTGAAGCAGGAAGTTGTGCATAAACCTGGCCATTGGTCTGAGCAGAAAGATGATTAGGTTCGACTTGTCCGAAACCTTTTCTACTAATTTGAGTAGCTGGCATTATAGCAATCCTCCTTAATTATTAATCGTCAATATCTATATTATTCTTAACAGCTTTTACCCAATCAGGTAAATTTGAGTCGTCTTCTGAATAACTAAAAGTTGTAATAACTTCTTGTTCTTTATTAGTTTCAATTTCATCCTAATTTTCTGAATTAAAATTGACCTTTTTCTCAAAACAAATAACAGCAAGTTTTGCTTTAATTTCTTCTAAAGAATATTTCTCTTTATTTTCAATTATTTCCTTTTTGTCTTCTTTAGATAACATATAAAAATCTTCATTTATTAAAGCATCTTTCTTTTCATTCTCAACTTGATTTTTAAACTCAACAAGAGCTTCATAATCAGTTTTTAACTGTTCATATTGAGTTGAAAGTTCATTATATTGCTGTTCTAATAAAGAGTATTTCTTTTCGTTGTCGTCATCTTCCTCTTTATCTTCCTATTCCTATTGAGAATCTTCTTTATCTTCCTATTCCTATTTTTTATCTTCTTTAAATTCTACTTCAGGCTCTTCTTTTTCTTCTGCCTTTTCAAAAGTTTCTTCAGGAGTTTCTAAAGATTCTTCAACCTAAGGAGATTCTTCAACGACTGGTTCAGAAGGTTCAACATTATCCTGTATTTCTTCTGTGTATTCATCAACAGGAAGTTTAACTTCTTGTTCCATTGTATATCCTCCTTTTAGAGCATCTTGTAAATCTTTCATCATTGAAAATAATGTTTTTTTAAAATTATCATCAACAGTTTTGCTAAAATTAGCACTTACAATAGGCTTAGTAACAGAAGCACCTTCAAAGCAAGGTTCTGTATCATCACCTAAAATGCAAAGTTTTGTAAATATTGCATCATTGATTATAAAAAATTCCATATTATTTTTAACATTTGTTGCCCAATGACCATCTAAAGAATTTTCATCTAATTCCATTGATTGTGGTTTACCTTCATCTATAACAGATTGAACTTCTTCAAATTGACCTGTCCATAAATATCCAGTAGTCATAAGATACTCTCTCTATATCTCATTCCCAAAATCATCTGAGTCGTTAAATTTTTGGAACCAGACTTTTGCATCTGGAGCAACAAAACCATATGGCTTAGTTAAAACATTAAAATGAATACCCTAATCATCCCAGACCATTTGTTCTCCATGGTCTGCAAAATCTTCTTTATTTTCTTTATAATAACCAACGATAGGAGCCCCACGGAGTGTTTTAGCCATCTCCGTAGCAACTTCTTTTGAGATATAACTACGATTTCTATTTTCTCCTATATATAAAACCTTTATTTCACAAGATGACATTAAAGGATTTACATCAAGAGGCTGTAAATTTATAAATTCAGGAGAACTTATCGTAGCAATAGATTGATGTGGCAATGCCATGATTTAATCTCCTTTCATTACATACTCTATCTATTTTGAATTGTTTTTTCTGATTTCTAATTATCTGGTTTTTCGGGGCGGCCGGTTGTTTCATTACCGTTGCCATTTCCTTCTTTACCGGTAACGTTACGCCTCCCCGCAAGTGCTTCCGCGTTCATTGTACTACTCATCATTGGAGGTATAAATACACGTACAAGATCGAGAATGTCATTCTCAAAGTAAGCATTAGCTAATATAGAACTTTGAGTCTGTCCTAAAGCTACTTGAGGTAACATTTTGGAAAAACCAACTTGCATTTGTTCTTTATATAACTTAGAAACTTCTTTATAATTATAGATAGTAGTATTTAAGAATTGTGCTTTATAATAACATTTCTTTGGAGATTTATTAAAAGGCTATAATAATAAATTTAAAAATGACTCAAACTGCAATAACAAATCATACATAGAAGATTCATCATTTAATATAGAATTATTTAAAGCAGTATTACTATCACTATTAAATAATATTTGTGGAACACCAGCTTCATTAAACACAGTTCTTTCCACTTTTTCTAACTCATCTATATTAGATTGATTTCCTTTATCAGCCATATCTGCAACATCAACATCTGCAAATGTAGTAAGAACATCAATACCTATAGCTTTTCCTAACATTCTAACTGCATTATTATGTAGTTGTTGAGCCTCATCTATGTCAAATACAAGGTCTCCATTTTTATCCAAAGGCATTTTTTGAATAATAATTTTTAAAAGTTTTTGAGCCATTCTTTTCCTATCTAAATCTTGAGCAGCATCTAAATCAATTATATATGGAATAATAGATAAAAAAGGAGGGTAATCATCATCATTTAAATTAAATTTAATTGTACTTCTGTAATCTAATAAATACCAACTTCCTGAATCTCTCTAAGACACTTTTGGAAGTTTTCCTTTTTTATACAATTCATAACCTTTTTTAAACTCTTTAGGGAATAAATTTAATACTTTAATTCTCTACTAAGTATCTTTATAATAATTATCAAAGAATCTCATATCAAATTCAACTGCTGGTCTATTATTCACCTAAAATCTAGATCTGCAATAATTAGGCAGTAACTATTGAACTACTACTTTATTATTTTGTGAGATTAAATATCCATAAAAACAGCCATTTCTAACGACTCTTAAAGCTACTTTTCCACAAAATCTTTTTATTTCAAATTCATCTAAAAATTTCAACACTTTAAAAAAATTCGTAAACTGTTTTTTTCTCACTTTTTCATTAGCTGTCTAATCTTCTGTTGTATCATATAGTCCAGCATTAGTATCTAATAATCCAATACACTACTCAATATATGGAGTAACAAACCAGTCATATTTATATAAATATGCCATATATCGACATAATCTTTTATAAATACCACTGACTTTATAAAAATAATTAGAAATAGATCTCATCTATTCTAAATCTCCATTATTAATAGCTTTTAAAACATTTTCTTTTGTTCCAAGCCTAGGATTATTTTTATTAAAAGTACCATATGTTACAATAGCATCATCCAAAGTCTTTAATCCAACTTTTATTTTTCCAAAATCCGTTGGAGTATATCTCTCGTCGGTGTCGGTGGCTAAGGTCATTTGAAACCCTTTTTCTTTAATTTTTGCCATTCTATCTCTCATAAGACACCTCTTAAATATTAATAACCTGCTAACTTCATGATATAATCATATGTAATTATATCTTCATCCCAATAAGGAATTAATATTAAAGTAATATTATGTTTTGCACAATATTCTCTTTTTTTCATATCAAAAAACTGTTGTTTCTTTAATCCTGTCATTCCACCAAACTTAGGTTTTGGTTGATAATGCTGAATTCCTTGATATTCTATTAAAAAATCAATTTCTCCATCGTCATCAAAAACAGCAAAGTCAAAACGTAAAGGATGACCACTAGAACTAACTAAATCTCTAAAACTGTATTCTTCCTAAAAATTTAATCCTGCCTATCTTAAAATATCTTCTATTTTTATTTCTCCATAAGAAGCTCTCATAGTCTTTCCCCTTTTTCTTAACTAATACTATTTTAAAAAAAGCAAATATTTTTTGATTTATTTTGTCCTTTTAAGAAAAAAACATTAAATCTCCAATATTAAAACCTTTCCTCTTCTTCTTTCGATCTTCTTCTTGTTTTATATAATACAACCCATAAATAAAAGCAGAAAATTTATCTTTATTAATACTTCTAGATGATTGCTTTAATATAATATTAACACCTTCATTTTCTTCAACTAAATTAAGAGTTTGAGCCTTTAAAGCATCCGTAAGAACAAAAGGCATTAAGTAATCATTTCTCTGATCTGGACTCATATTTTGTCCAAGTTTAGTACCCATTAATTTCACTCTTGCTTGAGATTCATCAATAAGCATTTTTATACGTCCTGATGATAATTGTGTTTTTGCGTATGTATAAGCCTATGTATTAATTGGAGCATTAGCTTTTACAAGATATAAAGCATTTTCTTCCACATCTGAACCTTTTATTTTCTTATACAAATCATTTGTTTCTTGTGCAGTTCCACCTTCAACTCCGAAAGGAGGTAATTCATCTCCTGTCTATGGATCAATTTGTGCTTTTGTCATAAAATCTATTAAACCAATACCAAGACCGTTAGCATCAACAGAAAGAACTCTAGCTTTATATTTATAATATAATTTTTTAAGATTAATACTTTGTTCCTAAAAATCTTCTGCTTCATAAGTATATAAATTAACTAAACTTTTTAAAGAGGATCCTTGAGGCTGAGGAGTGCATTTTATAACAACAGCCTCTGTTGTACATTTTATACGACCAACGTCAACCCCAATTACATAATAAGCTGTTTTAGAACTTCTTCCAGAATATTCATATTCTGGTTGTAAAAGAGTTCGATGTTTATCAAATTTATCTCCAGAAAAAAATGCATTTTCTGCATCTCCAGACCATATACTTCTATACTATCTATCAAAAGAATCCTAATTAAATGTTCCTGAAAGTTTTAACTGATCTACAAAATCTTCATTAAGAAGTCCTTCTTTTACAGGGGTTTCATAAGTTCCTCCCATAATCATAACTTCTTCTGGAGTAATAATACTTTGAACCAACATTTCTATAAGTTTATCATAAGCAAAAGTATTTTTCCATCCTGCTGTTGTAATATATATTTGGCTTTTATTTATTAATTCTTTAGGATGTCTAGTTCCGTCAGAAAGTATTCTATCAACGTTTGTAGTAGGAATAATAACCTAGTTTAATATTTGACCGTCAATAAGAACACATTCTTCCATTAATCCACCTGTTCTACGTTGTCCTCTAGATTTTTCACTTGCCGTAAGAATATCAAGAGTAGAACCATTTTTCCAAACATATCTTACATTATCTCTGCCTTTTGTTGTTTTACCTCTTTCCCAGTTTATCTATTTCTATAACACAGGCAAGAGATGACAAATCTATTCAACTTTAGCCATTGTAATACTCGCGGCCTGCTATTTACCACCAGTAGTAACAAATAAATGACTATTAGGATAGAATGTACATCTTAACATAAGTGCCATAACAGAAAGAAAAGATTTTGAATAAGCACGAGGAAAAGTTGCATAAACAAATCTATGTCGCATAACAGCTCTAAGAAAAACTCTTTGATACTAAAGAAAATTAAAATTGCTATCTGGACCTTTTATAAAATCTATAAAAAGATCAGGATACCATTTAAAAAAAGAGATTAAATTTCTAATAGACTACAAATTATCATTTAATCTCTCTTCCGAAATCCCCTGTTTTTTATCTTTCTAACTACTAAGCTAGAGGAGTGCTTGAAGACTCAATCTAATCACTCTCCCTTTGTCTCTAAATCTAATTATTGTAAGCTTGAATATCCTAATCTGTCACTTCAATATAATCTAAACCTTTTTCTCTCGCCTATTTTTTATCCTGCTTCTGCTGTTCATTATTTTTAAGTTTCTTTAAATAATCTTCAATTTCACGTTTTAAAGCCGGATCTTCTAAAACAAGAGATTTAGTATATTCTTTTAAATCTTTAAGAATGCTATCTATTACATCAAAATTTGTAGTTTGTTTAAATTGAGGAATTTCTCCACCATGCTTCTAACAATAGTCAACAAGCTAGCCTACAGAATCTATAAATTCACTGGTTTTCTATTTATTCTGAGCAGCTGTAAATTTAGCAGATTTTCGTAATGTATCTGAAACTCTAGCAAGTTTTTGATACCCCTCAAGATCTCCTTGGTCAAGAGCCTGATTCATTTTAAGATTATTCTTACAAATAAGAATAAGAGTAGAACGAGTATCTGCGTCTTGAATATCAAAAGAGTTCATCATATCATTATAAAAAGTTTCAAGCTATACCCATTCTTGTGCAGTATAGTATCTTCCCCATTTCATAACAAGATATTTTTTATCTTCCTAAGTTAAATCTTGAGCAAGATCAGGTATATCCTATTCAGCTATAAATTTTTTCTCATCATAAAGATTATTTTTTCCAATAGGCTAGTAATCTGCGGGCGTTGGTTTATCCCGCTGACGCTGGATATCTGCCTTCACAAGTGTGCGATATTGTGCCTCATTAATCTAACCCCGCTAGTATTGATCTGCATACAATTCTTGAAGGGTCTTGTCCTATTCTGCTTTAGCGGCCGCCGCGAGCTAATGCTATTTCGTAAGTTCCTACGTATCCGCCCAACCTTTATCTTTGAATTGTTTAAGTTTCATTTTAGATAAATATTTCCCGAATACTGTAGTATTATTCTTTTTTGAAGGATCTTTTGCATATGCTTTTTCTCTTAAACTATCCCATTCCCAAGGAAGCCATGGAACATCATACTCTTCTAAAAGCCAAACAAAAGTATTTGGATCCCAAATATCAACATGCATAAGTGTACAATCTTTACAAAGCTTTGGCTTACTTCCATCTTTATAAGTATAAAACATCGTCTATTCTTTTGTTCTACCACATTTAGCACATGTAAGTTTAGACATTCTTATTATACCTCTCTTTTCTTTTCTTTTGTTTTCTTATTTCTACACTATTTACATATTGAATAAAATTTATCTTTAGATGTATTGTTTTTAGAAAAAAACTTATTATGTGCTAACTTAATTTGTCCACAACGAGAACATTTTTTCCATTTTCCTTTTTCTACTGTTGTATAATACCAAATAAGCTCTTCTCTTTCTACATACTCTGCAATCATTTTAGGAATTTTTTTCCTCCATAAAGAAGATAAATATTCAATAGAATGAGTAGTTCCATAATCATTTAAAAGTAAGCTTTGTATCTATAAATTAGATTTTCCATCTATTTTATAAATTAGAATATCATATAACATAGGATACTCTTCTTTTAATACATTATCAATAGCATCCTAAAGAACCATCATAAGATAATATATATCTGAATTAAATTTATCCCAACAACTTTCTTTTATTTTTGAATAATTGCACAACAAAACAGAAACGTGAGTAGGATTAAATAAAGATATAAGACCTTTATTAACTATATCACCTTTCTAATTAATTTCAATATAATCTGTTAAATCAAGAGAGGGAATGCTGCGAATAAGATTAAGACTATATGTAACAGGACGATAAGCACTTTTAATTACATATTGGTCTTGCCGCATCTAGATAATTTGTTTTTTAAGGAGGTATTTTTTCTTTCCTCTTGCATTTTTCTATTGCTATTCAACTCTTTCAATTTCATCTCTAAGTTCTTTTAAAGCAGGTATTTGTTCAATATCCTCTTGTGTAATTTGATATTTAGGGGTAAGAAGAACATTTTTATCATTTATAATCATATTATAAATTCCATCTTCTCCATTTTCAAATTTACTTATTAATCCCTAAAAAGAAGTTTCTCGTCTATTAATCGTTATCATTCTATTATCAGTATTTATATTCTTTTCTTTTTTCTACTTTTTTGTCATCGCAAATATAATATAATTAGCGAGAATCTCTAAATATTTATTAGTCAATTTACTAGGAGGAGTATTTTCAACTATTTTTTCTACTAATTTAACACGTTCTTCCGGGTCTTCAATAGAATAGTCTAATTTAATAACATCTTCTTGATTAGACTAAATCTCCGCTTGAACGGCCGCCGCGTCTTCTGTTATTTGCATTGAAATCTCCTTTCGCTTAAATTCATTAACTTCATTATACCAAAAAATTTCAGTCAAGTCAATAGAGCAAAAGAAAGTCATACTTTACAAGAGAGAAAAAATATGATATAATAAATAAAGTAAATAAAACTAATTTTATTTTTTATCTTTCAGTCGCGGCGCCCTTAAACGTCAATTATATCTTATTAATAAACAAAAAGGAGAAAAAATTTGCAAGAAGTTTTTATTATAGATAATACATTACCACAAGCATATCATAGAAGTCTTCTAGCTCTTAGATAGCAAGGAGAGATTTCAAAATGTTCAGATTGGAATACAACTCAAAAAGAAATTTCTCTTACTCTCTGTATTCTTCATCCTCTTGAAGAGCCTATGATTTCTAAATGTTTTATAGGTGGCTGGAGAGAATTAGAACAATATCGCATGGAGATGCTGGATGGAATTTTAGATTTTGAAGTTGAATATGGAAACTGGAGTTATACCTATCATTAGAGGATAGCTAGTCAATTAAAATGGATAATAAGAGAACTTAATCGAAATCCTGATTCGCGGCGAGCGGTTATCATGGTAAGGACTAGTGATGACGTAGGAAGTGACGATCCCGCGTGTTTACAGCATATTCAATTTTTTATACGAAATAATCATCTTGATATGAAAGTTCTTTTCAGGTCGAATGATGCATGTAAAGCAAATTTTATGAATATGTTTGCTTTAGTATGTTTGCAAAAAAGAGTTGCAGATGAATTGGGTGTAGAGGTGGGAGTTTATACTCATAGGGCTAATTCTTTTCATTGTTATGAGAAAGATTTTGATCTTTTGGAAGGATATTGTAAGAGAATTGAGTAGAATGATGGTTATGGAATGACTTATTGCTATAAGGGAGAATGGGATGAATTGATGGAGGATAGTAGAGAAGAAATTCTTAAAGAAGTCGAAAGATTGAGAAAACAGAGACAAATATAGGAATGAGTGTAAGTTGAGATTTGGGTTGGGTTGGATTCTTGGTACTGGAAATGTCGAGCGCAACCTATTTTCAGAAATGCTCTAGGTAAATCCCATAAGGATACCCCCGTAGATATTGCTGCGTAGTTGAGCCGCGCAGAAAAAAGACCCTCCCAAACATGCCTTCCCATCAAAATCATCGTCGCAGCGTTTCCGCACCAAACGCTGCGATTTTTCTATTTTCGCACGATTGACAAAAATTTCACAAGCAAAATGTCTGAATTAAAAATTTTCTATTTTTCCTCTAAAACTCCATTGTTTACACTTTGTGATATTTTTAACGAACCGGACGGCAGAGATTGTTAAAAAAATAACGAACATTGTTGTAACAAGAATTAACATTTATTTAATAATTTTCTCCCTTGACAAATAAATAAATTTGTGATATTATTTATTTAAGATAAATAATAAATAAGAAAGAGGAAGAGAAATGGAAGATAATAGATATATAAGATGTTGGGAATGTCCTTTTAAATTTAGTTGTGCATTATGGCTTTTCGATAAATGGAATGTAAACTGGGAAATTTGTAATTGCACTGATGAAAGACTGGTTGCTTTAGAGAACCCTTTTGAAGTAGACTATGACCTTCTGGACAAATGGAGTAACCAAGTCACACAAGAGGAGTGAGAGAGATGAAAGACAACAAACAAAAGATAAAAGAAGATAATTATATTTTAATACAAATAACATTGTTTGATGTTAATAATAAGTATAAACCAATTAGTACATTAGTAAAGATACCAAATATTCAGTACTACAGAGAACATCAAGAGGAAGTCAAGAGAAAAGGTTATCAGCAGATTTGTAATCAAAGATATTTAACAGGAAAAGAACTACTGAATTTAGGATATAAAAAAGTAAAGATAAGAAATTATACTCTTTGGAAAGAATTACAGAAAAGAAAAGGAGAAAAGGACAATGAGGAGAAATAAAGATAAATTCTTTGGTCTGGTTTTAGTTCTATTTATTGTATTCTTTTTTGCAGTCTGTAACCTTGCAGAAATTATTGTGATTAGAAAAGGTTATGTAGAAAATGTAGAAAATAACTGTGTAAAAATTGTTGACAACTTTGGTACACTCTGGGAGTATAACCTTGGAACAGGGGAAGAATTTAGTCCTGAGCAAAGAGTAACCATGGTGATGAGTAATAACCATACAGAAAGACAGATTGAAGATGACATTATTTTAAAAATTGTTGTTGACAAATAAACCGGATTATGGTATTATAATTACAGAAAGAGAAAAGGAGAAAACAAAATGAAGTCAAGAGAAGAAATGATGGATGATGTAATTAGAAGGTATGGTTTTGAAGCAGAAATAACAATTTTATTTTGTAAAGCATGTGAAGAATGTATATCTAATTCTACGATAAGATGGATTTATTTAATGTTAATGGCTTAAAAATATTGACAAGTAAGCTAAAAGATAGTAGAATGTAAGTATCAAGAGAAAGGAAATGGGAGTAAAAAAATGTATAAAACAATCTGGAATATTTTTGATGAGACTGATAACTGTGAAACTGTTCTTGTTTATTATCATTTTGGAAAGAATCCAAAATTTCCAACTTGGTACATGGAAGAAAATCATTCTTACTGTATTGAAATGAAATGGAATTTAAGGTTGATAAATAGCATTAAAATTTTTATGAAATGCTTATTTAAATCCTACACAATAAAATAAGCGGCGGCCAGTCTAAAGATCCTTAGACTGGCCTAATTTTTTTTAAGGGGCGAGATTGTTAAAAAATTAACATTCCAGTCCGGATCAGGTTTTAAACGGGCAGCCGCGAGTTTTCAACAACGGCTGACCCAGGCCGAAAAATTTTACCACATGTGACCCCAGTTTGTCAAGGGGAAAAATGCACAAATTTTATAGTATTTTTCATCCCGATTTTAGGTAATTTTTTTACAAAAACCGGTTGACTTTTTCTGGATTTGTGTTATACTATAATCAGAAAGAGGGAAAACAAGAAAAGAAAGAGAGGAAACAAAAATGACAAGAACAACGATTGAATATACAAATAAAAAAGGTCAGACAATGTATACAGTACATCCATACGATAATCATGGATGGGATGAAAAAGAAATTGATAAAAAGGCAGAAAGATATGGATGGAATAAGATAGTTAAAACTTATGAAATCAAAACTGCTGAAGAACTTTTCAAAAAAGATGAAGAGAGAAAAGTAGATTGGAGTCATCAGTACCGGTAAAAAATAAGGGGTTAAAAAACCCCTTATTTTTTTCAAAAACCTATTGACAAAACTGGACAGATGTGCTATATTATAATCAGAGAGAGGAAAGAAAACAACACAACTTAATAAGAAGGGTAGCCGAGCCAAGCGCCGATTGCTTTTCTGAAACGCAGATAGTTTTCTTAAAAAAGTTTCAAAACCTCTTGACAAACAAAATAAAATATGATAGAATATAATCAGAAAAAGAAAAGGAGAGAAAAAATGAGAGAACTGATTTACGTTGGAACAAAAGGAAATGTCACCATTGAAACAAAAGACCTTTTTGAAAAAAGAGCTTTTGAAGCGCAGGGATTTACATTCACAGAAACACTGAGAGAAATTCACAACTACACAATAGATAAAGAAGAGATAGCAAAAAGACAATCTGCTATCAGAGCAAGAAAAAATAAAAGGGTTTAAAACCCTTTTATTTTTTTAAAAAACCTCTTGACAATCCTTCCCAAATGTGTTATATTATAATCAGAAAAGGAAAGGAGATCAAGAAGATGACAAGCAAGCACTACTCAATAGACAGACAGGAAAGAGAAAAAACCATAGAAATGATCGGACAGGGAACTCCAGTAGCTGAATTCGTAGTAGACAATGGACACAGAAATGGACCTACAATTCATGTAATCACCAGCACAGGAATTATAAATATTTACAATCAGAGAACCCACAAATTAGTTACAAAATTAGTCGCAAGACCAGGACAGATCAGAAGATATTATAAAAATGGAAATGCTCCAAAAGAATTAATTGAAAAGGCATATAACAATACAGTAAAGCATAATTATAACAGGTGAAAAAAATGATTAAGAATCCAAATAAAAAAGCAAGAAAAGAAAAGAATAATAAAAAAAGAGTAAGAACACAGTTTAACACAGGAACAAGAACACATAAAAATAAAAAAGACTACAATAGAAAAAAAGAAAAACTTTTTATTAAAAAATACTTGACAGAATAAGTCGGATGTGATAAGATAGAATCATCAAGAGAAAGGAAAGGAAATAAAAATGGTAGTTAATTGTAAAGAAAGATTTGGATACAGTTATATTTGGACTTGTAATAGAACGATGTCAAATATTCTTAGTGCTTATTGTGAAGGTCGCAGTTATTTATGGAATTCATTTTTTGGGTGGAGAAGAACTGATAAAGATAATAAAGAATTTTATTGGATTCCAACTAAAAAATTAGAACTTTTAATTAAATTAGCAGAGGAAATAAACGCGGAGGCCCTTGTTTAACAAGGGCTTCCTTTTGTTTGTTAACCGGATCCGCAATTTTTTGACATTTTAGAAAATTTTTGTTATACTATAATCAAATAAAATTAAATAAAGAGAGGGAACACACAATGCAGGAAGTTTTCAGAATTTTTGAACTCCGGCACGGTATTCTGACAGAATTAGCATTTGTTTTAGGTGAAACTTCTACACAATTCTACCTGATGTCATGCAATTCCCATAATACCGATGAAAGTGTCAGTTATTTCGCTCAGAAAATTACTATTTAGAAATAACTCGCACTTAGAACCGCCGAATCTGGTCGGTTCTAGCCGAAAACTGACAACTCTGGCATGAAGGTGGAAATTGTCTGACAATTTGACAGAATCAACTGGGTGTGACCTTCCCGAAACTATACGCAAAAATTTTTCATTTTTGCGTATTTTTTTATTGACAAATGACCGGAAGTGTGGTATATTATAATCAAGAAGAGGGACAACAAAACACCTGCTGAAAGGAGAATGGACATGACATACTTTGAAGAGATGATGAGCGGAGCAACTTTAGAAGATCTTTTTGAACTCGCCGAGGTTGATCGGGAGGAACTGGAGGACGAATAAGTCCTCCAGAAAATAAAAAAATAAAAAAAGGGGTTGACTTTTAATCAGAACTGTGTTAAGATAAGATCATGGAAGGGAGGTACAAACCATGAGTCCACCGCACTAATAAATAGCCACCGACTCCTATGGACGGAGCGGGACAGCCGAAAGGCGGGGCTGAGGGATAGGCTCCTCAGTCTTCAGAAAATAGGTGAGGGAAGTCAGGCAGAAGGTGGAACGACCAAGCCAGCAAGTCTAGGCGAGTAAGGAAACCTGAACGATAAAGTCCCACCACCGCACGGAGTCCTGTTGTGCGGTATACAAATGTGAACCATGCGGTAACCACTCCGCAACCCGAGGATGACACCTCACGGCTCTGGAAAGGGGACGGCAGGACGAGCACTAAGAGAGAAAGAGAGTCGCAAGACTCTCTTTTCTATTTGGCGGGCCGTCGTGGTATGTTTCTCACCGCGACGGCCTGAGTTTGTCTACTCTAACTGTACTGGCATTTTTCACAAACAAAAAGGCTAAATTTTGTGCAATATTTAATATCCCGAATTTACATAATGCTATTGACAAATTCGGATAGATAGTGTATATTATAATCACAGACAGGGATAACACAGAGAACGAAAGGAGAGCACAAAATGACCTTCAGAGAAAAACTTACTCGCCACTATCTCCGTCACGGAGCAACGATCCAACTGGAAACCGCACACCTTGTGATCTTCTTCACAGGTGACATGACTTTCACTTTTGAGTTTGACGATGAAGGTAACTGTATTTTTCACAACTGGAAAAGGGGGTAACTAAAATGTATAAAATTGACCTTACTGCTTACGCAAATACAGATAATAGTAATGCAGGAATTTGCAGAGAATGGGCACTTTGCCGATACTTTGGTATTGAACGTAATTCTCACGACCATCAGAATTACAAAGAAGCCAGTGACATAGAGTTAGAAGATGGCAGAAATATTTCTGTAAAAAGTCGTGATTTTACTCTAATGAGCGGGTCTTTTGCTATTGGATGTAAAACCTTTGAAGGTATTTGGAGAAGATATTATAAAACTTGCCACTCTAATACATGGGCTTATATAACAGAAGATTGGCAGTGCTATGTTATGAATAAGAAAGAATTTTCAAAATTTATCCATCTTTTTGCTCATGTAGTAAAAGAAAGCTCAAAATGTCACTATTTACCTAAAATTAGAGCTAGAAAAGAAACAATCGCACGCCGCGCATGGCTTGAAGCACAGGTTGCATAATTATAAATCCCATGCATATTTATGCATGGGATTTTTTATATCTAGGATCGTTATTTTTTTAACAAGGCCGGCGGGCCGGTAGCTTGCGTGGCGGGTCGAAAAATTATACCACACGCGACCCCAGTTTGTCAAGACTAATTTAGGGGTAAAAGTGCACAAATATTTTTCTCCTGAAACGAAATCTTTGTGCACTTTGCCTATAGACAACCCTGTCCGGCTGTGGTATACTGTAGTCAGATCAAAGGGAAAGGGGTACACAGAGATGACGAACGAGGTTGTTAAGAAAATGTTACAGGATGGTTACAATGAGGTTGCTTATACTGACCAGTATATCATGGTCTATAGGCTTAAAGGGACTGTTTACTTCACAGTATGCGACCGCCATGTGGTTGACCGTGTGACTTGCCTTGACAAGGCTTCTCGTGGGGCTGGATATGCGCTCCGTTTCAAGCCGAACATGAGCCAGAAACTCGTCCTTATGGCTGAAAATGCCACACCTTTATGCTCCACCAAATTCTTTGACGAACTGGTGGCATCTACAAAATACAATCGTGGCGAAATTGCTGAAAAGCTCGTTACTGAATATGCAGGTCAGGAATGGGAGAAAGACAATGTTCCGTTCACTATGGCAGGTGATATTGAATGGAATGGAGTAGCTTATCAGATTAAATATGAAAAAGCTACTTTCACAAACGAAAAGGCTCTTGCAAATCTTAGAAAATAAGGTTTGCAAGGACCGGCCGAAAATATAAAAAAAATCTATTGACATATGATAAAAAATATGATATACTTTATATAAAGAAAGGGGATAAGGAAATGAGAAAAATGTTAGTATTCGATATGGATGGCACGATAGCAGATTTTTACAATGTCGATGGATGGCTTGCTGATTTAAAAGCTGAAAAAACTCGTCCTTATGAAAAAGCTGAACCTATCTACAATATGACAGAATTAACTAACTTGCTCAATAGGCTTCGCTCAAAAGGATGGATTATATGTATAACCACATGGTTGGCAAAAGATGCCACAAAAGAATATAACAAGGCTGTTACAAAAGCAAAAAAAGAATGGCTCTCAAAATACAATTTTCCTTATGATGAAATTCATTGTGTGAAATATGGTACTACAAAAGCAAATTGTACACGCAAAAAAGCTGATTTTCAGATACTTATTGACGATAATAAAAAAGTCCGTGACGGTTGGACGCTTGGCACGACAGTAAACGCACAGTTTGACATAATGAATTTTTTGAAAGCACTCGCATGAGTGCTTTTTCTTTTCCCTCAGGATTAGTCCAATCTAACTTCGACCGGCCGCGCCTGTTAAAAAAATAACTTTTAAAAAAGTGTTGACAATTCTTTTTCTCTGTGGTATACTTAATTCATAAATTGAAAGGGGATAAACAGTAGATGAAAATTGATAAGCGCAAAAAATACCTCATGGGAATTGATACGGAAACTTGTAATGGCTTAATGGGCGATGATGGAAAACTGGATTTGTCTCAGTCTCTTGTCTATGATGTAGGCTGGGCAGTTATTGATAAAAAAGGTAAAGTCTATAAAACTCGTTCTTTTGTCATTGCTGAAATTTTTCTGGATAAAGAACTTATGAAAGGAGCGTATTATTCAGAAAAAATCCCTAAATATTGGGAAGAAATTAAAAAAGGGGAAAGAGTTCTTACAAGTTTCTTTAAAGTCTGGAAAACTTTTAAAAAAGACAGGAAAGAATTTAATTGTAAAGTAGTTTTTGCTCATAATGCGTATTTTGATTATAACGCATTAAATAATACAATTAGATTGTTAACAGGTTCAAAATATAGGTACTTCTTTCCTTATAAAGTTGAATTGTGGGATACTTTAAAAATGGCAAAGGATGTTTTTTCAAAAAGTCCAATATACTCTATTTATTGTCAGAAAAATGGATATTTAACAGCTCATAAAGTCCCCCAAAACAGACTGACAGCTGAAATCCTCTGGAGATATATTTCAGGAAACCCCAATTTTGTGGAAAGTCACACAGGACTTGAGGATGTTCTGATAGAAAAGGAAATTCTTGTCCATTGTCTGAAAACTCACAAAAAAATTAGAAAAGCCCTCTTTGAAAAGAGGGCTTAATCTTTTGATAAAATTTTGACAATCGCGGCCGGACCAGTTCGTTAAAAAAATAACTAATCAAAAACACTTGACATCTACCCCTAAAAATGATATAGTATAGTAAAAGGAGGTGTTAATTATGACAAGAGAAGAAACCATTCAGTCCTACATGGAAAAATTAAAAATCTCAAGAGAAGAAGCAGAGCAGTTGTGGGAAGATGACCACTCTGAAGAAATTCTTCCTGAGGTAAAAGAAATGGAAAAGAAAGCTAGTAAAATAAAAAGACGGTATGAAAAATCTGATACCCCTAGGAAAAAAACTGACAGGGTGAAAAAAGAAGACCCCATTCGCAGAGAAATTATCGCTACTGTAGCAAACAATCTTTCTCGTTGTGTATTTGATGGAATGGATGTTTTCGATGAACCCCATTTAATTCATGTTTCTAATCCTGAACGTGAAATCACTTTCAAGGTAGGGTCTGATGAATACAGTTTAGTTTTAACAAAGCACAGGGCGCCAAAATAAGGCGCCCCTAATTTGGTCCGGCCGCGATTGTTAAAAAACTAACGAAAACTTTTTTAAAAAACCTGTTGACAAATAAAACCACTTCTGTTATAATAATAATTGTCAAGGGGAGAGAAAAACCGAGGAACTTACGAGGCGTACGACTCCATAAGAGAAGGTTAAAAGAATTCTCGAAAAAAAATAAAAAAACCCCTTGACAATAACTTAAAAATCTGTTATAATAACAATGTCAAGAGAACAAAGAACGGCTTCGGGAACTGAAAATTGTAGTAAGGGTTCGGGGTTGAAAAAAATTAAAAAAAACTCTTGACAAAAGAAACTCGATGTGATACAATAGTAAATGTAAAGAGGAAAAACATTTTAAGAAAGGTGGTATCATCCATGACAAAGAAAGAAAACTTCGTAGCAATCAACGCAATCCTTAACGAGATGGGTCACAACGAATTTGATGAGTTTATCACTCATGAAATCGAATTGCTTTCCAACAGACGTACCTCTTCCAAGCCTACAAAGCGTCAGGTAGAAAATGAGGTTCTCAAAAATCGCATCTCTGAGGTGCTGAGTGACGAGGGTATGACAGTAACTGCTATCCTCAAAGAGCTGAATGATGATGGACTCACAAATCAGCGTGTGAGTGCCTTGCTTAGACAGATGGTCAGTGATGGCAAGGTTTCCAAGGAAATGGTCAAGGGAAAAGCGATGTTTACTATCGCTTAACCCAAGCCACATACCTAACACGCTTCCTCACAGCGTACCACGTTAGGTGGGGTAGTTGAAATACACTACCCCTCAGATCAAAAGAGAGAAAGGGATAATGATGAAAGTAAAGAAGAGAGCGTCATGCGAGACGGGATGAAAGACGCTATGACAGAAATTCTATCTCGGTGGGGTAAGGTGCACTAGTCCCCGAAAGCAACAGTAAACCTAGCACAGGACAGGGACGCCTGTCCTTCTCTTTTATTTTTAAGTTAGAAATGTTTAACGCGGCGGCCGGTCAAAGATTATGTAAACTGGACCGGTCAAAATTTGACCGGCCGAATTTTCAGACAATTCAAGAAAAATTTTTAAATATTCAGACTTGCTTTTTTAAAAATTTTTTGATATAATATAATTGTCAAGGGGAGAGGCAAACAGCTGTAGGGCACTCGAAAAAAATTTTTAAGAAATTAAAAATTCCCCTTGACAAACAAAAAATCTTATGATATAATAAGTACATAAGGTAAGGAAAGTCAAAGAAGTCAACAACAAAAAATCTTTAAAAAGATAAAAAAGTTCTTGACAAACAAAAAACCTTATGTTATAATTAAAGAAAGAAAGGAGATAAAATGAGGTTTAGGATGTAAGGGTTGACTGTCGCCTGATGACTATAAAGACAGTAGGGCGAAAAAGGCAGACAGCAAGGCGCCACTGTCTGTGCCCGAAGATGGAAAATAAAAAAAAATAAAAAAAGTTCTTGACAAATAAAAAACCTTATGGTATAATAAATACATAATAAAAAACAAAACAATTTCAATTCAAGAAAGGTGGTATAATCCATGGCTATTACTTATGTCGATGCTCTCAATGTTGCTATTAACGCTGTTGATGGTGAGGTTGCTGAAAAGCTTATTGCTCTGCGTGAGCAGGTAGCAAAGAAACGTTCCTCTTCCAAGCCTACCAAAACTCAGGTGGAGAATGAGAAGGTCAAGGACTCTATCCTTGCTGTTCTCGCTGACTGTGATGAGCCTATCACCGTCAAGGAAATTCTGGGACTTCTGGAAGGTGATTACACCTCTCAGAAAATCTCGGCTCTGCTGAGACAGCTTGTCAACTCTGGAAAGGTCGAAAAGACTATTGAGAAGAAAGTTTCTCGCTTTGCCCTCGCATGAGGGCAAGAAGGTTTTGGCAGTTTTAGTCCTTAAAAACTGCCAGTGTTAAGATTGGGGTAGGGTCTGGTCTCTTAGACGGTCGGTATCGTCAAAGTGTCATCTAAAAATGCCTTCCTAAAATGGGTTCAACTCCCATCTACTCCATTTTTTTATATTTTGTTTGTCCTCCTTTCCTTTCTTAATAAGACATGGCTGAGACCATGTCTTATTTTTTAACTGGAGTTAGATGTATCTAACCGCCCGGCCGCGATTGTTAAATAATTAACTTTTCATTTTCCTATTGACAAATTAAAATTTTTATGATAAAATTTTTTTAGAAAATAAGAAAGGGGAACAATAGAATGACGTATAAGAATTTTAATATCCCAGATAAAGAAATTGATAAAATGATGGACACCCTTGATATTTCTATCGCTGAAGCTTGTGAAATGTATTTGTCTGACCACGATTTAATCGAGGATAAGACTGTTGAAGAATTGACAAAAAAAGCAACAAAAAATCGCATTACAGCTACAATTCATGACGCAAAAGGAGAAAAAAAGGAAAGAAAAGCAAGAGAAAAGAAAGAAAATCCTTTGAAAAAGCAGATTATTTCAGCAATCTTAGAAGGTTTAAATGGTTATTTTGGTCATAATGGTGAAATTTCTGTAAGAAATGAAGAAAAATATATTGATATTTCTTTTGAAGGTAGAGAATTTACTGTCAATCTGGTGGAACATCGAGTAAAAAAAGGATAACTGCGGGAGTCACCTCAGGGAAGATTTAACAAGCCCTGAGGTGACATAATGCACCACCGGCCGCCATTGTTAAAAAATACACAAGCATTTCATCCTGTTTTATTAGAGTAATTACTTTACATCGCAAGCATTTTTATTTACTCTCATACTTTTTTACATTTCACTAAAAAATTTTAATTTTCCTGCTTGACAAAAGAGTTTTTCTTTGGTATAATACAATTACAAACAAGAGAGGAGAACAAAAATGCTTAAACAAGATAAAAAAGAAATTGAAAAATTAAAAAAATTAAAAGAGGAATATTTTAAAATTAAAAAACTATCAAAAGAAGAAAGAATTAATCGCTTCTTAAAAGCAATGAGAGGAGAACAAAAATGACATTTGAAGCTAAAATTTCTGGAACTAAAGTTACTGATTTTAACATTACCCCTATTTTTAATTCACAATATATTTCTCTGGAATCTCTTTTGAAACTGGATTTAAAACAGGAAACTATGAATTTTATTCTTGATGAATTCCGTTTCTCAAGAGGTGAAAGAACAAAAGAAGAGGATGAAATCTGGTGGGCTATTTTAGACTGGGACACCATTTATAAACTTTCTTGTTTAGAAAAGTATCCTCAGTATGTAGAAGAGTTTAAAAATTATTTTGGTGAAAACTGGTTAAAACATTATATTAGATTTAATCATTAACCACGGGCGCTGTCTAATACATACATTAAACAAGGTATTAGGCAGCGCTTACTTTGGCCCGGGCAATTTTTTTAAAAAATTTTTTATTTTCCTCTTGACAAAAAGGTTCTTCTCTGATATAATAAAATCAACAAAGGAAAAGAAAAGGAGAAAATAAGATGAACGACTATTCCATGATTGATTACACCCTTTTGAAACCCACGGCAACTGACATTGACATTTTCAAACTCTGCTATGAAGCAAAAGAAAAAGAATGTGCTTCAGTTTGTATTCCTAGTTCTTTCATCAGTAAAGTAAAAGGATGGTTTAAAGACTCTCTCAAAATTTGTACTGTTGTTGGTTTTCCTCTGGGTAATTGTTCAACAGAAGCAAAAGTGAAAGAAGCTATCACCGCAATACATGATGGTGCTAATGAAATTGACATGGTAGTAAATATTTCAGCAGTGAAAAACCATGACTGGAAAGCTGTAACTGATGATATTAAAGCAGTAAGAGGAGTTACCTCTAGTAAAATTCTTAAAGTTATAATTGAAACTTGCTATCTTACAAAAGAAGAAAAATGTATTCTTTGTGAAATCGTTACTGAGTCTGACGCTGATTTTATTAAAACTTCCACAGGTTTTGGTACTGGTGGTGCTACTCTGGAAGATGTACAGTTAATGAGAGAGTATTGTGGTGACAATATTCAGATAAAAGCTTCTGGTGGAGTTCGTACAAGAGAAGAAGTAGATGCTTATCTCAAAGCTGGTTGTACTAGAATTGGAATGAGCAAACTGCCTGACTAATCGCGGGGACAGGTGAAGGGAGATTTTAACTACTCCCTTCCCTGCTTTGACCGGGCCGCATAAAAATTTAAAAAAACTATTGACAATCTTTCTATTCTATGCTATAATTAACTTACAAAATAAGAAAGGATAAAAAGAGAATGTCTTTAAATAAAGCTATTTATCATAACAAAGAACACAGAAAACCTTATTATGGAAGCAAAGCAATAGATAAAACCTGTAGAAATCATGGTGGTTGTCCTTGGTGTGAAGAAAACAGAAAATATAAATACATAAAAAAAGACAAAGAAATGCTTGACAAATTTAAAGAATGGTGTTATAATTAGAATACAAACAGAAAGGAGATAAAAACAATGTGGACAACTTACTGGTGGAGTATTTACGGTGAAGATAGCCCTCTTTGTGGAGAAGAGTTTTTCACAGAACTTAAAACAGATGACGAGTCAGAACATAGAAAATACGCATCCTCTATTTTTCCTGGGGAACTGTTACACTGTCTTGGTAAAATCTCAGAAGAAGAAGCCGAGATGATAGGTCTTGATACATATTAAGGAGGAAATAAAAATGACTGATACTAGAATGGAAAGAATTATTAATCAGCTTGCAGAGCTAACAGAAGAAGAGGAACAGGTTTTAATAGACAGAATAGCAGAAGCAAGAAAAGAAAGAAGAGAAAAAAAATTTAATGAATTAAAAACTGTTTTTTTTAATACTTGGAAAGAAATAGAAAATCTAGGATATGGAATTCAATATAGAGATGACTTTATAAATAAGCATGATATTGAATTTTATTAAAAGAAAGGAAAAATAATAATGAAAATATTACTTCTTTTACTCTCTCTTTTGTTTTCCTCTTTCTCTCCAGACACTTCTAAAATCAACAACTCCTATGATGTTTACAACAATCAAGGACTCCACCTTTTCATTCATGACAATGATACCCCTGATAATTACGAAGATGATTGGGTGTATGACTGGGAAGATAATAGGCAAACCTTAATATTTAATCTTGATTAAAGAGCCAGAAGGCTCTTTAATTTTGCCCGGGCCTTGTTAATTATTTAACAATGGCGGCGCGATTTGGCCAGAGGCCTGCCGAAAATTTTCCCACTTGTCAATAGGCAATTTTCACAAATAAAATCGTTAAAACTTTAACAATTCCCATTTTTCCCGAAAGTCAATAGTGCAAAAGTAACAAAAATTAGTTTACATAATTAAAATTTTTTGTGCATAATGCCGATATTTTAAAAAGTCAATATGTAAAAATGACGAATTTTTGGTCGGGGCAGATTGTTAAAAATTTAACGTTAATTTTTTAACAAGAGGAGGACACTTTAGTCTGGTAAAGTGGTAACGCGATAAAGTCAAGAGGAGAAAGACCAGACTATTTGTATATATGCGCTATATGGCTGGTTGGAATGGTTGAAGGACTGGGTCAAGAGAAAGAGAGTGTATATGAATCGCGGGCGTGGTTAAAGGGTAAACTCTCCCATTATATTATAACATAAAAAATTTGATTTGTCAAGAAGAGGACTTTAAAATAGATAACGGTAGATTTTGAAAAGGAAAAAGGATAATTGGACTGGTCCTGTCGCACCACAACTCACTTATTTTCTTATTTTCTTATTTTCTTATTTTCTTATTCACTCACTTCTTCTAATCTATAATTCTTTCTTTTCTTATCTATTCTAATTCTTTTAAAATACTGTCAAAAATAATCACAGACTACCTTCCCTACTTTCCTTTACTCTACTTACACTTTCTAATAAACTAATAATAATGCTCTCCTCCTAGCTCATAATTCTCTTTAATCTTTTTTCTCCAGTCGTCAGTCATTTTTACTTTCATTCTATTTTCTCCATTCTCCACACACACTCCTTGCATCTTTCTAACTTTTCCATCTCTCACACCAATCCCAATACCATTTATACCACAAACAATTATCACAACATCTCTAATTCATTTCTCCTCTTAACTATAACCGCGCAGCCTATTTAGACTAAACTATTGAGAAGTAAAACACTATTGAGACTATTAGGAAGTGATGATAAAACATCCATTTTTAAGATAATGGACGATGATAAAACATCTTGTTTAAGAAAAATGGATGATGATAAAACATCTTGTTATCTTAAAAAGGGTGATGATAAAACATCCTGTTTAAATTAACCATCTGTAAGTAATTTTACTATATTTTTATTCTCTAAAGAAAGATTATTAATTAACTAATCTTCAATAATTTTAGGTAATTTCTTACCAACTACATGAATTATCTAAAACTCTTCTACAGGTCTATCTGTTTGATTACCAGGTACTTTAACATATACTTTCTTATATTCAATAAATTTCATTACTGATAAAGATGATAATGCTATCTTAATAAGATCATTAACTCTACTATTCGCTGAACCAGAATAACCTAACATCTTACGAAGCTATGTTAAAGTAAACCTATAGTCTTTTTTAAATTTATATTTATCTGCAAGATAGAAGTATATTTTAACCACAAAAGGATTTGATACAGTACAAAGATAAGCAAGAACATCTGTAGATACGATGTAATAGTTCTAATTATAATCAAAAGGAAAAGTATACTACTTTGTCTATTCATCGTATTTTACATATCCAGCATCAATAAGCTTCTAGACTCTCTATCCAACCTGTCTTGCAGTTTTTCCTATTATTTTCCTTATTGTTGGTCTAAGTTTTTTATATTTAGACTAGGAAAGATATAAAAATGATTGAGAACCATCTTTCTTGTCTCCTGGTTTTACTCTAGCTGTAGCACCTATTAACATAAAAGAATATACAATAGCATCTAAATGATAATCAAACCAATTCTACTAAATTGGTACTCTCCTAGTAGTAGTTTCTTTTTTAACAATTTCTGTTTGCATAAAATCTCTCCAAAGAAATGCAAATAACAATTCTTATTTTTCAAAAAAAATCAAAAAGCAATTCTTACCTACCCCTAAAAGCGGCGGCAGGTGCCCCGGAGATTTAGTGTAATCCCTATCCCCGTTTAGCCTACGCCCGCGTACAAATATCATCATATTTCGCGAAAAATCTAACTACCATATCCGATATTAAATCTGCTAAATCATTTATATCTTCTACGTCCCAATTTTCTATTCTAGTAATCTTTATAGAGTTTAAAACTCCAAAAATAAACTACTATGCCATTATATCCCCCTTAACAAAGGGGTATCTCTAATATATTAACTAAATGACATTATCCCATTGATCGTTATTGTTATCAATTAATAACTACCCCAATTTAGTATATTCCTCCTAAACTTTTATCAAATTTAATCCAATCTCATTAAGAATCTGGTTATACACAATTTTTCTAATAAAATTTTTATCAATTTCCATAATCATGATATTTATATTTTTCCTCCCCGTACCTCTTTTATTGCAACTTTTGCTCTTTCTATTCCATATTCTTTTGATTCTTCTAGTAGTCTTTCAGCTACTTCTTCATCTATTAATTCAGAAACCACCATTTTTGTATACATATCTGCAACTATATATTCAAGTTCAACTAAAAGTCTAGGGACACCCCCATTTAAGTCAAAAGTTTTATTTTTTACATCTACTTTAATCACGCGGCGGCCCGTCCTTTCCAGAATCACTCTAATTCTATTCTTCTTTTACACTAATCTATGCGGGCGTTTGAACGGACGCCCGCGCCTACTTCCAGGGATCGTAACTGCTTTTAAATTTACTTTCTATCTATTGATTCCATCCCTATCTTCTTAGCCAGCTACATACCCCTTGATTATCAATTCTAACTAATCTATTTAAACAGAAACCATTTACACTACAGTAACCACAGTCTCTGATTGCACAAATAACATTTTGCATACCAATCTCTTCTTCTATTATTTTTTATAATACTATTATAACAAAAAATTAGTATAAAATCAAGCTTTGTCTAAAAATTAAATAAACTATACGAAAAGAAAAAACGAACGTGATTTCGAGTTCCAACAAGGAAAAACAAAAATGCCTAAGAAAATTAGTTTAAGTTATTTACTTACACAAATCGTCTAATTGTTACAATAGGCTGGTATGCAGGATCATTTGAAATAATGATACCTGAATTTTCATCTGCGGCGTGAACTATCTGGTTATCACCTAGATAAATTGCGGTATGGAATCCATAGTTAATTACATCTCCAGGTTGCATATCAGAGTATGATACTGCTACCCCCTAATTTGCTTGTGTATAGGTTGTTCTTGATAAATCAATTCCATAATCTCCAAAAACAGACTGAACAAATCCAGAACAATCTGCTCCATTTGTTAAGCTAGTTCCTCCCCAAACATAAGGATTTCCAACAAATTGGGTAGCATAACTAGCAATCTCAGAACCAAGATCCCCATTAGAAACAGTGGGAGTATAGGTAGGTTCCTAATAGTTATCATAAGATATATCATAATTATAATCATCTAAATTATTTTCAACATAGTCAAGAGTAGAGGTATCCTAGTTATAATCTAAATCTGTGTAAAAATAATCATAATTTTCCTAATAATATTCATTTTCTGTTTCTATCTCTTCTATCTGTTGCGCCTGCATTTGCATTTGCGCTTGAATCATTGCTTGTTGAGCAGCTGCTATTCTAGCTTGTTCTGCTGCAATAGCCTAAGCCTATAATGCTTGAAGCTGCCAAATTTGAGCATTTTGTTCTTCAATTAATGTTTCATATTGCGCGGCCAGGCCTTCACAGTATAAGATCTGGTCCTAGCGGTCCTTGGACGCCGCCTCCGCGTCCTTCTTTAAATTCTCTAAATTCCCTTGAATGCTCTATTGCTCTCTCTTCATAGTTACTAAATCAGTTTTTTGTTGTTTTTGAATAGCCTATAAAGCTTCTACTTCACTAATAGCTTTCATATATTCATTTAAAGATTTTCTATCATAGTTATATATCTGTTGAGTATTTATTACTCTATTAATAATATCAGAAATAGAATTGACTTCAAATATAGTTGAGAATAATCCTTCATCAGAGCCTTCTTCATATATATACTGTATACGTTTTTTCATAGCTTCCTGTTGAACATTTTTCTCAGCTTTTACCTTCTTCAACTCTTCTTTTGTTTGCTTTAAATCATTTTCTTTCTT
>JAEIGA010000626.1_pt1 | contig 52333 bp, 92 predicted proteins | sample 9270691 | NCBI WGS metagenome assembly JAEIGA01 (sample SAMN17057246, study PRJNA624740) | gut metagenome | biome: biome; isolation source: fecal sample | host: Bos grunniens | place: China: Xizang | collected 2019 | reverse complement strand
GTCAATCAGGTCGCTCATTTGCTTACTGTCGTATGTACTACTGCCATAATAGGCGCAAACATTTGTATATCCCTCAAACTTGCTATCGCCTAATTTATCGCATATCCAACCTAACCTTTTCTTTCCGTCATTATCTCTGCCCCAATTCGATATAAATTTGTTTACCGCTTCATTCCTAATTGGTAAAATCTCAAAATTATCTCCAATATCTCGGATAAGCTCACGGTATATATCAATTTTATTTTGTTTCGTTTTGGCAGCGAGTTTACCACACAAAACCCAAAAATAAGCGTTTGCGTCAAGTGACCTCTTTTTTCGGTACTTCGATATTTTAATAGATAGTTTTTCGCAATCTTTAAAATCATTAAAACCTTGCATTGCTGTTTCGGGTTCGTTGATTTCAAGATACAAAATAGTTTTACCCGTTCCATATTCCATACCGATTGAATTCATTTTGCCTGTTAATTCAATCATCTGCGTACCCCCTTAAAACAGAAAGCCGTTTTCATAAGGCTCAAATTCTTCTTTTACTTCCTTTTCCCAACCGATAAAATCAGCAACCCCTAAATCACCATTATCGCAACTATGCGGAAAATATAAAGTAGGTGACATAGGCTCACCGCTTGGAGTTTCAAGACAAGCACATATCAAAGTCTTTCGTGCTAATCTTTCATCACCCGTAATTGCTTCACCAAAACTTTTTCCACATTTTCTGCATTTATAAATTGCTTTGTACTCTTTCATTCTTGATACCCCCAATCACTCACTTTACCGGACTTATCTTTATGACCGTGCAAAAACACATATTCGCTATGCTTACCCATATTTTCAAGTAAAAATTGGCTCGCTTGTTCGTGGGATAAATGCCGCCCTGCAACATTTAATTCATAGCAATATTGCCCCGCTTCCATTTTGGCGTTTATGCGTTCCTCTAAATCATCTTCGGTATAGTTCGCTTCAATCATATAGAGGTCATAATCTTTCGCCGTTATACCGTCTAAATGTGCTGTGTCGGTTGCGTAAATTGCCTTTTTGCCTTTGATATACAACCTGTAACCGCAATTTTGCACATTATGATATAACTTGATAGCCCCCAACTGAAAAGCCCCGTAATTGTAAACTCTGCCAATATCATAAACATCTATATTTGTTTTTGGTACATTACATTCAAGTAAAATCGGCACAAGCCAATCGCAACACCCAAATCTTAATGTCGGTCTTTCTTTTGCAAGTTGTTTTATTGTGGTCTTGTTTATATGGTCGCTGTGTTCGTGAGTGAGCAAAACAATATGTAATTGCTTGTAAACATCTTTAAGCGCCTTAAATGAAACGCCGCAATCTATCAATATATAATCATTCAAAACTACGGCGTTTCCTTGTGAGCCTGTCGATATGATGTTATATGTCAAATCGCTCACTTTATAAGCCCCTTATGCTTTTTGTATAGGCGCTTCGTGTCTCTTACCACCTTTTTTATCGGTTTCCCCGATTGCTTTGAAATTTCAACAACAAGACAAATTATCAACGACATTAAATCTACAATCTTACATTCGGGGCTGTTTTTAACATCTAAATTTCTATCTTTATCAATTCTGATTTTAAGAATATCCAAGACTTTGCCCCCTTATATTTCGTCCATACTCACAACATCATCAACCGGTACTGCTTCAACCTCAATAGGCTCATTCTGCTCTATAACAATTTCGCCTTGATTTTCTTTCGGCAGGTCAACGCCCATTTCTTCGGCTTCATACATACCGCCTAAATCCTCAATAAAGGTTTCTCGCAAAGCTCTTACTTTAGCAACCTTTTCTACCATTGTTGCGCCTTTGCCCGCCCAATTTGAATTTAATGTACCGTCTCTTTTGGTCTGTGCAACTTCGTCAAACGATACTGAACAATATGTAGGATAATCCCAATTCTTGCGGTGTACTATCGCCCAACCGCCGACAAGGTTTTCTTTTGTTTTCAAATAGAAAGTACCTTTGCGCTCAATAATCTCGCCTGTTTCAATTTTTTCAACGATAACGCCGCTTTCCATACCGTTGTATTCGGGGTTAAGTATTGCTCTCTTTAATACAGCGTCCTTACCAACAACAATTTGTGCAGGCTGATTACCGAATTTGATACAATATGCTTCTTTCAAAAATGGGTTAAGTTTACGAGCCTTACAAAGTTCGGTGAAAAACTTAAATTCGGGCAATGTAATTGTTCCGTTATCATCACCCACAATGTATTTTTGTACGATTGACGGCGATAATTTAACCTCTTGACCGTCTACCTCATAAACTACCATTAACTCACTATTTGCCTGTGCTGTGTTACTCATAATCATATCCTCCATTATTCAAAAATTCTTTGAGTGCTTTTAACTGTGTTAATGTGCCTTTAACCGTAAATTTCAAGGTTAAAATCTTTTCTTCCTCTATGGGCGGTGCAACCGGCTCGGCTGTCGGCGGTATTAATGTTTCAATAACTGTATCAACCTTTTCTGCCGCTTTTTTCTCGGCTTCGGCTTTTGCTTGTCGTTCCGCTTCCTTTTCTTTTTCTTTCTCAATAGCCTTGTATTTTTCTGCAACAAAGGTTATTGATTTACTCGCATTAAGGAAAGAAAAACCGTCAACCTTTTTGTAATGGAATAAAATCTCGTCTTTGTGTTCCTGTGTATCTATTAAGTTCAAATCATCACAAATACGGTCAATAAATTCTGTTGCCTGCGATTTAAGGCTTTTCATACTTGCCGACAAAGTAACATTGATATTTGCATTTTCAAAAGCGACAAAATCAATCCCTTTGCTTAAAAGGTATTCATCAAAATATGCTTTAACCTCTGCCGCTTTCTTTTCCTTTAACTCGTTTTCAACGCTGTCAATTTTGGTTTTAAGTTCTGCGTCTGCCTTTTTGAAAATATCGGATATACAATCTTTGTATACCGCTTCAAACTGCTCATACGGGCTTAAAACCGCCTTTTTTACTTCTTTGCGCTTATCTTCCCAAAACTTTAATTCCTTGTTTAGTTCTGCTCTTTCTTCCTTAACAATTTTTATAGTGTTTTCATCACACACAAGGCTTAAAGCATTTTCAACCCTCGCCGTAACTTCGGCTTTTATCTGCTGCAACTGCTCTTGAATTACGGGCAACTGCTTAACTACAATAATTTCATTATTCATTTTTCTTATCCTTTCTTAATATCTAATAACACTATCAAATCTGATATATCCGCATAGTTGTTATAAGATACTTTACTTGCTACCAACTTTTTAAGAAATTCAAGTTGCGCTTCTTTTTGTATCAATTCGTCATATCTGCCCTGTTCTACCTCTATTGTCGGTAGGTGTATAATTTCAATCTTTTCGGCAGGCACATTAAAAATTCCGTTGTTAAAACTTTTCATTTCGCATATTCCTTTCGTTAAATTTTTTTGCAAAATACTCGGCTACTAATCTATGATTATGTATTTGCTCTGTTTCTATTAACTTAACTACTATCTTGCGTTTTCCTCGCACGATTTATCCTCGCTTTCGTCTAACTTTTGCAATAGCCACATTTGTTCATCAGGCACATTAAAAGCCTTTTGCAAATTACCCCAAAATTCTGCCGTGCCGCTTCGCTTACCCAACTCTACAAATCCGTATGTTGTACGGCAAACACCGAGAATTTTGGCAATTTCGCTCTGTTTTAAATGCAACCCGATACGAAATTGCTTTAACGCTGTCCGCATTGTTTCACCACCTTTCAATTTGATAACAAAGTGACACATTTAAAACGGCAAATTATAATTTTTATTAATAGTGCCGAATTTAGAAAACAACTTTAAAATAGCGTGTGTTTCGTCGTGAGTTAATACGATAATTTCATCATCTCTGCTATTGTTGAAATTTCTTAAAACTATGCAACCGTCAGAATTAAAACTTGCTTGGCTGTAAGCATACCTCTCTTTTTGCTCACTTTGTTCTTTGGTTATTACCTCTCGTAAAAATCGTTTCATTTTATCACCACCTTATAAATATTTCCTTTCATTTATGTAGATAGGGGTTTGGGGCTTTTCAGCCCCGCCCCTATTTGATTTCTTTGCCGATTTCTAACAGTTCTTTTTTTATTTCTTCGATTTCATCAAAGAGTTTTGAAAGTCTGTCAACAATCTTTTTAATTTGTTCGAGTTCCATATATTTTTTTCCTTTCGTATTTCTTACTGCAAGGTTTCCTCCCTCAACCCTGTGATTATATTATACACCTTTTGGGATATAATTACAATTCGCAATTTCCACAAACTTACAATATTGTTTTTGTATATGTTGCACAAAGTATATAAATGTAAACATAGTGACACATAAACTTTCAAAAAAACGGGCAAATGCCCTATGTAAAAACCGCTTATGCGATTTTAAAAATATCTTCTATGTGTTGTTCCCATTCATTATATGTAATTAAACCAAACTCAACGGCTAAATCTGCCGCCCCGAGTGCTTTGGTTGCTAATAACTTTTTGTTTGTTTCATCTTTCATCTTTTTAGCGTATTCAATATCTTGCTTAATTCTGTCTTGCACCGTATATCCACGCTTATTCTTCATTGAAACACCTCGTTATCATTTTCAGACATTTGCTAACTTTCGTATTCATTATATTACAATAATAATTTCAAATCAATAGTAAAAAGCAACAAATGTTCGCATTGTGTTTCGTGAATGTTGCATAATGATACACATTGTTATCATTATATGTTATTATGATTATGTTGTTACCTTGCCTCGGTACGCAACAAAAATCTATTAGAAAGGGGTGCATTGTTTTCAATGTCAACCATAGGTAGCAAACTAAAAACTTTAAGAAAGGGGCGAAAACTCACACAACTTGAATTGTCCGAAAGGTTAGGTTTAAGCCGTGCAACTGTTTCAAATTATGAAGTAGGGCGACGCACACCGCACCTATCAGAATTGCGCCGCTTTGCAGAATTTTACGGCGTAGGACTTGATTATTTCGGTGTTGACACGGCAGATGAGGGTTTTGAATTATTAAGCCGTGCCAAAAGTGTACTTTGCAACAAAGACATTAGCATTGAAGAACGAACAAGGCTCTACAAAGAAATTACAAAAATGTATCTTGATATGGAGTGAGAATATGGCAAGTATGAAACGAACAATAGAAAGAAGTATTACGCACCGCAAAACAGCCGTTGCTTATGGGCGGTTTTCTTCCAATAACCAAAGGGAAGAAAGTATTGACGCACAATTTAGGGCAATTCGTGAATATTGCAAAAAAGAAAATATCGAATTGATTGCAGAGTTTAAAGATGAAGCAATAAGCGGTAAAACGGACGATAGGGAAGATTTTCAAAATATGATAAGTCAACTATTAAAAGGCAATCTCAATGTTGACTATGTATTAGTCCATAAATTCAACCGTTTTGCCCGTAACAAATACGATAGTGCTTTATATAAGAAGAAATTGAAAGACGCAGGTATCAAGGTTATATCTGTTAGCCAAAAGATTGACGAAACGCCCGAAGGTGAATTATTAGAAGGCTTCCTTGAAACAATCGACCAATACTATTCTGCTAACCTTGCTGTTGAGGTTAGAAAAGGATTAAGAGAAAACGCCCTTAAAGGTAAACACGCAGGCGGTCAAGTGCTTTTCGGTTATTCATTGGATAAAGACGGGTATTATGTGCCGAATGAAAATGCAAAAATCGTTAGACGGATATTTGAAGAATATGCGGCAGGTTATCCCAAAACGGAAATTTGCGAACGATTAAATGCAGAGGGGTATCGCAACCAAAGGGGCAGAAAATTTAATACTCGCACCATTTACGACCTATTGCGTAACCCAAAATATATTGGCTTATACATCTATACCATAGATAAAAAAGAAACTATCCGTCTTGAAGATGTTATACAAAACCCACCTATTGACCGTCGTTTATGGGAACAAGTACAAAAACTTTGTCAAGAGGGGTCTTTGAAAGGTAGATACCGAAAGAAAAAGCGTAGTTATCTTTTGACGGGTAAAACCTTTTGTGAAGAATGCGGTTGTCAGATTTCGGGCGGCGGCTCTAAACGCTCGGGGGGTAATGGCAAAGGCAAACTTAATTATTACTACAAATGCGTCGGTAAGTCCAAATACAAAAACGGTTGTAAAAATCCAAGTCTAAATAAAGATTGGGTTGAGCCAAGAATTTTACAAACTGTTCTTAATACGGTTATGGACGAACAACAAGTTAAGCACCTTGCAAAATTGGCGTTTGCTGAATTAGAAGCAATGAGAGATACACCGGTTGTTTCTACCACACAACTCAAAAAAGAATTATCCCAAATTCTTACCCGTCAAGAACGATTAACAGATTTATACCTTGACGGCGGTATGGATAAGGCAATGCTTGACGAGAAAAACGGCGAATTACAACGCCGTAAATATCAAATTGAAGAAGAATTGGAAAAGCGAAAACACATTGCCAATTCCGAAGATGTTACCGAAAAGGATATTGAGGATTTTATCAAGGGTGTTGTTGAGGATATAAAAAACTCGCACGACCAAGCGGACGACGAGTTTATGAGGGCTATGTTTCACGCCTTTGTAGATAAAGTTGTTGTAAGCAAAGAGAAAATCACCGTCCATTTACGGACGGACTTCTCTTTGCTATCCGAGGTCACTAACGAGCAGGTATCGGGGGTAATCCACTCACTACCAACCGTCAGGGTAGAAAAGGTGATTAACCGCAAAAAACACATACACGGTAAGAATGAATAACAAGATTATAGCACAATAAAGCGTAAAAGGAAGTGAAATAGTTGTACAAAGTTGCCACAATGCGAATAGCAAAGAGGTAACTTTGTACAACACCATACTATGAATTGCATAATTTATGTTTGCGACAATTCAGATATATCAATTTATCAAAAATATAATGAATGTGCAAGGTTTGCCAAACACTACGGATATTCTATTTATTCAAAGGTGCTTGATTTCTCAAATACCGAATTTTACAGAGCTGTCGATAAAGTAACTTTTAATGATGATGTTTCTTGCCTTATCATTTATGATAAAAAAAGTATAGGTGATTATGAAACATCTTTATTCTATCAAATCTACCTTGATAAGTTTGGTAAAAAACTAATGTCTGTATATTAAATAGGGGGATTTTATGAAAAGCGAAAAAGAATTATTTACACTTGCAAAAGATATGGTTTTTATTGAAGATAGGCTGCAAGACAATTACAACGAATTGGAAAAAGAAGAATTAACCGAGGAAGCGGCAAAAATTAGAAACACCCTGCTTGAAAAGAATTATGATGTAAACACTTTTCTACACTACAAAGATTTATACCGGAATATGACTATTGCTGAATACTACGAATTTATTAAAACACTTGAAAAGGAATGATATTATGAAAAACACTATAATTTATTTAAGAGGTCATAACCAAGAAAAGCAAGAAATATTTTGCCGATTATACGCCAAAGAAAAAGGGTATACGGTTAAACTTGTTACAACAGATATAAACGCCGTTGCAGATTGTGATGTGTTGTTGGTTGCAAATCCCTCACGAATTTCACGCAATCGCATTGAATATCAAATAATCATAAACAAATTAAAGAAAATGGGTATTGAGGTTGAAAGTGCAATAGAACACGAAAAGTCCGACGAATTACTAACATTTACAATGGATTTGTTGAGATAAAAAAATTGAGGGGCTGCTTTTAGCCCCTCTTATTTTAATAACTCTGTGTACCTTTCGGGCATTTTATCAAGTTCAAACCACCCTAAATCTTCTGTTACACCATAATTGTAAAACCCTATTCTCCCCCATTTTTTGAGCAAATACCAACATCTTTTATAATTCATAAACTCACTTAAAATATTGATTATGTCACGAATACGAAAACCTAACGCTCTATACTTAAAGCAAGTTCTAAAAAATCTCTTTTCATCTTCTTTCATTTATTTGCACCCTTTTTTACTATGTACTTTTTTAATTGTCCTTTCAAAACCTTTAAGCCATTGAGGTAATTTTGGTGTTCTTCTCGGCGCTGTTGTACCAAACTCTAAAGCCATCCTCTCATGGTTAATGCACTTGATTGATACGGTGCGTTTTGGATTATCGGTCATACATTACACCTCACAACTCGTCTAATTCTTTTTGTTTTTCATCAACATAGTTTTCCATTATCTCAATAATTCGGTCTTGCAGAACAGAAGGTAATTCCAATTCGGTATCACCTATCGCACCGCAACCTACTCTACCAATTAAAAACTTTCTTTTCTTTTTAAGTTTTGCTCTGTAATGACTTATACCCAAGCAATGATATTTATTCCCACACCAAGCTAAAAAGTCTTTAAGCTCATCAATTTCATCTTTAATGTGTTTATATTGCAAATACTCTTTTTCGGTCATTCGCTCAACTCCCTTTTCGCAATCTCATACAAGCGTTTTTCTGCTTCTTTACATTCTTGGTCTTTGTCAGAGTTATAAATATCTCTATCACATTCTTTTGTCATTTCCATTTCTTTTATTGCTTTTTTCTCAAAATGTTCAAAGCGTTCTTGTTCTTTTCTTTCCCAACGCTCACGCATTTTAAAATCTCGGTTTTTCATTCGGTATCACCACTATAATAATTCTTTTAAATATGCTATATTGTAAAATCGCCCCGTAGGTATCAATGCTCGATTTGGTGGACTATGTATCAATATATCGTCTTTGTTAAATTCCATAACAAGTGAGCAAGGGTCAGCGTTATCGCCTTTAGTTCCATTTAAAACAATCGCATAATTACAATTATTTGTGTTATATACAATAGCACCCTTTGAATACCTACCCTTTTGTATTTCTTCAAGTGTCATTCGGTATCACTCTCGCTTTCACTAATATCCTCTATATTCAATGTTTATTTGCTTGTAATATTTTTTTAAAGACAAAAACTTAAAAATAGCCGTTATTAAAAAATCTGCACCTTCAATGTATTTTTTATTGCCTTTATAACATACAAAGGTATATTTATATCTTTTATAGCTCATTCCGTTACCTCACTTTTAATTTCATAGGCACTATGCCAAAGCCATTTTAAAGCATTTAATATAGTTTCTTTTTTAATGCTCATATGCGTAGCCATATTCATAACTTGATAAATTGCTATAACCTTTTCTTCGTCTGTGTATTGATTAAGAGAGATATTTGAAAATATCTCTATTGCTTTTTTTATATTCATTATTCCGTCACCTTGCTTTCTACATAGCACCAACTTTGCGGCGGTCTTGTTATGGTGCGACCACAACCAAAACTTGCAACAAGGTGTTCGCATTTTTCACAAGGTGGCTCATTCAAAGAACGCATATCACACTCTAATTTGCATTCTTTCTTAAATTCGCTCAACATTCTCGGTTTGTCATAGATTACAAGGTTTGATATGTGCCAACCGTAAAGGGTTTTTCCTCTTGCATAACTCATCAAATCATAAGCGGTAAGTAGTGCGTTTACTGAAAAAGTTTCTACATAACTTCCAAATTCGGCAGATATTATTTTGTCACACACAAACTCGCCTATGACTTTGCCTAAAAATCGTTCCATTAAAGGTTGATATTCTTTCGGTATTTGTGCAAAAGACTTTTTATCTTTACTGCAATATATCTTTGCGACTTTATCCCAATTTTCGCCCTTTGGGAAAGTTTTTCTAACTTCAACCGTTTTTTCCTTGTCAATGTTCCAACCCATTGTTTTTGCTATGATTAAGAAAACCCAATACGGTTGTATGCTTATTAAAACTGATTTCATTTTTATTTCCCTTTCTATTTAACAGAATATTCTGTTAATTTATCTCACAAAATAAACCGCATTACACGGCTTATTTCGTCATTCTTAATTTAGCAATTATGTTCTTGCTTTCTATCAAATCTTCAAGTTTGCAATCAAGCGCCAAACACAAATCGCAAAGCGTTTCAATTCTTGCACCGTCAATAGGTCTTGATAATTGTTCGTAATGCTGTATTCTTCTAATGGGTATTCCCGATATTGCAGCAAGGTCATTTTGAGAAAGTCCTTTTGCAACTCTTAATCGCTGTAACTTGGTTATTTCTAAACCCTTTTCTGCTTTGATTTTTACCGCCTGTTGCGGTTTCATACCTCTTTTGAACATTTACTCACCCCCCTTATTAAAAATCTTTGGTAGTTCTTTTTTAATAGTGTAACCGTCATTATTCAATGCTTTAGTTAAACTTTCTGCTAAAATATCGCAACTTACTATTTCGTGCTGTACTTCCTCAACAAATTTGCTACTATCGACATATCCCTGTTTATCAGAATTGTCGGGGTCAACATAATCGTAACCACATACAAGGTCAAGATAAAGATACGCAAGACCGTTTTCCATTAACTCAATGTCCTTTAACTCATAAATTAAATGGTCGCTATTCTCAACAAATAACTGTTTACTGAATTTCATCATTTGAAATCGCCCCTTATCCGACGAATATAACGCCGGTTTCTTTCGCCCATTCTTGCGCTTGTTTGTCCTGCTCTCGTAAATACTTATCAAGAGCAGGCATTAAATCGTTTTCCTCAATAGCTGTTAAATATTCGTCAACATCATCAAACACATACATTACAAAGTATGCTCTTTCATACTGTTCGTTTTGTGCATATAGCGTTGGGTCAATCACATTGTCGTTTTCATCAAGAATAAAACAATGTCGGCAATAAAGACCTGCCATTACCTCTGTGTAACCGTAAGCAATTTTCCATTTGCCTGTACGAAATGTTTTGTTGTTCAAATCAAATACATTAAACACATTGTTGTAGCACTCTTTGACCTTAATACAATGCTTAAAATAATCGTAAACTTCCTTGCTCTTTTCAATATCAAGTTTGTGTTTACGCATTTTTACCACCGCCTATTTTAACTGATATGAATAACTGTAACTGTATGCGCCGCTATGCTCTGTCGTTTGCAATCTGTCGCCGTATTTCTTTTCAAGCGCTTCTTTGTAATTCTCTTGCTCGTCGTTATTGCGTGTATGACCGATACAATCAATATACACCTTTACCGCTTCACCCTGCTCTAATGTTTCGCAAATCTCGTTAAACGCCTTGTCGTGAAAATAGTTACCGCCGTTAATAGTTTTCATAGTAATCCCTCCTAATGTTATTATACATCATAAGATAGATAATAACAAAATTGATTATGCCGATATTTTCTTTAGAGTTCTGTTTGCGTATGGCAACCATATTTTATTGATATATTCTGTTACTTCATCATCAGGTCTTGTATTGTTTGCGGCATAGCATTGTAACACTTTCTTTTTATCAATAGAGTATTCTGCCGTAACAAAAGGCTCGTCAGGGTTATCTCGGTTGCGAATAAAGAATATAAGCGTTTCTTCTCTTATAAACTTTTGGTCGTAATTCATACGCCCTACACAATGATTAAGTTTTGAGCCTTCTCTGATTAAGTCACGGGGCGATTTAGCAATTATAACAACATATTTGCTTTTTTTATTGTGTTCTAATGGCAAATACTTTTTGCTTATATCTGCAAAAAGTGAATAAAACTCTTTTCTTTCTTCTTCGTCTTTTATTGCCTTTGCGGTGCTATATTCATCTATGCGTATATCGTGCCAATGTTTGAAATTGCGGGGAAAACGGTTTTTTTCTTCGCTCATATCCAAACCAAGATAATTACACGCCGTTAAATAATCAAGGTATAACCCATTTGAAATTTGTTGTTCGGAAAGATATTTTGAATATTTTTCATAATCACCATTAAGCAATGTGCGAATAGGCTCATACCGGCGCTCTTTACACAAGTCTTTTTTTACTCGTTCATACTTTTGCACTTCCGCTAACGGCTTATTCTTTTTATACGCTTCAATCACGGTAGAAACATAATAATCTATATGTTTCAATTCGGTGCGATTGGCAGACAACCATTTTCTAAATCTCTTGTCTTTTTCCACTATCTTTAATATTTGTTTGCTTTTCACAAAATGTGTTGAAAGACCGAGCTTTAAAAGATATTCTGTTTGGGGGTATTTTTCGTAAAGTCGTAGATATTGCAATATATCTACATCATTATAGAGGTCATACGCACTATATTTATATTCGGGGAATTTTGCTAAATATTCTATGTTTACAATAGGGGCAAATGGGTCACAATATTTATCCTCTGCTTCTTCCCATTCTGTACTTTCAAACCATTTTTGATAATTTGTAAGTCCTTCGGAAAACCAACCCGTAGTCCAACCACCATATATAGAAAATGCCATATCTTTGCAAAAACAATCTTTTGAGTGTACGCCGTGTACAGCACATTGTTTAATATACCATTTTGAATATTTGTGCCTAACCGCAACCGTAACCTTAACAAGTTCTTTGTTATTGGTTGTGAGGTAAGCATAATATCTTGTATATCCGTTTCGTACAGGGTTTCTCTCTTTATCAAGTTTTTCTATCTTGCTGATTATGTACTTCGGTATAGGTTTAATATTTGCACTTTTCATATACTTCACTACTCTTATAAAAATTCAAACACAGACATTTGCTCTAATGTTTTCTCTTTTGGCTTTGTAATGGGTTTTACCTCTTTTAAAGCGGCAGGTTTCGAGGTACTTGATTTTTGGGGTTTCGGTGCTGAATATACCGAACCGTCTGAATTATACAAAGTTCCCTCTATGCTATCTTCTTCAAAATAATGTATAGCCCACCCAAAAACAACGCTATCTTCAACACAAGCGCAACTTGCACCTTTTTCGGCTAATTTCCTCGCTTCGTCGGTTGCATATCTCATAAATCCGGTAAGCGTCTTTTTACTTAAAAGAGTTTTGCCGTCTTTCTCAATCTGCACACCATTATTGATTTTATCTGCTAAATCGTCGCTAACATTTTGTTCAAGATAATTTTTTATTCTTTGCTCTGCTGCACTATTGGTAACTAAATTTAACTCTTTCATTACCTTATTTCCTTTCTTGTAAAATTATTTATCTGCAACTTCTAAACTATTGATAGCGTCCTCTGCTTCTCTTATAGCAGATAAAGCATTTTCAATGGTTTCTTTTGTATATCTTGTCTTTTGTTCTAAAGCAGATATAAGATAATCACATAGGCTATTTTTTGCAATAATACGTATATCCGCAATAAAATCATTTGATGTTTTGTTGTATGAATTTGCTTTGTCAATAGCGTCTTGTTGCGTCCAATCGGCAGGTAGTTTTTGAAAATGATGTATCTCTTTAGTTTTCTTATTTAAATAAACCGCAATTATCATTTATCATCACCCACCAATTCTTTATAAGTTTCGTAAGCAAAATAATCAATTCCGTCTAAAGCGTGTATTTTGCCGTCACAATACATCAAGAAATTATCATCTGCACCAATAGGATTTCCAAGTTTTTCAAAATTAGCAACTCGTTCCTCTTTTGCTTTGAAGTTGCTATCTCTTGCAGCTAATATTTCAGTATGCAATTTATCGTAAAACTCTTTGTATGCTTCGGCTTTAGTTAATTGTAATTGTTTCTCGTGAATTTTGTGTAATGTTTCAATAAGTTCTTTATCACAACGCTGTATTTCTATACATCGTTCTTCCAACCTCTCATTCTCTGCTTGTAGGCGGTTGATTAGGTCAAGGACATTTTTCTGCAACTCATCAACACAACTATAGTCAGTTTTTGCAAACACACACTTAGAACAATTCTTGTCGGTGTTATCAATGCAACACTCCAAAGCATTTTTAATTTCTGCTTCGGTTAGTTTTTTATCGGGCATTATGCTCACCGCCTTTCTCGGTTGATATGCTCCCAAGTATCATTAAAGCAGATTTCATTTTTTCCCATTCATCAAAAACAAAATAAACTGCGTGAAAAATATCTGTTATATTTTCAACAATATAATCGTTATCTTCGGGTGTTATTGTAAATATATTTCTTCTTGCAAGTTCTTTGATTTCGTGTATTTTTTCAAAATCATCTGTTATTTTCATTACCCCTCACGCTCCTTTAAAGCCTGTTCGTATTCTTTGGCTTGTTGTTCTGCATTTTCACCAACAAAGAAACTCGTTCCAATATCATTAAAATTCGCTTCGATAATGCTTAAACCTTTAAATGTGACTTTCCACCCAAAGCCATTATCAAAAATGCTGCTTATTTCGGTATTAAATATTCTCTCGTTTGCGTTGTCGCAATCTTCACATTCGCAATCATCTTCAAAGGGGCATATATAACGGCACTCATCATTGTCGGGTATAGTGGTAACACATTCGCAACACGCTCTTATTGCAACTTTATCCCCCACCTTACAAGGCAACTCAACAAGTGTTTTATTATCTATTTTTTCTAATATTGACTTTACATCTTTTATAATTTCATAAATAAGGTGCGTTTCAGTTGTTTTGCCGTTTGTAATATGAGTTACAGGTTTATGCGTGACGGCGTGTATATGAAGTGTTGTTATATTATCTTTTAATCTCTTATAATCGGTCATTCGGTATCACTCCTTACCTCGTCAAACAATCTATTAAAAGCAGCATAGGTAAGTCTTATTCTTTGCCCTTTCTTTGCTAAAACCACATAGCCGCCACCTTGATTTGTTATAGTCCATTTTTGGCTCGGGTCTATTTGTAAATAAAGTGTCACTCCAAAGCAATCACCATACAAATGCCCTGCTTCGTTTATCTCTTTCTTTGGTATTGCTACCCTTTTCATTCGGTATCAACCTCGCTTTCATCTTTCTTTTCAAGACTATCTGCAATTCGGCTTAAATAATAAGGTACGCCGATAAGGAAATATAAAACACAGCCTACCAAAAACGATATTGCAATAATTGTAAGTATAAATTCGCTCATTCTCTTACCTCGCTTTCAAGGTATCGTAAATACCCTCTAAAAAGAGTATGTTTTAAAAATTCTATATGTGTTGCGGTTATGTTTGGATTTTTTTCAATTAAATGTTTCTGTTCTTGTTGCATTACTTGTGCAGCCATAAACTCTGCAAATTCAACAACACTCATATTCCTTATTCGGTCATACTGATTTTTTATAGTTCCGTCTTTGTATTTCTCGCAAGCAATTATTGTGTCTTTATAAATTGAATAATCTTTACATACTTCGCTATGTATACAGTTTTTACAAATCATTTTTATACCTCACTAAAACCCAAGCAGTTCCGTAGCACTAACACCTAATGCCTTGCACAACCACTCAATTCTATCTAATGTAGGCTGTTTTCGACCTACTTCGTACAAACTTATCGAACATTGCTCTACACCGATTATCTTTGCTAATTTATTTTGCGAATATCCTCTTTCGAGCCTTATCTTTTTTAATCTCTCACCAAAGGTCATATTGGTGTTTTTTTCACATACAAGGCACACCATTCGACCTTCGGGAATAATCTCACCACAAAACACACATCTGTCTGCGTTATTTGTGTGACCGGCTGCTAATTTTTCATTACTCATATTGTTGTTTCCTTTCTTACCTTTCTGTTACGCTACCGTCATTGTAAATGCGATATGTTAAAACATCACCGCCTGCTCGACCTGTAACCTCAACAAATTGCATTGTTTTGTAGTAATCAATGATTTTATCAATCGGCGTTTTCTCATAAACTAACTTTTTAATATTGCTTGGAATTTTCATTATTTCTTAACCTCGCTTTCTTCCTTAACTTTATATCCTGCTTTTTTCATTTCCTTAATGGTTTCTTTCGGATATGGTGCGGTTGTTTCGCAAACAACAACGCCGTCTTTTAATATTACTTGTTTCATAGTATTTTATCCTTTCGTCCAATAGTTACCTATGCAATCGCCTGTACTATCCCAAATGTCGTACACCTTTGATTTAACGATTGCAACAATATGATGTGTACCTATCATTGCAACATAATTTTCGTAATATCTTGCTCTTTCGCAAAACTCTTTACCGGTATATTTTGTGTTGTCTGCCTTTCGAGGTTGCGAGTGTTTTACCCAACCTTTGCTTTGCAGGTACTTATCAATACCGTGCTTACTTGCAAGGTCATATCCTGTCTTGCATTGCATTTCTGCCGTTTCCATAACTACCTGTTCATACGGAATTTCAAGTGCGGTGCAGATTGCTCGTATATTGCAATCCGTAGTTATACGATTTTTGGGGTTTGCATTGTGATAGTGGAATGTGCTTGTTTCGGGGTATTTTTCTTGTCTTTTCATATATATGCTTCCTTTCTATTCGGCATTTATTTCAGCCCTTCTTTTAATGATTTCATCAAGTTGTTCACAGTACATTTTAAGCAATTTTTCAGTACGCTTTAACGATTGCTTTGTTTCGTTTCGGATAATATCAGTTTTTAGGTTATCAATTCTTCTTGATAATTCTTGCTGTGCAAGGTAAAGTAGCTGATACTCTGTAATTGTGTTTAGTTCTTTCATAATAAATACTTCCTTTCATAGTGGGCGGTTTATCCGCCGCCCTCGGATTGTTTGTGTTAGTTCCAAGCACTTTGTACTTCGTATTTATAGCCAAGTTTGTCGTAAGCGATTTCTTTGCCGATTTCAATGTCTAACGGTTCTTCTTCGTACATCTCACAAAGTATTCCATATTTAATACTCGGTGCTGAATTTTCAAATCCATTTACCTGCGATTTATCAAATCTCTTTTCGACTTCTTCTTCAAGTATCGCAATCCATTCTGCGCTTTTCATTTTTCATTTTCCTTTCGTTCGGTGATATTTGGAATTTTTTTACTGTCACTCGACATTTATTATTATACACATTTTCGGTCATATTTCAATATCGGAATATTACACAAACTTTGCAAGGCTTTTTTGTATATATTGTATAACAAAAGATGTATAATTATAGTGAAAGGGGGTGACAACCTACCTTTGATATGTAAAAATACCATTATGAAAGGGCGGTTTTTCAAATGATGAACGAAAAAGACTTAATTAAATGGGCGGTCAAGGGCATTACGGCAGAAATCGACGGACTTGAAAAAACGATTAATCAGGGCAAACAACTACTTTTGCAATATGAAAGAGGACAAAAACCTAAAACTACTAAAACACCCGCCGAAATTCGTGAGGTCATTCAAGAGAAAAGGGCAGAAATCGAGCGTCTTTCCAAAATGCGATTTGACATAACTTGGGAATTAGAAGTAGAAAGGGGCGACCAATAATGAGGGTTATTATTAAAGAGGTAGGCAAAGCACCTGTAATTAAGGACATTGAAAACACGCTTGACGCTCTAAAATCACTTGTAGGCGGTTATATTGAGGTGGTAAGGTTAGACAACAATGTTTTGCTAATCTGCAATGAGGAAGGAAAAATTCAAGGACTATCGCCTAATTTCTCAATGGGTTACGATACTATTGTTGGTACAGCGGTTTTTGTATCGTTTGACGGTAAAGAAGATTTTACCGATTTGAACGATTGGCAAATTGAGTACCTAATGAGTAAATTTGAGTAAAAAAATAAAAGGGCTATCCCTTAATTGGAATAGCCCTTTTACATATCATTATTTTATTCTTTTATAAGTTTTCCGTTTTTAAGTAATGTACGCAATTTTGAGTTCTCGGCTGCTTTACCTGTATAATCGGTAAATCCGTTTGCCTTTGCAATCTCCTTACGGTGATTAAAAGAAGCGTCAATTTTTAGACTTTTCAAAGCGTCAACAAGGCTCTTGCTATCTCCGCTATATTTCGGGTAGTATTCGACAACAGGAACATTTGCAACAGGCTCTTTTGTGGTTGTTTTTGCGTCCTCTACGATTGTGAGGTCTTTCACATTAAAAGCTGTGCAAATACCGTTTTTGTCAAGAACCGCTCTACTTCCTTTTACTTCGTCAACGGTGTACACATTATTATAAACAAAAGCCGCAATACTTACGCCGTTATAAGATTTTGCACCTTTGTTTACTTTAACCTTGCAGCCCTTTTTGATAGAGGTTGTTTCGGTTTCCTCTTTCTTTGTAGCTGTATCGGTTGTTTCGGTTTTTTCACCCATAAAGCCCTTAACAAGATTTAAGAAGTAATCCCAACCGTAATCGTCAAGAGTTCTATGAGGGCAATGTTTACCGCTATAGTCTTGATGTTTAGTGACTTTTTCAATTCCCCAACCATAGTCCTTTAACAGTTTGGCGGTCAGTTCAGCGGCGTTTCTTTGTGCCTTTTCAAATTTATCTTTATACTTGCTCTTCCAAGTCTTTTCATCGGCAATTTTTGTCTTGCCGTCTGCTGCCAACTTCCAACAATAGCTATAACAAATTTCAATACCTATACCCTCACGATTTCCTTTGCCGTTTCCGTCACCGGCGTGCCAACCATTACGATTAAGGTCAAGACCTTGCACAATTTCATTGTCGTCAACTGCAAAATGGAAAGATACAGTATTTCCATTGCGGTGCATATACGCAATTTCGGCTTGTGCCGAACCATTGCTTGCCGTGTTATGAATTACTATCCTTGTTGGTGTCATTTTATAAGGACACTTGATACCGATTTTATTTGTAGGACATTCAACTTTTCTAATTGCTACCATTTTTAAAACCTCCTATTATTCGCTTTCTCTCAATGCTTGCAAGAATTTATCAGCCTTAATAGCTTTTTCAGAAAAGCTATTATTCTTCCAAAAGCTAACGATAATTACAGCGATTTCAACCACCGTCTCTACAATCATCAAGATTTTGTTTTCATTGACAGGAATTAAATCCACGCCCATTTTTTCAAGTACAAAATTGATAATTACCAAGAGTGTAAGAATTGTTCTTACGATAGTGCCTTTACTGATTTTCATAGAAAAAACCTCCTTTTATTTCTGTATATCTTTTATATGTAATTCTTCTTCGATATAGTGTTTAACTTCACCGTTGCCACCTGCTTTGATATAATCGCTTCCCGCTACAATGCGTTCACCTATCGGCATATCGTGTGACATTACAGTTAAGCGTTTAATACCTAAATAATTTTCTTTGCTATGCCTTTTAAGTTCCTTAATATCTTCTTTCATATCTGCGAGATTTGTATTTTCTTTAATCTCATCAAGAAAATGCACGAAACGAAAAACACCTTTCCCAAGCAAAATAATAGCGGTTGCCGCACTACCTAATTTTATTATCCATTCAAGCCATACCACTTTACGCACCCCCTCTTTTCCAAACGCCATTTACCTTAATCCACGGCACACCTTTTTTCCAAGAGCCACCTTTGTTTATATAAATTTGACCTTTCTTGTATGTACCGTTGTCTTTGATATAACAATTAGAATTACGCTTCCATATAGCGTATAAGATTAAATCGTCGTTTTGGGTATATGTGCCGTCTGCATAATAAGAAGCACCGCTCCCGTCCGCTTCGGTATTCCAACATACAAATGTATATCCGTTGCGGTTCGGTATTTCGGTGCTTAATTTTAATGTTTCGTTATACCACTTTGTTTGTGTATCCGGTGCGTCGTTTCCTCCGTTTGCTTCGTAAGATACGGAATATGACGGCTTTGCGGGAATGGTAATTTGAACGCTTGTGTTTCCTGATTTACTACCTGCGTTCCACCCGTCAACTTTTTCGCCATAATATTTAGAACCAATAGTAACGATTTGGTCTGCGTGTGTGCGGTTATATACTTTAGAATAAGCTCCCGTATCTACACATTTCGTCCACTTGCTATAACTACTTGTAGCATATCCTGTCGCACTATCTACCATAACACCATCTATAGATGTTTCAATATAATAGCCCGCTTGTTTTAAGCTTTTAAATTCAAGTTGTCCTTGAATAGTAACCGTAACCTGTGTATCGGTAATTGAAGTGCTATATATCAATACACCCCTAATGTTTCCGTTATCGCTATAATAAGTGGTTGCCATTTATTCACCACCTCTATTCTTCAATTATTTGAATATAAACATCTCCGTCCGAACCGCCTGTAGGTTCTTCTGTTCCGCTTGTGATTTGTGATTGAACGCCGAGATTTGCTCTTGCTTCCTCTACTGTACTTGCACCTGTACCGCCGTTTTCAATCGGTACAGAACCATAAAGGTCTTGTGCAGATGTTTTTTGCCTGTCGGCAAATAACCACGCACCTTGACCTTGTATGCCTAAATTTAATGCAGAATGATATTTTAGCGTAATTGGTCTGCCTGCGGAAATAAAGTTAGTTTTAAGGGTGGTGGTCGCTGCACAATTAAAACTTAACGCCAACCGTATTCCTTTATCCTCAAAATCATTTATTTTCAATCTCGGTGATAAAGTCGCATTATTCTCGTTTGGAATTATGGTAATTTCAAGTCCATTGTATAACTCCGTAATATTGCTATCTGTTACGGCATATATTTCTTTTCCGTCGTCGGTTTCTTCTCTTACCGCATTTGCAACAATATTAGGTTCGTCTGTTGGTCTTGCACCGATTTTTTCAGGTGTAATATTTACAGACCTGCTTGTAGAGCCGTCGAAAGTCCATTTATCTGTACTCTCTGTATCACCGCCGTTAAATCTAAGAGTTAAAGCATATTTAAGTTTTCGCCCAATTCCTGCTTCACTCGCAAATTTAACGCTTTTTTCGCTGTCTGCTGTTTCGTCTACATTTGCAAGTTTGGTTTGTATTTCTTTTATTGCTTTTGTAAAATTCGCCCACAAATAATTAAATATACCTGCGGGGGGTTTATATCCCTCTCTAAAGCCGTTGGTTTTTAAATTATCGCTTGGCTCTGTTCCCTCGTTTTTCCACTCGGGTAATTGAGTATTAAATTCCATTTGTTTATGCCTCCTTTAAATAGGTAATATAATGTCGGTTTCGTCACCTTGCATTGCGCCCAAATAACCGCCTATTGATTGGTCGTCCTCGCTAATAGCAAAGCCTTTTTCCTCGTCATAATCATCTTCATTCGCACCAAATTCAAAAGTACCTTCAAATAAAAATGATGTTAGAGTAACACCAACAGGCAACATAGATTTGATTATCGCTATTGTCTGTGAAGTGGTAAGACCTGCCTTGTTGATTACTTCCAACGGTAAAGTTACAATTTTAACTGTAAATGGCTCGTCGCCGTCCGTTATGAATATTTGTGACGGCTCGCAAGAAAAAGTTTCACACAAAGCAGCAACAACACTCGGGTAACTGCCGTTTGATAAATTTCGCATATTTTTGGCTTTAATCATAAGGATAAATTTCTCATCATCTGCCAAACCCCGTGCCTGTCCTACTCTCTCGCCGTAAAGGTCGAGTGTTTTGCCTTTTGCATTGTTAATATCTAAAATATTATCAATCTCTTGCAAACCCTCTCTAATATCAGTAATTGCAACTTTTTCAACTTCAAGAATTTTAAAATTGTTGCTATCAGTAGTCTTTTTAAAAGCGTCGGGCAAATTCTTTACAAGGTTTCGGTTAAACTCTGCTTGCATTATGAAATCACCTCATAATCGCTTTCGTTGTTTTGTTTTATTTGTACTTCTGCACAAACGCAATTTTCATAAGCGTCAACCGTTATATTGTCAGTAGACCAAGTTATTTTGTCCGTAGACAACGATAATTCAGTAACCTCAATTACACCTGTAACGCTGTGTATTTGTCCGTACAAAGAAGATAGGATAACGGAATTTCCTATACCGACACTATCAATATAAGTTTCAAGGTTATTTGCAATATCTTGTTTTCCGGTTTCGCCCTCAAACTCTGTATTTGTTTTAATTGCTAATCTTACATATACGGGGGCATTGGTAGTATGCGAAAAATTGATAGTATGCGTATATCCGCCGCTATCAATGATTTCTTGTGCTACATTACCTGTTGTTTTAATGCCTAACGGTTTTTTATCAAAAATAGTTTCCGCTATTTCTTCGTGGTGGTCGTAACCGCCGTTAATAAAACATTCAAAACTTGCATTTTCTTCATTAACAATAATACCTGCGTGTGTAACAGTAGGTACACGCAATAAAGCCGCTTTTATAGCGACCTCGTTACAACTTCCCAAACCCTCTTTTGCTTCGTTAAAACGTTTCCGCAATTCATAATCGCTTTCGGTTTCTACGCCTTTTGATACAAGACTTTTACCTATGACGCTCTCAACGTCTGCCGAGGGGTTTACTATTTTATTGATTTCTTGCACCAATACATTGCCTATCTCACCGCTTAACTCACAATCAACAGTAGCGTCAACCGTTCCGTTTTCGCCTATGGTAACATCTTCAACGGTAGCAAAATTTATTCCGCTATCTGTACCAACTAAAAAACCCGCCGAGATAACTGCCCCCGCCGAGCCTGTAAATGTAACGATATATTTTGCTTTTGTTTCTGCATTTCGGCTTATGCCTGCAAATACGCATAATCGGTCAAGACTTGTGCCAATCGCTGTATTGGGGAATATTGAATAATAAATCTGTTCGGCTTCTTCTTCGGCTAATGCTTGGTCGTAAGCATTTATACGAATAAACTTGCCGAGCGGCGTTAATTCGCCCGTTTCAATATCCTCACCAAACAATTCTTTGGCTTTTTCAATTTTAGCGTTTAAGATTTCATCAAAAGTACGCTTTTTAAAACCTTGTTCGGTTAATGGCATTTAATCACCTCATTACATTGTTTATTTCTATACTTTCGGCGGTTTCTTTATTGACCGCCGTAAAACTTACTCGCAATATGCGTGTATCGCTTTCAAAAACTGTTTCAAAGTTGTCAATGACTAAATTTTCATCAACCTGCGATAAACCGTCTTGCATTGCAGCCTTTATAATTTCGTTTTCTACAACACTTGCCACTAATCAACACCGTCCAATCTCTTTTCAAGCAATTTGTTAAGTTCGTTTTCGGTTTGCTCATTTTTAGCATTTGCATTCCTTAACGAATTGATTTCCTCGATATATTGATTATCAATAGCACTATTTTGTGAAGCATAACGTCTTTTGCCTAAAATGCTGTTATGGTCTATGCCTTCTTCCCAATTCAAAAACCATTCACCTTTTTGCGTTCCTAAAACGGTTTTTATGGTCTGCTTCGTTAATTCCGAGCCGTGTACCATTTGTATATTACCGCTTTCAATTATTAAATCGCCTTTATCATCTAATGCAAAGCCTTTAATAATAATCACCCCTTTACAATACGCCTATTATCACGCTGTCGGACATAGAATGATGACCGATTGCGGGTGTACTGTTTATTCCATTTTTCGCTTCGGTTATATCTCTTTCGCACACACCACAATAAACTATATCGCCCGCCGATATTGGTACAACTTCGGTTATAGTCGCCGTATCTGTTGTAACCTCTTTTTTGTCAAAATCAACATCTTTAATGTAAGTTATTGTTTTTGTTTTTACCTTATGGGCTGATTTCAATATCGGTACGCTTGATAATACCGATTGTTCTTGTGCCGTTTCCCCGTATGCTTTTGACATACCTAAAGGCTGTATTTTTGCGGTGTTTCCGTTTGTCGAAATAACCTTTGCCAAATACGCCGTATGAAGATTAAGCAATTTATTGTTTATTATATTTTCTATCGCTGCAAAACTTCCCATTGTTTAACCTCCATACTTTAATACATTTTTATTTTGCTTATGCACTCATCAGGATTGTAACGGTGTTCGCCGCTACAAATTCGATATGTGCCGTTAGCGAAAAGGCTTTTTAGCGTCACTATTCCACCTGCCGCAAATCTATGTTGTAACAAACATTCGCAAGTATAACCTTTTATTGTATCTTTGTAATCTTCTGCGGTTTTTTCTTCCTCAAATTCTTCGGGCGCTCCAATAAGCCCCGTTTCTTCGGACAAAGTAAAATAAAGATTATCACCCTCACTTAAACGGCGAGAATAAATATACCCTTTGCTTACATAGGTTGATACGCCGCAAACTTCCGAATATTTTTTAATATTCTCCATTAAATCGCCGTCAACTTTAACCTCGTCTTTGTAAGTCCAATCACGATACATATTAAACTCTTTTATTGGTGTGCCTGTTTTTTTCAACAAGTCTTTTAATATAGTGCTTGCTTTCGTTCCTGCCGCATAGGTAATTTCGGTAATGGTATGGTCTTTAATATCGTCAAGACATTTAATAGTGGTAACTCGGTCTACTTCCTCCATTTTTGTCGTAACTTTCGTTATATAACCCGAAAAAAGTATACCTGTATCACCTTTAAAACCTGCTTCAATAGATATGGGGCTGTTTCTTGTAAATTGATTTTTTGTATTATCGGATAAGTTGTAAATGATAATTTCAGCTTCGTTTGCTTCCATATCATCATCAAACATAACCGTAAACTCAAAATCTAATTCTTTTGAATTTACCGTTACAGCACCGCAAATTATCTTTGCTTCACTACCAAAAACGCCCTGCGGCTTAATATCATAACTTTCAAGACTTTCTATCCCTTTTGTCGCCGCTTTGATTAGTCGGCTTCGGACGTTGGGATTGCCGTCATTTATAAACCTTGATTTATTCAATGTACTCACCGCCCGACACTCGCAATAAAACAGTTTTTGAAAGATTGTCAAATGTCACGGCGTTAGTCTCGCCGCTTTCATCAATAGGCGTTATTGTTACTTTTGGGAAATTCCCTCTATTCGCAATATCACTAAATAAAGGTTGCCCGTATATAATTGGCTCACCCACACACAATTCAACGCCGTCTTTTGATAATGACACGGTGAATAAATTGGCTGTGTTGTTATAATCAATTCGCATTTCATACATTTCGTTTGACAAAGCAATGTTGAAAGTGTAAGGAATTATATCTTTGTTAATATTTATGACATACAATTTATATCACCTCGTAATTATTTGCGGTAATAAGGCGTTCCTTTTGGAAATCCTACTCCCGTCGTGCGTCCTCCGTCTATCACTATGCGTTTTAAGTAAGATAGCGGATAATAATAAGTGGTTTGTGAAGGTCCGTATTTATCACGTTTAGCAGGATAATACATTGTACCATTTATGGAAATACTACTTAGCTTTTTATCGTCGCTTGCAACGAGCCATTGAACGTTTAATTCGCCTACTCTTTGCAAATATGTTGTTGGTGTAGTATTAGCTGCTTTTTTCACGACTTGTTGTGTGCCGCCTTTTGTTGTAGCGGCTGTGTTGGTCTTGACCGCACCGCTTGATGTGCCTGTACCCTCGATATTTGCTTTATCAACCCAACCATAAACTTTTCCGCCGTCCGTCGATATTAAATGATAGTCGTGTTTCGACCAACTTCTATTATTTATGATTGTGATTTTACAGGTACTTCTACCTCTTGTTGCCGCCGCTTTTGTTGCGTCCGACGATACATAGACCGAGCCACCTTTGAAAACCACTATTGCGCCTACTTCTAATGTAGGGTTATTGACTTGTTTTTCTTTTTCTGCGGCTTTTTGCTTTGAGGGGTCATACGCACTTTTGGCAATTCGTGTTTCAACCAATTCCATATCAAATTTAGCACCGCCCCAAACGGTATTCGGGTGTGATGTGTTGAAAGATTTGATTTGAAAACTACCGCCTACGTTTCTTCCCTTATAATCAATTAACGAACCGCTTTTATATAATTCTTCAATTTTAGATATGATTGTGTCAGCGTTATATTGTTCTGTATCAACAATTACACCGCTTATACTAATCACTTTCGGTTTACTTCTCACGGTGCTTGTGAGGGGCAAACCACTTTCTACGGGGTGTTGCGTTATTTCCGCTTCCCTTGAATATTCTTCATCTGTTACTGTGACATAAATATTATTGATAAGTGCCACCTAAACACCGCCTTTCAAAAAAGTAGAGAGGTCGAATTTGACCTCTCTACAAAAAATTAAACTTCCTGTACTTTTGGCATTTTGCTTTCATAGCCGTCAAGCATTTCTTCCCACGCTTCCATAAACATACGTTTCATCTTGCGTAACATAGCCCTATCGTCGCTTGTTCCACTTGCACTAAAGTTAAACTGCGGTGAATAAGTGTTATATTCCGTATTGCGTGAGCTTGAATAACTTGTAGTATTTTCGGGCGTATAATTTCCTGTGTATGGCAATGACATTTCGCTAACATCTTGCACGGCTGATTTTAAAGCGGGCATTTTCTTTTTCATACCGTTAATATCGCCTTGAATTTGGTAAGCACCATAATTTTCCCATTCACCGGACGGCGAATTTATATCTTGTACTTTCCTATATTCTTTGTTTATAGCCTGCGCTATTGAACGAGCTGTCGATATTGCCGCTGCTTTACGGCTATTCATACCACGAATTAAGCCGTTAATCATAAATGCCCCTTCGCTTGCAAGGTCTGTTTTGCGAATAATTGAGGTCATTTGCTTTAACATCTGCATAAGCAGAATTGTCATTTTTAATGTACCTACTTGAACAATAGTTACCATTGCCGCAAATCCGTTTTTCACACCTGCTACGGCAGAAATTGCGGCAGAATTTATACCACTCGATAAAATCACTACAAACAGAGCCAACGCACTACAAGCCGCCACTATGCTTACTGCTAATCCCGTAACGGCTGTTAATAAAGTAACTGCCGATACCGCCGATTTCATAAACGCTAATGAAAGTGGCGTTATCGCTACCAATAACAACCCTGCGGGAACAATCAATTTAGTAAACGCTTTGGGTAACTGTTTAAGTGCTTTTGCAAACAAAGGTACTGAAACACCCAATGCTATAAAAGCGGGTGCTAATAATAACATAGCCGTTGTAAATAATAATGCCAACGGTGACAATATCATAAACACCGCCATTAAAGCCGACATTGTTGCCGTAAATAAAAGTGTTATAGGCGTTAATAACAACATTGTTGCCGATAACGGTAATAATGCCGCCGCAAACACCAATAATAACGGCGTTAAAATCATCATATAAGTTGTCAACAATAATAGTGACGCACTTAATATTATTGTCATAGCACTAATCAATACTAATTGAACAGATATGAGGGGTAAAACAGCCGCTAAAACCGTTGTTAATGCTGTAACTATTGATAGTGTTACAACTAATACCAACATAGCTACTGCTATAACAAGCAATCCTGCGCCTAATACAATGCTTGCCGCACCTGCCACCAAAGCCCCTGCACCAAAAATCGCCAAAGCTCCTGCAAGTGTTACAAGTGCCGTTGCGTTTTGAGTTGCATTTGCAGCAATCAAAGGCAATACCAATGACAACAATGCCAAGCCACCCGTTACAACTGCAAGTCCTACGCCTAATACCGTTAAACCTACACCTGCTACTAATGCACCCGCACCAAATACAGTTAATGCTGCACCTATCGTTATAAGTGCTGCGGGTGCTAACAATGCGAATTTAAGTATTGTCGGTAAAACAGCCGCCAAAGCGCCTATTCCTGCCGCCGCCATTGTGCCGTAAGTGCCAATTAACATTAACCCTACGCCTACCAATATAACAGCCGCACCGATTACAAGAAACGCCGCACTAACTATAAGTAACGGAACAGATAACGCAAGTAACGCCACCGCCGTTAATGCCGCTCCTGCCGAGAAAACAATTAAAGCCGCTCCGAGTGCTAAAATCGAAATAGCACCTAACAATCCAAATTCTACGATTTGCGGAAGTACGCCTACAATTATTGTTAGCGAGGCAGCCGCTAATAATGCACCTACGCCCATAAGCATAAATCCTGTACCTACTAATAATATTGCCGCACCAAAAACAAGGAAACCTACTGCACCTGTTAGCATTGCACTACCAAGCACAGCTACTACTATCGCAAGAGCCGCAACCGCTATTATTAGTCCAAAGAAAACTGCTATTGCCGCTCCACCTGCGTTAGTGAGTGCGATTGCCGAAAACGCTAATATTGCAAATCCGGCAGCGACTAAAACGATTGCAACGCCTAATAAAAGCATTGCTATTGAGCCTTGTAATGCTTTTGTACCCATATTGCTTAATGCTTGCAATAAAACGTACATTCCAAAGCCCAACGCTACAAGAGCCGCAACCATACCTATCATAACGGCAATAGCTCCCCAACCTGCTCCTGCAAGTGCTATCGACGATTGAACAAGTATCCCAAAGCCTACCGCAACCAAAAGGACAGCCGCCGCAATCATCAAAAACGAGCCTGCCGCCGCAAGCATATCTTTTGAATTTGTTTTTGCCGCTTGACCTGTTTTGCTCATACCACCTGCAACGCTTGTCATTTTTGTTGCAAGTCCACCTGATACTTTGCTTGCTATTGAGCCTATGCCTTTTGCGAAAGAGGATATACCACCCACAATTTTTTTAACAATGGTATATGCCTTAAATGCCGCTAAAAGTCCTAAAACTATCGGTACAGCAATTTTCATTGTAGAACACAATCCGTCTATCGTAGATTTAACACCCTCAAACGTATCTGCGCTCATTTCTTTGCCCGTAAAGGCTTCGTATAATGCCCTTACTATCTCTGCTGCCGCTTCCTTTATTGCGGGTATTAAAGCCTTAATAATAGAGGGTAGCGCTTTTACAAGTGCGCCTACAACTTTTCCTGCCGCACTTATCAATTTTGGCAATGTTTTTTCAAGAATAGCGGGTAATTTATCTGCGATAACAGGTGCTAATTTGTCAATTACCGTCACCATTCCGTCAAGACCTCTTTCGATAACAGGGATAATGTTATTTCCAAAGGTTTCGGCTGATTTAATCATATTTTCAAAGCATTGGTCTAAATTCTCACCCGAACCGATTGCGGTTAGTAGATTACCCCACGCCGATTTCATTGAATTTAGTGAGCCTGTAACAGTTTTTTCGGCTTCTTTTTGGGTTGTACCCAAAATATCCATATTCTTTTGTACAGCGTGAATTGCTTTTACGATATTTGAATAAGACATACTATTTGCGTCTACGCTCTTATCCAATTTAGCTGCGTCTTTAATAAGTCGCTGCATTTCGGTTTTTGTACCGCCATAACCTAATTTCAAGTTATCCAACATTGTATAGTTCTGCTTCGCAAAGCCCTGATATGCGTTTTGTATCATACCCATATCCGTACCCATTTTATTTGCGTTATCGGACATATCGGATATAGCCGTATTTGCAAGTTCAGCCGCTTTTGCTGTATCACCGCCACAACTTTGTATCAAACTCGCTGAAAAACTTGTTACGGTTTCCATATATTCGTTTGCGGAAAGTCCTGCCGTTTTATAAGCGTCATTCGCATATTTTTTAACGATACCGGCACTACCTTTAAATAACGTATCAACGCCGCCGCTTAATTGTTCAAAATCTGCAAAAGATTGTGTTGCTTTTACAATAATTCCACCCAATCCTACGGCGGCTACGCCAATTCCTGCGGTTAAAGCCTTAAATGACACGCCTGCCATTTTTTTCAATCCGTTATAGGCTGTTGTTGCCGCCTTATTGCCGATTTCGACAACCTTATCTTTTAAATTGCTTGCAGCGTTTTTACATTTGTTTAACGGGCTTACAGCGTTATTTGCACTCTTTTTCAAATCCTCTAAAGCGTCGTCACCAATACCGCCCGTTAAAGTCTTTTTTAACTCATTTACTTCATCTTGGAGTTTTGTTAGTTCTTTAAATCCCTCGACCTCAAAACCTAACTTTACTACATCTTCTCTAATTACATTTGCCATTTTTTACCTCCTTTCTTTAGAAGATAAAAGAAAAATCCCCCTTAAAAAAGGGGGATTAATGTTTACGTTTAGCCGCTTTCTTTTCCGCTTCAAGTTGCATATCGAGAGCTATATTTGCTTCTAATACATCTTGGGGGGTCATAAATGATTTTCCAAACACTTCGGAATAACTAAAACCCCGCTCGGCTAAAACAAGTCGCCATAAGCCCCAATTATTCTTTGCTTGTTGCCTTAGTTGGCTTTTCGTCTTTCTTATCTCGAAAGTCGCCTTGCATTACCTCACGGGCAAAGGTAACAACTTGGTTAAATTCTTCCATACTGTCAAAATCGTCTGCGGTTAAGCCTTTAGGCTCAACAATTACATTTTCAAAAAGGTATTTTGCGAGTTTATCAACGCTTGTATTCTGTGTTCCCTCGATATAACTGCTGTCAACCGCTTTTAAAGCTGCTGAAATACCGTTAAATTGTGCCTTGTATTCCACACCGTTAATCTCTTTTGTTACAATATAAAATTTGTTGTTAGCCATTTTATTATCCTCCAATGTTTTTTAAATGTGTTTTTTGTTTAAATAAAAAGAGGGGAGTTTAACCCCTCTTTAATTATTCGGTTACAATTTCGCCGTCATATACGGTAAATACAAACTCTACATCTTCTGCTTCTGCTCCTAATGCAATTTCGGGCATTTCGGATATAAAAGCCTTTGAGCCGCCTGCACTTAATTTAAGTGCCTTGTTAATTACCCACACAGCAAAAGGAGTGGTTGCGTCCTTTAATGACATAAGGTAAGAAAACTGCGGGCTTGTAATTTGTACGGTTATCGTAATGTTATAAATACTATTGTTGATTTCCGAACGGATAATATCGCCCTGTGCGCCTACTACGTTTTCAGCGAGAGCTTCCTCTTTTTCGATTGATACCATATCTTCGCCAAGACCTGTAATATACACGCCGCCAACGGTTACGGAACAATCTTTTGCGTTATATCTTGAAAAATTAGCCATTTTATATTACCTCCTATCCATTAAAGCGAAGTGGCACAATTTATTTCTATTTCGTGAATTGCGCCTGCCATACTGTACTTAATGTTACCGCCGATATACTTTCTTGCTATTCTGTCGCTTACCTCTACATCTTCACGCAAAAGATAATTAACTTCATAACTCTCAATAATGCCCTTGCCTACTGCGTCGGTCATTACTTCCTTTGCTGCGGCTTCAAGCAACGCAATACCTACATTGGTGTAAGGTACTTTAAGGTTGTTGTTGAATACTTTTTGAGTTTTGTATTCAAGCTGCTGATTGATATAATCGTTGCCGTCAGTATTATCAACAAATAAACCACCTGCGGAAATACCCTCCGACGCTACTACATCACCTGCCGAAACAACAAATGTAATACCGCCTTTTGCGTGGATTTCCTCAATTTCTTCTTGGGGAAGCTCATAACCCGAAATACCCTTAACGGTCATATTGTTAAGAGTATAAGAGCCAACCTCTAAACCTGCGATATTGCCAACAAGAGCGGCAACGGGGCAAGGAATATCGGTAGTAGGGGTATAATAGCAAAGTACAGTTCTCGCAATATCCTTAACTGTTAATGCGGTTTCGTCGTCTAAATCGAGATTTGCAAAATAGATTTTAGGATATGTTTTCTGTGCTTCAATAGTAGTCATAATTCCCGCAATATCGGTTGTGGCTTCTGTACTTGCGTTCAATACAACAAGCTGTCTCCAACCTTTGCTTACATTTGTTTCTACTAAAAGCCATTCTTTTGCAGGAGTTGTCACAGAACAAACCGCAATCTTTTTAGGTGCGTTATTCTGCATAAACATAAGCTCTGCTACTTTATAAATTTTAGATTTTGCGTCAAAACCTGCGTCAACAAGAGCCGAAAGACTTGAATATTCTTTGTACTCTTTTGCTGCTTGTGCGTTTTCCTCTAAAATAAGAGGACAACCAAAGCCCACATTACCAATAGGCTTTACTGTATTGATTATAATTTTTACATCAAGTGCCATATTTTAAATGACCTCCTTTTAAATTTTTAAATAAAAAAAAGAACGATATTTTTTATTTGTCGCTCAAATAACTAAAATCAAATTAAATAATCGGTCTTTTTTAATTTGATTTTTAAATATTTTCGTTTTCTGCACTTTCGCTCATTACTTCGTGGTTGTTACCGCCACCGTAAATATTGTCTGTCGGTACTTCGCTTTCAAGAATTGCGTAAAATTCCCTTGAACCATAAGCGGTTACGGTCTGTCCGTTTACTGCCGTTACTTGTGTAGTGGAAAAATCATAATTCGCTGATACACTCGCTGTTGACGGTCTATAACCTAACTTTATTTCGCCTGTAGGCATTAAAGTAATAGGGTCTATAACTTCTTCATCATAGTTTTTATCGTGCAGTACATAACCATTTATAGGGGTTATCCAAAAAGAACGAATTGCGTTTTCGTTTTCTTGTCTCTTTGCTTTCATTGTAGTATTTGGGATAAAAGATTGTGGTATATCTGCATAACCACTTTCATCAAACACTAAATCTTCAAAATTAATCATTTACATAGACCAACCTTTCTTATCAACATAATCTATCCAAGTTCCACCGTGCGGAGCGGTATTTCCCTCTGCTTCAAGTAAAGCCAATGTACTGCTTGAAAAACTTACAGAGTAGGCATATTCGCTTGTAGTTCCGCTATAGTCCTTTAACGCATTTATAACGCTTTTTGCACTTTCAATGGTTAATGGTGAAAATTTAAAATCTATATTCCTGCCTATCGTTCCCTCAATAGTGATGTTTTTAAGTGCCGTACAGTTTGTGAAAGTACCTGAAAACGTATTTCCTTCATCCACAATTAGTTTGTCTACTGTTTCCAACTCTTCACTATGGCTGAATACCTCTGAGAGGTTCGAGGAATTGCTACAATCTATCACACCTATTCGAGAAAACTTTGTATATGAAAAAGCATAAATAAGCGTTGTTGACATTGCGGTTGAAAGTGTTACACCGAGATTGTTTAATATTTCAACTAAATCGCCTTGTATTCGGCTCATTCTAAAAAGCATATAGGAATTATTGAATTCTATATTTTCCTTCGGTTTAAAAGTTTCATTACGCCAACCTGTCCCTGCAAAACGGCAAGTACCGTCGGAGGTATTTTTTTGGTAGTTATCCCAAAACCCATTGTATTCCTCTTGTATTCCATCTTCATAGGTTTTAGCCACAGTCGATTTAGTAATTGTAAAATTACTCAACAAATCATCTATATCGACAACTGTTGCATTATTCACATAAGCGAGCAAAAATTTAATATGCGTAACTTCGTTTGGACTACTACACAAATTTACAACATTTTCACAATTTGTCGAAGCAAAACTTGTCTTTCCTATCCAAGTGCCATTATTGAAAAAATGAACGAGCCATTTAACATTTGAGTTGCAAATAACTGAAACAATGAGCCTATAGGATGGTGCGGTAGTGCAATTTACATACCCTGTTCTTGCTCTATTGGTGGTTGCATATTCTGTACCAGTAGTTCCTTCCAAGCCACCAACTTCAAATTCATCTGCGGTTAGTTCAACTTGAATATCTTTGCCCTCTGCTTTGCCTTTTTCATAGCCTGCGTTATATACTTTCTGCTCATTTTCAGCAATGGTAGTGAGTTTATCGGCTATGCTCATTATTCAGCACCTCCGATAAGGCTTTCTTGAATAGCTATGATATTATCAAGAGCGGTTTCTATATCGCCTACCTGTGTTTCTAAAGTTCCAACCTTTGCGGGTAAAGGTTCTAAATTCAACAAGTCAATTCTCCACGAATTAAACACAAATCCGTCCTCAACAGTATCATCAACCAAGATTTCATAACATCTTATTTTGAAATTTAAGGGCGAAAATGCCATTAGATGTGAACCTTCATCTATTCTCACAACAGATACACACATTGTGTCTAAAATGACGGTTGTATCGCTGTTTGGATATGGTTCAAAATAACCGTGCATTAGATAATAACCGCTCTCTATATCTCGCATAGATACCATATTATCTGTATCAAGGCTTTCAAGTCGCCTTATTCCCAATGCGTTCCATACCGCTTTTGCACTCGGATAATGTGTATCGTCCGAATTTTCATCAACCGTAGTCGTAAGATTAGCGGTGCTTTCCATATTGATTAGTTTTGCGTCTTTTCGCTCATAGGTTTCATCTGTAATTTCGCAATATTGTATAGTATTATTCTTTGAATAGAATATCTGCATATAACTGATACTTGTATTACGAATTATGCTAACCAACATTCCCGTAGAGAATGTGCAAGTGCTTGTAGAGCCGTTATATGGTCTAAATTTGCCATATAAGACATAAGTACCGCTTTCAAGGTCACGCAAATATATAGGATTGCTACTGTCGCTCTCGACATACTTAATCGGACAATCGCCGCCGACCGGTATACTTCTTATAAGGTTTCCGTATTCGCTTGTATCTGTGCCGCTTGGCACTTCAACACCTTGCTCAACTATCGCCGCTTCTATATCATCAAAATCGGCTATTGCTTGATTTATATTTTCTTCTAATGTAGCCATTTGCACCCCTCCTTTTTATTGATTTTCGGTAATGCTACCCATTTCAAAAGTGTCAATCTCACCGCTATCCTCTGTTGCGTTGTTTACAACATCTTCTATTGCGAAAACAACATCAAAACCCTTTCGATACTCATAGCCAACCGTTAAAATATTATCTCTATTCGTTATACTGCCTACCGATTGAACAATTACGCCGTTATCATTTAGATAGGTCGTACCAACATTATCAAACCACTCTCTTGCTTTCGTTGCTAAAAGCACACTATTGGTATCTTTGTCCGAAAACGCCGATATACTCCAAATTTGTGTTAATGACTTTCGCTCTGTACCGTCGTCATATTTGCCGTATGTGCCTTTGTTTTCGCTTGCAAGTGTTGTTATGGTATAACCTAAATAATCGTAAGGGGGCGGCTCTTTGGCTTGATTTAGGCGAATTACAGGAAGATTTACATATTTGTTTAAGCCGCTCGCAACGACTTCACGCATTTTATCGTAATTAATCACTTGTAACACCGTCCAATCTATTGCCTAGCCGCACATTATCGTCGTTAAGGTCGCCCTCTAACTTCTTTTTGAACGCCGATACATATTTCATTGTATATTTCCAAACACCCGTAAATATTGCATTTTCTTTAGATGTTTGAATTTTATATATGTTTTCATCACATATAACCTCTATACCTATCAATTTATCGGCTAATTTTTCTAATGATAATAGGCATTTGTCCTTTTCGGTAATTGCACCGTTAGAGTTGTATATTGTTTTATCGCCATAACTGATAATAGCGCCGCTTTTTGTTAATTCAACCGTTTCAGCGTCTCCCCAATCACCTTTATTGTCGTAATAACCTGATACAAGGGTAATAGCCGTAAATTCCCTACTATACTTATTCACTAATCGTGAGAAATTGAAATACTGCACTATTTATCCTCCTTTTTTCCAAGTTATACTTTCAATTAACTGCCCCGTATCAACAAGAGGGTTACTGCTTCCCTTTTGTTCTACTGTGTACGGGTGATTTGGCGGGGTTTTCAAGTCACGCATAAAGGTTTTTATTGCCGTTGACATTTGTTCGCCGTAAAGGTCGAGCATATCATCAATAGACATTTTACCTGCGATAACTTGACCTAACGCTCTTTCGGTTTGTTGCATTATTCGGTCACTATTTGCGTCGTGTCCTGTTCTGATAAAACTACGCTCGGGTATCTTTATAACCGTTGTATTCGGTGATAGATGTAAACCTTGCCTATGCAGAAATGCCCTCATTTTTGGCGTTACGGTGATATTGCAACCGTATTCGTGTATTCCTGCAAGCCATTTGTTTTCACCATTCAAAGCGCCAACCTCAACGCTTCTACCACTCAACGCTGTTAGCGTTTTTGATATTTCGGGCAACTTATTCGTTTTGGTAGTCCATTTAACGCCCATTACTACCACCTTTTCTTTGCAGAAACAAAGCGGACACTACTTTTTAAATATGGGCTTAATAATTCCTCTGCAAACTGCCATATCATAGCGGATTTATCGCCGGTATCGAAACTTTGGCTTAATCCCTCAATACTTTCGCTTGTTACACCTGCGCTTATCATTTGCACATCAAAGAATTTAACAAGAAAAAGCCGCACACAAGACGGTAGCGACTTTAAATCCTCGTCATTATTCATATCAAATTTAAGCGTTGTATTATTTTTCACCCATTCCAAGCCGCTTTCAACAATAAGCATAGCTCTATCGTCTATCGGCGCAATTCCTAATCGCAATAGCTCAATCTGTTGCGTTGTCATTTTTATTTGCACCGCCTTTATCATTTGCGGTTTTAGGTGATTTTGCTTTTGCCTTTTCTTCTATAGGCGTATTAGCGGGAATAAGAACGCCGTTATATATAACAGCGTGGTCGTATACTTTTGCCATAATTCCACCTCCAACGGTATTTTTTTTAAAATTTTATATTAAACTACTTCAAGTGCGTAACACTCGTTTGCTCTCTCAAAAGAGGGGAGAACAATCTCGGAAACGGTAGTTTTGGTATTTACGGGGTCGTCAGTAATGGTTACTGCAACTGCAACACCCTTTTCAACGATAGATACGCTTGCGGAAGATTTCTGTGCAAGTGTTCTTTCTTCGGGGGTAGTACCGTACCAAGTCTTACCGAGTGAACCTGCGGGCAACATCATTACGATATTGTCAGGATAGAATTTCTTTGCTACGCCGCTTTCGTCCTTAAACTGCTTGTTGTAAATTACGATAGTAATATGGAGTTCTTCCTCAACATAGGCTTTAACTCTTGCACTTGTGTAATTCACATTAGCGGTAGTGTTCTGTGCGAGTACGCCGCTCTGTACCTTTTTAGAGTTCTTAATAAGGTTGAAAGTACCCTTTGACATAAGAAGAACAGACGGACGATTACCGGTTGCTGCTTCCTGTGCGTCAAGAGCGTCCTCAATATTCTTTACGGGGTCGCAAGTTTCAGCCGAAGTCCATTTGTCTGCTTCGGTTTCAATCTTTGCATAATGCTCTTTCTTCCAAGAACCGTCAACATCATAATTATAAGTATATTCAACATTATTTGCGGTAATATTGATACCCATTGAACCACCAAGAGGGGCGAGCAACTGCATTCTCATTCTCTCGGGTACTACATTTGCACCGTCAATAAGGGTCTGTGCGTCGTCAAAAATGTTATTAAGTACCTGTACTGCGTAAGGGTCATTAGCGTCCTGTACACGCATAATTTCCTGTTCGTCTGCTTCTTTTACAAGCATACTCTCACGGAAAAATGCCATTTCGGTTTCATTAACTGCAATACCTACTCTGTCACGGAATTTGGATTTAGCGTCAAAAGTGGAAGGTGCAAGAGATACAGCCAATCCCTTATGACCTTTAATCCATTTAAGGTCAAGACCTGCTTTCTTATCGGCAGGGAAAAGACCTGCACCAAGATAAGGTATTTTATTGGAAGCGGCTTCGGTATAGTTAATCGCAATCGCTTCTGCGGTAAAAATATCTGTAAGTTTCATTATTTATTATCCTCCTATTACAATTATTCTGCTACGGGCATAAAAGTAATGCCTTTAAGTGCGGTAACTGCTGCTTCGGCGGGTGCTACGGGTAACTTGCCCTTTTCGATAAAGCCGTGAATAACAATAGTACCGTTGGGATTTTCTGCGAGTACAACATCAGTAAGTAATACGCCTACTGCATTTGCGTCGTTGGTAGGAATAATAGTACCTGCCTTTACAACACCGTCTGTGCCTGCGATTGCAGAACAATCATACGGAATTGCAACATAATGGTCGTTGGCAAGGATATTTACGCCCTGCACAACAGTTTTTGCTGTAAATTTCATTGTTTATTAACCTCCATAATAATGTTTTAATATGTCGTTTGATTGTTTTGCGGTTTCTGCCGCTCTTTTGCCAAGTTCTTTGGCTAATTCATTTTCTTTGTTTTCTTTGGCTTCTGCACCGCCGTTACCTGCGCCGTTTGGCACTCTGCCATTGGCTTTAAAGGTCTTTTCTACTGTTTCGGAAACAATCTTATCAACGAGTGATTTGAAATTCTGTAAACGCTCGTCTGTCTTTTCGTCTGTGTCACCTAAAACAATATCAACAACCGCTTCGGCATTGTCACCGTAACCCATTGTTGCAACAGCTCTATGGGCGTAAATTTGACGCTTCTGCAATTCTACTTCGGCTTTCTGTCTTTCAAATTCCTCTTTGTCAGCCTGTGCGAGTTGTTCTGCCGTCATATTAGCCTTTTTCAAGTCTGCATTTTCTTTTTTGAGGGCTGCGATTGTTTTGCCTAAATCGGCTGTTTTTTGGTCTACTGTTTTTTGTATCAACTTCTGTATATCTTCCGAAGATAAAACAGTACCCTTATCATTTTGACCGTTGGTGTCGGTTGCGGCTGTGTTATCCGCCGTCTGTGTTGTGTTGTCCGCTGTTGCGGTACTAACTACATTTTCTTCTGCCATTTTGTTTTCCTCCTAAAAACCTTATAGATTTTTTGTCGCTCACCATATAGATAAGCATTTTTAATATAAAAAAGAGCGTACCGTGTAGATACACTCTTGTTTTATTGAATTTGTTTAATCCCATATTTCGTTTTTTGGCATTAATTCAAGAACATCATAGAATTTTGGTATTTCGGCTATGGTCTTACCATTTTTTAATGCCGTTAGCACCTCAATTTTTTCGTCAAGCATTTCCTCGCTATCAACATCAAAAAATTTGTCTACCTCATAGCAATTTACTTCAAGTAACAAATCCATTATTTTAATTTTCTTTTCAATGTCTGTCACTTTAAACACCTGCCTTTGCTATCAATTCTACGATTAGTTCATCTAATTCTTTACATAAATCGGGCTTATCCTTGCGTAACATTTCTATTAAATCAGGTCTTGTTACGCTCAATGACGCATAATTGGCAATGGTTTCGTGTATTCTACTATCCCATTGTGCATAATACCTTTGACCGTGACCGTAAATAACAGTTCCGTCCGCTCTATATGTACCACCCGATAAAGCGTCGTAAATATCCTGTAAACTTCCAACACCGCCACCCATAATGTTACGGCACTCATAATCAAGTTCCTCCGTCAATTCTTTACGGATTTTGTTGTAATTTTTCTTATACTCCGAATATGTTACTTTTGCTTCTCTGTATTCATCTGCCGCACTACTGAATTTATCGGCATATTTTTTGTTTATCATATCTCTTGTGATATTATATTCAGCATTATGCTTTTTAAACAAATCGGCTATATCGTCGCCTATATCGGCGTTACTTGCCCTAAATGTATCAACAAGGGATTTTTTGCTAGAGCTAAACCACTTATTATATTTCTTAACATCTTGTCTGCCATACAAATCTAATAAGTGCATTGTTTCGTGTAACGTTGTATTAGCCTGCCCCGCAAAGTTATCGCCCGTAAGTTTCGGATAATTGATTTTAACCGATTTAAGTTCGTGCGTTGCTCTGCTATAAGTATAACTTACTGCGTGATTTTTGCCGTGTGTAATCTTAAACGGAATGCCGTTAGCGTCAAGGTTTTCCAATTTACCGATACTTGAATACAATTTTAATGCGTTCGGGTCTGCACCCTCTAAACCATTAACATATTCAATGAGTTTCTTTGTATTTCTACCCTCTGCACCCTTTGTAAATGCGTCAGGATAATCGGATATTTGCAATTCAACCTTTTCAACCTGTTTCGGCTGTTCTTTTGGCACAACTTTAAGTTTCTGCCCTGTTGCTTTTGCAAATTCTTCGGGTGTCATTAAGTTATATTCAAGGAAACACCGGCAATTACAATCGTGAGCTGCAACACCACTTTTAGACGGTGCTTTTGCTTTTACGCCACCGCCTAAATCGAAAAAATCACCCGCTTTAACGGTTTGACCTTCCATTTTTATATGGTTTGCACCGTTTTTACTAAGTGTTGTTTTCCAACCTTTTTTTGTTTTACGGCGCACTTGCGGTCTTACACGCTCGTCGCCCATTGTTCGCCAAGTTGCCGCATATATTAATTCGCTACCGTCTAAACCCTCTTGTATATGCTCTGCACAATCCATAAAGCCGCTTTCTATATTTCTATGTGTTTCGGTACGGGTAATATTCATTGCCTTACTTTCCGAAACACCAAGCCGCTCGGATATACGCCTTGCCATTTGCTCGTATCTATCACCTTGCATAAGTCCTATATTTAATTCTTGCTGAATTTGATATATTACTTCGCCACGGTGCTTTTCTAATACGGCGGGTAATGTTAATTTGCTTATATTGTTGTTTATCGCTTGTTTAAGCACATTTGGATTGACGGCTATATCTTTGCTTACCGCTTCAAGTTTACCCTCAATATCAGCCTTTTTTAATGCTTTAATCATACCCTCATAACTCTTTTGGTATGTTATATCAACAAGCGTTTCTATTTCCTCTTTTATCACAGGTGAAAAACTATCTACATTTGCCGCAATTTCTTGTAAGAATTTTGCCCGCCTATTTTGAGCGTCAAGGTACGATATAAATACTCTGCCGTCCTCGTCTGCAAACTTTGTGTATTCATCTGCTATAAATGAATTGAGGTCTTTACTCAAAGAGCGATATATTGCCTTTATTTTCTGTTCGGTTAAAACTTCCCTGTGTTGTTCAATTCGCCTTATATCATATAGCAATTCATTAAGGCTTGTTTTGGACTTTGGCAATATATCACCCCCTAATTGTTATTCCTGCTCGTCGGGTTCTTCTTTTTTATCGTTTCCCTCGTCAGTTTTATTGTTGGCTGTATTTTCTGCCGTTAATTGTGCTGCTTCAAACAATGCCATAGCACTTTCTTTTTCGGCTTCTATCATTTCCATAATGTAATCAACATCATCAATGCCCGAAATTTGTGAGTATACCCATTCTTTCGGCAATCCTGCGGCTATATATGCCTGTGCGGTTTGTGCTTCGCTTAACTTATCAAGCGGGAAATTACGCTTAAAGTCAAGTGTTACTTGTAACGGGTCAAATGCAATAGCCTTTTTAACCCAAGCACTTGCAAGCACCTTAAACATATATTGCGAAGCGTCCAACATCTTTGCTTCAAACATTCCGCATTTTGTTTCAAGTCCGTGCAGCTTAAATTTAAGGCTTACACCACTTGCCGAGCCAAATGTTTCGTCTGCCAAATTCGGCGTTCTCGAAAATCTGTATATATTATCCTCTAAACGCTGTAAATGGTGTTCGGTAAATGCGTCGTTAATGTCCTTTGTCAAGAAATGTACATTGCCTTGCGTTGTTCCTCTTGGGGGTATCACAAATGAGCCGTTTCTATGTCCTTTTTCAATTTCCTTTTCATCAATATTAAGATTTTCAAAAATCAAATAGGCGTGTACAAACGCTTCAATCTCATTTGAGTTATCCGACAACACTTTATCGTAATCATCTATAAGAGAAAGTACCTTTTCAGCGTCACCAAGCATTTCTTTATTATTGGCGATACCTTGTAACGGGCAATAATCAAATAAATGCGGTTGTGGCTTACCGTCTTGCTCTAATTTATTTAAAGCACCTTTAAAAGTATAAATAAAAGCATTGTCGTAAAACTCTACTATCCAAGTCACAACATTGTTTATGTTGTATGTCTTGTAATAGCGTATTGCATATTGCGGCTCTGATATATCGGTTTTCGATAATATGATAGTTTGAAATCCGTGAACAGGCATTACCCTTTCATTTCCGTCAAGGTCAACATAGAATAATCTACCTGCATAACCGTATATACTTGCATATTTGGTTGTTTCCATATCAACGCCGTACATATTATTGCGTACTACGAAATCGGTAAGCGCCTTTGTTGCTTTGTCTACCGCTACTGCACCACCGGTTACTTCTTCCGCTTCCTCACTCTTGCTATAACCGTATGCAATCGGCTCACCTGCGAAATAACCCGTTTTAAAATCAACAATCTCGCTGAAAAAGTCATTGTTAATCATATTGTTTATTGGTTTGGCTTCTTCTTCAAAACGGGGTTTGCGCTTTGTAATCGGTACAGCACCGTCTATTGTCGTATAACGATTAAATAATTCTTCATTATATTTTGAATTTGGGCGGTGTCTGTTGATTATCTTTGAAAGTAATTCGGGTGTTATTCCGTTCTTTTCAATTTCATCAACATACGCCGTAAAATCGGGGTATAATTGATTTTCTTTCCTTGCCATTACCTTACCTCTTTTTTCTTTTCGGTTTATAATTAACTATTTTTCTATCAAATAGTATTTTGCCGTCAGGTGTTCTTGTAAGTCCGCAACGAACACATACAAAAACATCATTTATTTTTTGCCAACAATGCGGACACACATTTATAACCTCTTTCCTGCCTTAACTTCTGTTGCTAATATCTCGTCATTTAATGCGTATCTCAATGCGTCTATTAAATGGTTATTTGTATCAACGGCTTTTGCCATAGCATTGCCGTACTTATCCTCTTGCCAATGGTATTGTTCAAATTCGTTTTTTGTATTTTGACAACGCACATCAATAATGATTGTATATCCTTGCAACCAACGAATACCCATATTGATACTATCCGCACCTTTTACCGCTCCAATAGCTCTTACTCCATAATTGCAAAGCATATCTATTGTTTTCGGCTCGGCACTATCGCAAGTTATATATTGTTGCCCTATCTTTTCTTTGCACACCCTCGCCAATTCATCATCTGTCATACCCGCTTGATACCATTCGTCAAATATGTATATCAATTTTTGGGCTTTATCTAAATGCACCTTTATTAAGGCGTTGGGGTCGCTTGAATATCCAAAGTCAAGACCGTTATAAATCTTATCGAATTGCGGTATTTTATCGCTTAAATCTTCAACACGCCAATTCTTAAAGATAACATTGCCGAGAATGCCCCAATTACCCAAAGTGTAAACCTCGTAATAATAGCGGTCTGTTTCGTCCTCTAACAATGCTATATCTTCGGGTGTTAAATAAATGTTGTCTTTATAAGTTGTTTTTACGATAAGTAATTTATCATCTTCATATACGGTCTTATCGTCTTGCCAACCACCAAAAAACTCTTTATATATCCAATGTGATTTTAAAATTGGGTTAAATGCCATAAAAATATGTTTGCGGTGTTTACTTCTACCACGCAAACGCTTTTTTAACTGCAAATAAGCCGCCCGTTGTATCTCGGTTGCTTCCTCAATGAATATACGCTCTAATACACCCTCAACCGGTGTTATAGATTTAACTTTTTCGGGGTCGTCAAGTCCACAAAACAAAATCTGCTTGTTGTTGAATTTGCAGGTGATAACCATATCGGACTTATTTATAGAAAAATACTTTTTTACGCCCATTCGGTTAATAGATTTCGTAACCTCGTTAAAAACGCTCTTTTTAATCGTGTTACCTACATTTCGGCAACATAACCAATTAACACCGTTAATAACATCAACAACAATCTTATCTGTAATAAAAAAAGATTTTCCCGAAGATGAACCGCCGTAGAAAATCTGTAAAAACTGTTCTTTATCAAAATAAGGTAAATAAGCTGCATTTTCCTTAATGTCTATATCTATATTCATTCTTCGTCACTCTCAACATCTTCTGCGGTTGCAGCCGAAATAGTAATATTGATATTTGGGGCTTCAAGCGGTGCTTCTTCTTCCTGCTTAAACTGTATATCCCTTAAATCTTTTAAGGCACTCGCTAATTGTTTTAATCCCATTCTGTCTAAGTGCGTTGCCTTAATTACTCTTTTATCCTCGATTTCTTTAACAATCTCTTTTTTGGGTTTTCCTAAACCCGCGTTTTCTTTAACATATTCGACCTCTTTTTTTCTTACCTTTTGGGTAACAATGAATTGGTCTAACTGTTCTGTTGCTTCTTCTATCTTTTCAAGCAACCTATCAGCCGCATTGGATATACGCAATAAACGGTCTGCTTCTCTTTGAGCAAGAAGTTCAGCGGTTTTTTGTTCCGTTTTCAAAATAATTTTGTTCCGTTGTTCTTTTCGCTTTTCAAACCACTTTTCTTTTATTGCTCTATCTCTTAATGTTTGAATTGCGATACCGTGTTTTTCGGCTAATTTCCTATAACTGATATTGCCGTTTATATACTCATTCCGTATTTTAATCCAATCAGCCAAATCACCACCTGCTTATCATTAAATTAATCGAAATATATAAACAAGCGTTCAGACTTGCACCGAACCTACCTCTAACAAGGCGTGCTACTGCCTACACTACTACTTGTTCGTATATTCGCTCCATATTTTATATACTCGCTTAACCATTTTCTTTTCTTTGGGTGTAAGTCCTGTTGCTCCTTTTATCCCGTCGTTTTCATTATGAAAATAACCGTGATGAGTGTGCGGTTTCATTTTTGCGTGTATATGAGAAAGGTCTATTGTTTTTGTTTTCCTTAACGAATTATCAAAATAATGTATTGATTTCGGCGTATTCTTTTTGCCGATTTCAACATACACACGACCTTTTGTGCGTGTTTCAAATAATTCCGAGCTGTTTGAAGTCGCTTTAATGAATTTCATATTGCCTACTGTTAATAACGACTTGTACTCTGTACCGTATTTTTTCTTTTTGTCAGATACTCCGCTTGAAGCACCTCTACCGCCCATTTATTAGCCCTTGCCTTTTCTTAATCTTTCTATCACTTTATTTTGAACGAAAACCGTGTTTATGCCTTTAAAATCAAACTCGACTTTTTCACCATATATCAATATAGTCGTAGGTTGTATTCTCTTTATCATTTCTTCCATACCTGCAACCCAAATTTCCATTGTGGTTTTACGCTTCTTTACTCCAATCGTGCTTACAGCAACCATTGAGCCTTTTTCTATTCCGTCAAAACAAAAAGAGAATGTTTCCGGCTTCGCCCACGATATTGTAGGTATTACTCTTATCGCATTATCTTGTAATATCTGCCCTATCAATCTGTTGCGATAGGTGTTATAGATTTGTGTAGCAATCGACATATCTGTATAAAGCGAATAGTCAGGCGTTAAAACACATTCAAATTGCGAAAGTTTATCAATGTATAATTCGGGTGTTTTCCATATTCTTTCTATTTGGTAATCGTCAAGAAACATCTGCACACCGCATTTTGTGTTTTTTGCCGTCTTTACTTCATTAAAACCTATCCATTGCTTCGGAATGTCGAAAACATCTTTTTCTATGATTGGCATATCATAACTTCCCGTTACTCTTGTAAGGTCGTTATAGTCTAACTTGTATAGCCGCATAGTTCTTTCGTCGTTATAATGTTTCCAATCCATAGCAATTCCTTTTAATAAGTTTCAAAACGGCGCATTTAAGCCGCTTCCATATTGAGTAAAACCGCCTTTTCGCCTGTTAGTGTTTCCCACCTATCAATAATTACATCAACATATTTCGGGTCTAATTCCATTGTGTAACAAGTACGGTTTAACTGTTCACAAGCGATTAATGTTGTTCCCGTTCCCCCGAATAAGTCTAAAATACTATCCTCTGCATTAGAGAAATTATTAATTATGTGTGTTGGTAGTTCAATAGGGAATGTTGCATTGTGTATATCCGAATATTCGTTTTTTCTTTGCGACGGTATTCTTACAATGTTATCTACATTACCGTGAAACTCCCTTGTTCCAATGCTCCGCTTGGCATTCTCATTAAAAACATAAATATATTCAAAACAAGAATTGGTTACTTTGTGAGCCATAGCAGGTGCAGCGTGTCCTTTATCCCAAATCAGAGTATCGCTCAACAAATGCTTAAATTCATATAGCCATTCAATTAAATCAATCTTGTTGTTTGCCAACTGTTGAATGTTTACAAAGGTATATTGCGAATTAGCATAAGCGTTAAGTGTGAATTGTTTAAGGAAATCTACATAGTCGCTTTTGTTGTCGTCGTCATTCTCATATTTGCTTGTATCGTCATATCCGAGATTATGACCGACATTATACGGCGGACTTGTAAACGATATATCGGCTATTTCACCGTTCATCAATTTTTCTACATCATCAATGCTTGTACTGTCGCCACACATTAATCTGTGCTTTCCTAATTGGTATACATCTCCCAATTTAGCATTTGGCTCTTTTGATATTTCTACTTCGTAATCATCTTCAACCGCTTCTGCTGTTTCTTCTTCCTCAAACAGACTTTCAATTTCAAAATCCTCAAATCCTGTTAAATCAAGGTCGAAATCAAGGTTTTGCAATTCCTCAAACTCTATTGATAGTAATTCGTTATCCCAAGAGGAATATTCCGCAACCTTATTATCAGCAATACGGTAAGCCTTTATCTGTGCAGGTGTTAAATCATCTGCTTTAATAACCGGTACTTTATCTAAACCGAGTTTCTTTGCTCCCTTTAACCGTGTATGTCCGCATATAACAACATTTTCTTTATCAACGATAAGCGGCTGTTTAAATCCATACTCTTTAATACTTGCCGCTACTTTGTCAATCGCTTCGCCGTCATTGTGACGAGGGTTGTTCACATACGGTATAACTTTTTCTATATCAATATACTCAATCTGCATTAACAACACTCCTTATAGGCTTTGTGTTGTCACCTGCAAACATTTACCCCTTATCGTACCAATACAATGTGAAAAGGCTGTTAGCGATATAAAACCGCATAACAGCCTTTTCCGAAAGGAAATATATATTGTGAAAAAGTATTATCTATATTATTTCACAATAACATTTTATCACTTTTTCAACTTTTTTTCAATTAGCAATTTTCACTAATTTTATTGTATGTTTTTGTACAAAATGCTACGGTGTACCCTATAACACTTGTTTTCGTTCCAATTATCACTTGGATATACTTCTTTCATCTTAATAGCACATTTTTTCCACGAATACCCGTGATAATATCTAAATTTCATCATCTTGCGATAGTTACTTTGGGTTATTCCTGATTTTATTAAAATGCTTTCGGCAATATCCCAAGTTTGATTTAATAGCTCGATTAAATCATTTTTCTTTTCTTCTAACCGCTCTAATTCAATTATGTATAATTCTAATTTATTTAATTGAATATTCCCGCCTTTAGGCATATAGGTCATAATTTGATTTTTGGGCGACATTTCAGAGGATTGTAATTCTTCTATATCTTCATCAACATCTTTAATTTGCTTGGCTATACTAAAACATTTATCTAAATACTCTTGCATAACCGCACCACCTTATTTATTCGATTTAAAATAAGCCATTAAAACTATAATAAACAATAACATTAATTCTGCTAAAATGGTGACACCTACACCAAGCAAAAACTGATTTATAAACATTGTGCTTTCCTCCTTCTTTTTTAATTTTTATCAAAATAAATCTACCGATTATTTTTCATTGCTTTAACAGTATCTTTAATATTTAGATACGCCATATATCCCATATAAGGTAATAAAAACACAAATATTTCGCCGCCTATTGCTTCATAATTTCTTTCTGCGGTTGCTATATCGTGCAATATGCCATAACAAATAAATACCACCATTACAATTAAAATTTCTTTATAATACCTTTTCATAAATCTAACAATCTTTTTCATTTTTATCACCTTTCCTTTTTATGTTTCAAAACGACACATTTTGAATACGACTATATTGTACCACTTTTGATATATAATTCAATTCGCAAAACTACCAAACTTTTACCAATTAGTTTATATAAAATATACAAATTATCGGCTTATTATCTCTATTTCTGTTCTTGGGTTACTTTTATCGTGCTTACCCTCTAATAACAAATTAATGCAATCAAAACTATCATCTTTTAATATTCCTGCTTTAACTAATCCATCTAATATAAACACACCATTATAGTTATCGGGGTCGTGCCTAATTTTCGTGGGGAAAAAGTAAGTTATTTTAACAACCACATTTTCAAAAGGTTTTTTCGGTTTTTGTCGGCACTTGTAATATACCAACGCTTCCCAATACTTTTTTAATTCTCTGTATTCCCAATGATTTTGCCGCCCCTTAAATTTATTATTACTCGGCGGTATATCATCAATTATGTATTTCATATATACACCATTTTTATAGTTTGTCAGGTCTACTCATTATTGGACTGTATTTTTGTACGGCGGTATCGTAGATATTATACTGAATATCGTCCTCTGCTTCTTTAACAAATTTCATAAATGTTTCGTGGTCTACATTACGCTTCACCACATCATAAAACGCTCTTTCAAACTGTTTTTCACACTCTTTTTCAAGCATTTTCTTTGTTTGCTTTAATGCAGCGACTTCTTCACATTTATGTGCATAAGCCTTTTTAATTCTTTTAAACCACTCATTATTTTTATAATCTTCCCTATATTCGCTGTTATAAAGGTTTATTTGTTCTCTTATATCCGAAAGTTCTTTTTTAGCCTTTTCATACCTTTTTTCAATGTCGTTAGCCCATAATTCAACATCTTTCTTGCAATGAGGGCAGATAATATGAAAAGGTTTTTTTAAGTTTTTTATATCCATAATTAACCTCTTAATCTATAATTCTTGTTTCTATCTTTGCCGATATTTATTTTATAAATTCCCGTTTTTTGATATATACGCCCCATTGTTGCTTCATCATAATCCATAAGTTCATCAAGTAATTTTTCGCTTGATATAATAGTGATTTTACTATTATCAAGCAACCTATGATTAATTATCTCAAACGCTAATTTTATGTCGGCAGGTGTAGGATTTCCGCCATTCTCAACCTTAAAGAAATCATCTATATATAAAACATCAATTTCTTTATACACTTCGATTTTAGATTGATAAGTTATATCGTTTATGAGTGCTTTAAGGCTCTTTGCTTCTTCAATCCAAAGCATATATTTTACTTCATAACCGGCTTTAATATAGTGAGCTGCTATTGCTGTGCATATATGCGTTTTGCCTGCACCACTTTGACCGCCAATATAAAACCATTTTGCTTCATCATCAACACAAAAAGCCTTTGCGGTGTTTTTTACTTGCTCTTGCCAACTGTCTGTAACCTCATACTTATCAAAAGTAAATTCGGTAATAATGTTACCTAACCCGCTTCGCCTTGCCCTATTCAATGTCGCTCTTATCTTTTGGCACTTACAAGCTCTATGTACTTCATAATTATTTTCATCAAGTCGTGCTATATAACCCTTGTTTTTGCAAATATCACAATTATATCCGTCCACTTCGTTTAGTGTACCGGCAGATTGGTTATACCATTCAATACGCTGTTGTTGATATTCCTGCGGCGATAATTGCGGAACATCTACATTATGCTTTTCGCCTAATTTCGCCAATATATCGGCAAGTGGTGTTACTTCGCTCATAAGTATGTACCTCCATATCGTTTAGGTTCTTGATTTTGTGATTGAGCGGGTATTTCATATTCATCATTCCAACCCTTATTATTAAACCAAGTCGAGCCGTGCTTTACATACTGTATTGCGGTTTTCTTATGTTCTATTTCTTTACAATAATTCTTAATACCCTGTTCTACCTGCTCAAAAGTTACAGGGTCTTTCTTTCTTGTTCTCGCTTTTATGTAATATGTTAATGCTTTATCTTTACCTATTTTTCGTGGGTACATTTTCCAAAGCATTTCAAATTCTTCTTCGGGTGATAAATTATTATTAGTATTTAATTCGTCAGTATTTAATTCATTAGTAATTGATTGATTAGTATTTAATTGTCCTTGATTTTCTAACGGTAGAGTTTCAAGGGGTAGATTTTCTATACCTTGTTTTTCTATATCTTGTGTTTCTTCGGGTTGTTTTACTTGTGGTTGTTCATATATGTTGTATTCATACTCATAACGCCCACTGTCTGTTTCGTTTGGCATTTTCTTTGTAACCACCAAATAACCAAACTTTTTTAACTCATTAAGCGTTGATTTTACCGCCGTTTCATTCTCTTTACATATTGCTACAAGCCCTGCTATTGAATAATCCCAACTATCAGGCAAAGATAGCATTAGCGATAATAAACCTTTAGCTTTAAGGCTCATTTCTTTTTCTTTGAAATGTGCATTACTCATAACGGTATAATCTGCCGTTTTATTTATCCGTATTACCGCCATTGTTTACACCTCTAATCTCATTTGTTTATCGCTTTCGGAAATTCCTTTGGTACACATTATATTTAATGATTTTTCGGGGTTTTCGTTGTAATATTTTTGGATATAATATTTTTCTCTTTCAAGTAGATTTTCGGTCATAGGTACAACTTCTATCACTTCAAATTGATAATCACAAATGCCTTTTATATCAAATCTATCTGTTTTAAGGTGTTGCCCCCAACGGAAAATAGGTAAATAAATTGTTTGACCTATATAAAATTCCCCCGTTGACTTTTTGCTGATTTTATAGATATATCCCGCAATGCCATCACGCTTAAAATCTTCTCTTGAAATAAAACTTTCATCAATCAAACCATCTGCAAGACCTTTTTGGTGTTCTTTTTTTAAAAAGTTTTCTTTGCATTTATAAGTACAAAATCGCAAATCACTATATTTATCAAATTGGTTAAACAATTCACTTCTTAATTCCCAATTACTTATCCTTTCAGATTTATCAACATATCCCACTACCTTACAACCGCAACAAGCACAAGTATATTCAATTCGATTAAAATATCTTTCCGTGTTGTAACAATGCTCTGCTATGATAATGCAATACAAATCACCAACATTTAATTTCTTTGAATTGCGAAATGTTATATTTTCGCCGTATTCCTCTTTTATCAGTTCTTTAAAATGCTCTCTGCTTTCGCATATCTTACAATCCATAGTCAATTCTATGTTGCTTGACACACCCCAAAAAGCACACCCATTTTCAATAGGTTTATCCTTATCTGCAACTTCATAAATTCTATATATTATTTCAAGCATTTTATATTTACCTTTCCAAACAAAAAGCGCATTGTACGGTGAGTGACGGCTCAACCGATACAATACGCTTGTGTTGATACAATATTTTATTTACTGTTGTACAGCACCGTCATACTGTATCAACATAGAATATTATACCAATATAATTTTAAAATGTCAACGACAACTTTATAAAATGATAACAAAGCGACGCATTTATGATACAAACAATTCCATAAACATATCTAACTGCATACTATCTTTTTGTAACACTCTGTTTATCTTTCGCAAAGGTGCAAAAGTGTGTTTTGCTCGGTTGATACATTCCTTTTTATATCTTTCAATATCCTCTGCATTGTCGGTCTTATAAAAACCTTTGCCGTGACTGCTGCGAATTAAAATCATATTATCGCCGTTGTCCTCATAACTTAATTCGTGTAAAATAGCCCTTACTTTTCTTGCACTACAATCCCACATTAAACATAATTCGGGGTAAGTAATAGCGTTTTCTCTGCCAACGGGTATGCAATTCCAATAATATAATAATTGCTCTGTCATATTATCCACTCCTTTTGCACCTTTTTTATGTTAGAACGGCAAATCTCCGTCGTCGTCCATTGCTGTAAAATCATTTGCCGAATTGCCTGTAAAACTCTGCTGCGGCTCTGCTTCTACATTCACATCTGTATTTTTCTTGCTTTCCACAAACTGCACATTGTTAGCAATAACCTCAAATACAGTGCGAGTTTTGCCCTCTTTATCTTGATATTTTCGGGTTTGTATACTTCCCTCAATACCTATCATACTGCCCTTTTTGAAATACTTTGTGACAAATTCGGCGGTCTGTCGCCAAGCTACAATATTAATAAAATCGGTTTGCTGTTCCTCGCCTGATTTATAATTGCGATTTACCGCAATACTAAATGTTGTTACCGATACGCCGCTCGGTGTAGTTTTTAATTCTGCGTCGGCTGTAAGCCTACCTGTCAAAACAACGATATTAAACATTATTTTCTTCCCTCTCTGTAATATTCATAATACACGCCTTTGTAATTTTGAGTTCTGCAAACTTTCGGGCTGCTTCATCTTCCGTATCTGCCATAACAATAGATGTGCCCCTGCGTTCAGGGAAGTCGTCACAATAATCGGTTTCCCATTCAATAATAAATGTTTTCATTTCTTGCTTCCTTTCATTAAATTTTTAACAGTGATTACGCAATCATCACAGATGTTATAGTGTTCTTTGGTTTCCCAAATACAAGAACAGGTACGCACTATATATTTTTGAAAAGCCAACCGAGATATGTATTTTTCTCTTACAAGGTTTCCGCAACAATCACACTTGACTTTACCGTCTTGCATTTAATCACCGCCTTACAAATAGTTTTTGCCGAATATTTTACGGAAATCATCAACCGACCAACCATAACGCTCCATAGCGATTGTTTGCGCTTTTGCTTTTAAATTATTATTCACTTTAGCGTTTTGGTGTACTGCATTTTTGCCGAAAATATGGCATTTGTTATGGTGCAAATAAACCATTAAACCATATTTTTCGCTTTTCTCTTTATCAGATTTATTAAAGATATGGTGTAGGTCTAAAGGCTCTAAGTTTGCGTTCATACCGCATAAAAAACAATGTGTTTTATCACTCTGCATTATGCTTTTCAACTATATCACCCCACAAACTTTTCATTTTCGCTATTTCTTCGGGTGTTTCTGTCGGTATTCCCTGTTGTTTACACTCAAATATAATGCCGTCAATCAGGTCGCTCATTTGCTTACTGTCGTATGTACTACTGCCATAATAGGCGCAAACATTTGTATATCCCTCAAACTTGCTATCGCCTAATTTATCGCATATCCAACCTAACCTTTTCTTTCCGTCATTATCTCTGCC
>JAEIGA010000625.1_pt1 | contig 52379 bp, 42 predicted proteins | sample 9270691 | NCBI WGS metagenome assembly JAEIGA01 (sample SAMN17057246, study PRJNA624740) | gut metagenome | biome: biome; isolation source: fecal sample | host: Bos grunniens | place: China: Xizang | collected 2019 | reverse complement strand
TGTGTTACCTATCCCCGCACCCCCTCCTGTGAGGGGGACTTGTTTGCTTTAGCTATTAGCCATTGGCCATTGGCATTTTCCATGATATGAATAGGCAGGGCTTTACTAACGCAGAACATTTCGAACTCATGAACCTCCAAATATGTTTGTTCATTCGGAAATAATTTTCTAACTTTGTAGTGCAGTCGCGAGATTGCAGACATATTTTATTAGTGAAAGTGTTTCGCTAATCCTTATTGAGAAATCTGGTAAATTTCAAATGTATCAAGGATAACGAATGCTATCTCACTTGTATTGGTGTGACTTATGGTACACTCTGTGCCAACTCCATACCATGCAGGTGTGGAGTATTGTTTATTTGATACAAGGTTTACCAGAACCTCTCAATAGATAAACGAACATCTCCACACTTTCTTTATTATATAATCACCGCATAGGAGATGCTACGGTACATAAACATTATTATGAAGAGGTTTTTTACATTTTTTATAGCTGCTGTAATAAGTTGCTGCTTTGGTATTTCTTGTGAGAAAAATGAGTTGGGCGACAAACCTAAAATTGGAAGTATGGAGGATCTGTTGGGAACTTACTCCGTAACAACAGAAGATTATGTTATATGGGGCCTAGATGACGGAGTAATACACGACAAAGGAATGATCACAATTACCCAAATAGACGAAGATAGAGTTAAATTAAGAGGCTTGATATCAACCACAGGAATACTTATTGATGGTAAACTTTATTTAGATTCAACAACTAATACAGACAGTTATGGATACATAACAAGAAAATATGATAGTGCATTATTTGGTGCAGGTATTTTGACGATTTTTTCCAAAGCAACAGGCCAATTAAGCACAACCCCAAATGGTACTCGATACCCTTATAGTAGCAACTGCTATTTTGAGGGTATAAAAATAGAATAACATATAGTTATATCTTAGAGGACAATCTATTAAAAGTAACAAAGACCTCCCGAATGGAAGGTCTTTGTTGCTTTTAATATAGCGGGAGGGGTGCACCAATAGATTCGGTACACGCTCTAACTAAAAAGTTGTATAACAAGTGCTAATTTTAGGCATGCGAAGCCCGAGAAACCGCAGCATACTAAAGCGTATGTGAGGATTTTGAGGGCGAGCAAACGACAAAATAGCCTTGTTAGACGGCTTCTTTAGAGACTAAACCCTGTGTTGTTCTCCAGATACTCCCACATCCTTGCCTGCTCGGCATTCATATCGCCGTCGATGGTGGCGATGCTATAGAGCAGCTCTTTGGCCCACTGGAGTTCCTCGCTACCGAGGGTGGTCAGTGCCGCGACGGATGATTCAAAATCAAGCATGCCAGCCATGCGCACTGTGTTCTCCATATCCTCTGGCGAGAGGAAATCAGCCAGTCCATAGACAAGTTTCTTTGCGGCCGCCTCATTTTGAGAGTTATTGCTCTTACTGATAAATAGTTGACCCAAGCGCATAATAGCCCAGAAGTCGCGTCTCATAAATCTCATACTACTCAAGTCTTAGAAGGTTACCGACAGCCGCATTAATCGCAATATATGCATCCTCAATCAGTCTTGCTGAGGTAAATCCTTTAAGTTCATATCCCTTATCGGTCTCAAGGGCAAAGACGATATTACCCAAAATCTCGTGGCCCGAGCCATAGAGAATTGTTCCGGTCATATTGTCGCCAATGTCATCCTTCTGGTAACCATTACGGTCAACAAGGAATACAAGGTGGCAGTCAACAAGTCCTAAACGCTTTGAGAGTATATTTAGCGGTGCTGTAAAGCGGACAACCTCTGTGCGCTCCGCACCGATATGTTCAGCTATATCCGCATCCAGCCCCTGCCAATCATCCGCCTCACTCATAAAAGGATAGGCAAGGCCATTTGTCTTTGCAGCGAGGAATGTCGGCGGGATAACATCACTAGAGTTGTCTACTAACGGTTCATCAGACTCTGGAAGTCCACAGAGGCTTCTGGCACCATTAAACATTTCGAGTTTCTTCTCTGACAATTCACCCTCTGCACGTACAATATCAGCCAAGAGATTTACAATCTTCTTCTTGGCGTCAATATCAAAGTCAGTGATTAGCTCTACTGCCCGCTGCGCTGTCATAGACTCATTCTTATTGGCATAATCAACTACACGCTGCATTGCCTCGTCATTAAAGCCATTAATGCCATAGAAAAAGTTAGTCAAAGGCTTTGCACACTGAGGGTTGATATTTCCGTCAGCACATACAACAGCGGTACCTAATTTGTATATAGCCGCCAGCATTTCAATATTAACTTTCATAGCCGTAGAGTTTTAAGGTTAGACATATCTACATACAAAGTTAATAAAACTTTTATGAATAAATGCATAAATAGTAGATTTTTTAGCTATTGGCTATTAGCCATTGGCCATTAGTTTGTCTTCGGCAACACGACCCAGCTCCGCCTCGGCAAAAAAAATTAGCAGTGGATAGTACAGACGCCTCCGTTTTGATGTCAAAAGGTAGTAGTTGTAAGGCACAAAAGAAACCGAGTGCGCAGCATACTAAGCGTATGTGAGCAACTCGGTTATCGTATTGTAACGCAGCAAATGCTGCCTTTTCACATCAAAACTAGAAGTAGCCGACAGTATTATCCACAACCTCCGCAGCCTGCTGTACTGCATAGATTGCACGCATTGCATTCTGCTCTGCAGAAGCCTGCTGCTTAACCTTCTCAGCCTCGAGAGTCTGAGCCTCCTCTGCAGGAGTTACTGCGTCATTTACAAGAACATATACGCCGCTTGCGCCCTTAATTGGAGCAGAGAGCTTACCCGCCTCAAGAGAAGCGATTGTGCCAAGAACGCGTGGCTCAACACCGATACCTGGAATATAGTAAGCATCGTACTTAACATTCTCGAAGGTCTTAACCTCACCATTAGCAGCTGCGGCAACCTCCTCGATAGTTGCACCAGTCATAGTAGCTGCAATCTGCTCGAACTTCTTATCACGAAGAAGAGTGCTCTTAATCTGTGAAGCTACCTCCTTAACAGTGCGGTACTCATTGTCATTGATACCGGTCAGGGTTGCGATAACGTAGTGGTTATTGTCAAGCTTAATGAGCTCAGAAACATCACCAACCTTAGCCTTGTTAGCCCAGAAGACAACCTCAAGAGAGTGAGCATCGATACCACGTACGGCGCGAGCTGCATGCTCAATATTTGCTGAGCGTGAAGACTGTGCCTGTGCAGTTACAGTAGCATCAAAGCCCTCCTTAGCAGCGTTTACAGCGAAGAGGCTAGCTGCGTTGTGTACATCGCGCTGAGTCTGCTGTGAAGCAACGAGTGGATAAGTGAGTGAAGCGAGCTTGTAGTGCTTCTGGATAGCATCTACGCTCTCAATCTTGAGAACCTGGATAGCGTTACCCATAGTAACCTTAACGATGTCACCCTTCTTCTTACCAACCAATGCATCAGCGAACTCTGGAGCAAGTGATGAGTAAGTTACCTCGCCAATCTTACCACCCTCAGCAGCAGTCTCTGCGATAGAGTACTGTGAAGCGAGAGCTGCGAAGTCACCCTTCTTAGCAACAGTTACAAGGCTATCTGCAAGCTGAGTATCTGTATAGTTGAGAACGATGTGGCTAAGAGTATACTTCTCAGGAACATTGCGTACATCAACTACGCGAGCAGCGCGCCACTCATCAGCTACAAGAGCTGGACCGTACATCTTACCCTTTGTAAGAGCATCCTTCTCCTCAGCGGTCATCTGAGCAGCAGTGATATAGGTCTGAGCGATAGATGTGTGACGGTTCTCACGAGAGTACTCCTTAATATCAGCGACTACAGCAAAGTGCTCTGCAGCAGCCTTAGCCTCAGCCTCAACAGCAGCCTTATCCTCCTCTGTAGGAACAACCTCATACTCTACATATGAGATAGTGCGATAAGGAGTCTGCTTGTACTGGCTCTTATTTGCGTTGTAGTAAGCCTTAATCTCGCCGTCAGAAACGGTAACAAGTGAGTCAGCAACAGTGTTATAACGAGCTACAACATAACGACCATTGTAAGAGTTGTTTGCAGCCTTAACACCGCGCTCAACCTCAAGAGCAGTTGCATAAGCGCCCTTCTTTACAAGCTCCTGGTACTTCATCATAGCACGGTCAACATCAGCCTGCTTGCTAAGGAAAGCCCACATCTGCTGAGCCTGAGGGTTGCTTTCTACCTGCTGTAGGAAAGAGGTTAGAGCCTCAATGCTATACTCACCAGTCTGAGGGTTGCCAAATACGCTACCGAATACATTGCTTGCGCGCTCACCACGAACCATAGCCTTGTGCTCTGCTGCACCTACTGCAAGACCGAGCTCTGCAAAGCCTGGAGTGAAAACGTAGTCAGAGAGCAGAATCTGCCATGTGTTAGCAAGAGCCTGCTGAGCTGCCTGATCTGTATTAAGCTCACCCATCTGAGACTTAACATCGTCATAAGCAGCAAGGAACTCACTGTAGTGAATATCCTCACCATTGATTGAACCGACCTCAGGGTCGTTACCTGAAAATCCCATCTCTGTCTTAAGAGAGAAGATAAATGCCAAAAGCGCGCCTGCGATAACAACTGAAAGCAGTACGCCGAATTTGGTTCTTAAAGTATTCAAACTTACCATATCAAAATATTTTTTGTAATAAATTCTAAACAGTTTTATATGTTGCGCCAAACAACCTGCGAATATAGTAATTTTATTCTAAATATCTACCTTTTTTTGCTATTTTTTCACACATTCAACCCTTGCAAGTTCTATTCTGGAGCGTGTGGTACGTAAAATCTTTATTTTAAGTCCATCAAACTCCATCTGTGTGCCTGCCGTTGGAAGCTCCTTATAACGATAGATAATATAACCAGCGAGTGTATCATATTCATCGCTCTCGGCAATGTTGAGTCCATATTTTTCATTCAGATACTCAACCTCAAGTCGACAAGAGAGGACATATTCAGTCTCTGAAAGTTGTTTCTCAACTGTATCCTCAACATCATGCTCATCCTCAATCTCACCAAAAATCTGCTCAAGCACATCCTCAAGTGAGATAATGCCAGCAGTACCTCCAAACTCATCTATAACCACAGCAATATTGCTCTTCTGCTTGATAAACTGGGTAAGCATATCCTGCAGAGGCATTGTTTCAGCCACAAAATCTACATCTATAAGCAGGTCATCAATACCCTTTGGCGAGGTAAAGAGGCTCTTTGAATTCACGTAGCCGATAATATTGTCAATGCTATCTTTCCAGACAAAAATTCGCGAGTATTTACTCTCCACAAATCGCTCTGTAAGGCTCTCTATTGTGGTTTGGTCAATATCCACAGCCTCCATATCTACGCGTGAGACCATACAATCACGCACCCTCAAGTCGGCAAAGTCAAGAGCATTTTGGAACATCTTAATCTCCGCCTCTGTGTCATTCTGCACCTCCGTATTATTAGAATCAAGCAGACTCTCAAGGTCGCTACGGTCAAACTCGGTTTGGCGAACAGCCTGCGCTGGCGTACGACCAAAGAGTCGCAGTAGTCCATAGGACAACAACGTTGTCAGACGTGCAATAGGATAGAGAATAATATAAAAGATGAAGATTACAGGAGCAAAAAATCGGTAGTAGAAGTTTGGATTGGTCCTTATAATTGACTTCGGAATATACTCTGCAACAAAGATAACTATTATCGTAGGGATAATAGTCTCGAGGATAAACGACCCCTGGCTATAAATATCATCCCACCCCAACAGATACGCCATAGCTCGCAAAAGCTGCGACATGCACATTGAGTAGACAACAAGGGTGATGTTATTACCAACAAGGATAGTAGTGATATACTGACCCTGATTGCGTGAGAACAGCTCAGCAATATAGTCAAAAATGCGGCTCTGCTTACGGTCTATCTCATGTTTGAGGCGATTTTTATTCAAAAACGCAATCTCCATACCTGAGAAGAAGGCCGAGAGGAGCAACATAAGTAGTATGATTACTATCGTTGTGGTCATTTACCTATTATATAATATATACTTCTACTCTAACCTTATGTTTTCACCCTCATTACTGCGGGCTATAGACTTTGGCAGATTCTGCTGTGGGCGTCTAAAGGCTGGACTTGGGCGAGACAAGCTCTTTTTGGTTGTCTGCGCTGGCTCTGGCTTGTTCTGAGGCTCTGAAACAGGTGGTGGTGTCTGCTCTACTGCTGTAGAGTCCTCATTTTGAGACATCATATTCTCATTCATCATAACCTTACCCTTCCAATGGCGGAAGTTAAGCTCTACCATATCCTCATCGGACTCAAAACCCTCAGTAAAATGGGTATCGTCAGCCGTAACAATCTTGGTATCTACATTTGAGTAGATACGCTTAGTTGTTGAGTTCCAAAATAGTTGCTGCGTATAGACCTTAGTACCGTCATGTTTAACAATGCGCACATTACCCTTAGCCTCCCAAAGCTTACGATTCTCGTAATAGATGGCGTAGTTGGACTCCATAGTTGCATTGACAGATGTCAGCGAGTCGTCCTGATAGGTTGTAATCTTAATACCCTTGCGGAACTCTCTATATGGGTCACGACCGAGCGTATAGCCCTCAAGCAACGGTGTGGTAAATCTGTAAGACCTGCGACCATTCTCTGTAACCACAATAGTTAGATTCTGACTCTTCTCGGTCATTATGGCATCAAGAGATTCGTCTGTAGCCTTCTTCTCCTCCTTGCACGAAAACAGCAAAGCACCCCCTAAGAAAAGGAGTGCTATTGCCGAAAATCTGTGCAATAATTTTCTCATATTACTGTACGCGTGGACGAACTGTAGTGCGAACGCCCTGTGCAAAGCCGCAGTTTACTGTATATGAAGAGCCATCAGCAAGCTCGTTGAAGAAGCACTCCTCCTTTGTAGGGAATGCTGCGCGGTATGCTGCTGCAAGCTGCTGAGCAGCCTCAACACGAGCTGCGTCCTGAGCCTCAAGAAGTGGAAGAGCCTTCTGAATAAGGTCGTATGCTACCCAATATACTGCATCCTTCTGAAGACCTGAGCAACCCTTAGCGCCATTAACATAGCACTGTGCAAGGAAGAATGGAGCATGTGGATTCTCTGGATTGATGGCCTGAGCCTCACGGAATGCCTCAACTGCTGCAGCGAAGTTATTCATGCTCATATCAAGGATACCGATACGTACAAAGAGCTTCTCGCGCTCGGCCGCTACAGTCTCAGTAGACAATGCCTCACGAAGATACTGATTTGCCTTATCAAAGTTCTGCTTATCCTGGAAGCCCTGTGCAAGAAGCATAGCAACCTCAGAGGTCTTATTTGCAGCATAGTGCTTCTCACCAACAGTAAAGAAGAAGTCGCTTGAGCAGTTTGCACGAGCCATAAGCTTAAATGCCTGCTCTACAATCTTTGTATCTTCTGGATTATCAGCAATCTTCTTTGAGAAGATAGTCTCAAGGTTCTCGCAAGATGCAGCACCACTCATACCGAAGCACTGCTCAAACTGCTCCTTGAACTGAACCTGCTCTGGAGCAAGATTCTCGAAGTACTGAGCGTGGCTGTCATAAGCGTTTACAACAGTCATTGCATCTACAACATCGTTCTGATAGTCATCACAAAGGTTCTTGAAGTAGATAGCAACAACCTCTGGGTTTACTGCGCCAACCTCCTTCTGTGCAGCGATAGCTGCCTCGAATGCCTCTGCTACACCCTCACGGTCATCAGCCTTGTAGGTGAGATACTCACGAGCCTTACGCTCAAGCAGATAGACACGACCACGCTTTGGGTGATCACCGAAGTTTGCGATACGAATATCGTAAAGAAGAAGAATAGAGTCAACATACATCTTCTTCTCAGAGAGAGACTCTGCACGGTTAGCCTTGTCCTTATAGAGCTTCACACCATTTGCATAGATGTTCTCTGAAGCATTTGGGCAAGACGCAAGCAGCTGCTGAAGATAACGAGCCGCAGAGTTAAAGTGGCGGTTTGCAACCTCCTCCTTAAGATAAGAGCTTGCGAGAATGTTCTCCTTACGCTCCTCTGGAGTATTACCCCATTTTGCATACTTAGGATCGCTAAAATCCTGTGCGGCAGCTGTTGTTGCCACTGCAGCCATAGCTGCTACGATAAAAAACTTAAGTACCTTCATTTTATTTTACTTTATGTTGTTAATTTTTAGTTTCAATATTTTAGTCAATCTTAGGGCGTACAAACCAGTAGTCCTCGCCAAAGAGTGAGAAGCCGAGATTTACCTTTATATAATTCTGCTGGATAAATCCTACACGCTTGCCCAACTTAGGCATTATTATTGACGACAAATCGCCACGGCTTCCGAGCTCAATACCTGCATTGATACTTGTTGCACCCATAAATCGTAGTGGGAAACCGAAACCTGCAGTTACTGCCCACTGACGAATATTATGACCCTCAAAGCTCTGGTAGTAATCGCCATAGCGAACACCAATGCGGTAGCTCACACGCTTAAGGTAGTTACGTACATCAAAGCGATTTGGCACATACTCAAAGCCAAACTTATAGGTGTGTGTATCGACATACTTTACGCTCATACCACTGACTGCATCCTGCTGGAAGAAGGCGTTATCGCCACCCCAATTCTGGTAAGCATAATCAGCATTGATGATAAACTTAGCATCCTGGTATGTTATACCTGCATTAACAGCATGTGGCAGGCGCATCTGACCACGAGAATCCTCATGACTTACAACAGTAGAGCTATAGTCTCCAATGTATACTGTCTGCAAGAGCTTCGGACGCAGTGGGCCACCGTAATCATAAGTAGCACCGATGGTAATCATTCGCTTCTTTGTTGAAACGACATTCCACTGAATACCCGCCTGGAACTTAAAGTTTGAGAAGGCGTAATCATCAAGACCGGTAGTTGCTACAAAGTCTCCGGAGCCTACATAATCACCATAGATTGATGTTGTGTAGTTGTGCTGAATGTTTCCCCAGTAGTACTTTGCCGCAATACCGACAGAAAAGCCACGGAAAATCTCCCAACCAAGACCAGCCTTAACCTCTGTCAAATCGCCATCACCCTGATAGTTATACATCACACCACCAACAGTTCCCCAAATATCTTCGCTCTGCTCAAAGCTGTGCATATTATAACCAACACTACCGTACGGCATAAGACTTAAACCAAAGCCCAAGCCCTTCGCAACGGGCATTTGAATAGCAATCTCGCGGAAATTTATTGAGTTCTTAGCATTGGCAGCTGTGGTGTAGTCACTAGCGGAAGTAGATGTATACTTGCGCTGCTGATTCTTCAAAAAGTTACCCTCGATACCAACCTCAAGCATAAAGCTCTTAGGCATTGTTGCGCTATAACCTGCGGGGTTGAGCATGCTCACTATCTGAGTGCTACGCATAGCTACGCCAGTTCCACCCATCGCTCTGTTAAGAGCATTACCATGTGTACCCAGCTCACCAACACCATACATCGTGTATGGCGAATAGGCACTTACAGCCGCATTCTGCGCCACCACGCTCTGCATGTTTAGCGTGCCAAAAAGAATTGCGACAACTGCCACAAAAACCACTCTGCTATATACTTTCATTTTCTGCATTATATTCCAAAATTCTATTAAGTCCGCTGTACATCACTTTGCGACCTGCAAATATCGCATTTTTAATTTGATTAACAAAATATTCAGCGTCTCCTCCGATAAAAATTATCAAGTTTTCTCTATTTTTTTCACTAAACGACTCAATATACCCTTTTACTTCGTAAAAAACGCTCTGCATAACACCGAATTTTATTGCATCGGCAGTCGTTTTTCCAACCTTACAACCCTCACCCTCCAACACTATCGGAGAACAGAGTGGCAAGACGGCAGTCTTCTCACTCAGAGCCTCAAATCTCATATCCACACCCGGCGAAATATTACCACCTAAGAACACGCCACCAGCGACAAAGTCAATAGTTATTGCCGTTCCTGCATCTATGATAATCATCTGCTTATCAGCGCCATATAGCTCTACAGCACCCACTGCCGCCGCTATGCGGTCTGTGCCTAACATGCTCTTGTCATACTCAACAGCAATCGGCACTGGCGTTGTACGATCAAAACAAAGAACATATTGCACCCTCCGCTTTACTATCTCCGCCGTACGAGAACTATCGCCACGGGTTGAGGAGATAATAGCCTTTGAGGGGGCAAATCGCAAATAAAGTTCATCAACAACCTCTTCAGTTAGTTCGGCTACCACCCTCTCCTCCAGAATGTTGTTGTCTACACCTATAACGGCAATTTTGTGAAAAGTATTGCCCGTATCAACGATTAAATTTGCCATTGGCTATTGGCTTTTAGCTATTAGCTGTTAGCAGTTAGTTTACAAGTTCACAAAATTACCCCTATTCTTTGTAATCACCAAATAATTTGGGAGTATTTTAGCTATTGGCCGTTAGCCATTAGCCATTAGCTTTTAAGAGGTACAGACTTTGTCTGAAAGTGTTTATTCGGATTTAGGTTGCTGCCGCAAGGCAGTGAAAAGAAAAATAGACCTTTCAGGTCAAGCTTGCTTGAAAACTGAATAAGGTCTATTTTTTGTTTCAATAACTCGTAGAGTTCCCCTAAATCCGCATCAGCACAGAAGCGAAACAAAGTTTCGCAGAAAGTTTTTGCACGCCCTGCTTTTTTCAAAAAGCGGGCAGTACTGCGTAGCGCCTACGACTTAAGGTCAGTCAATACCTTAACACCATCGGCGACGCTATCAACTCTGCGGATAGTCATTGCGAGTTTGGTATCGCGCTGTTTGAGGACAAAGCGTTCTGGTTGTGAGGTGACTTTGCGGAGTAGGTTCATAAACTGCTCGGTTTTATAGAACGGAGAGTGGTCATCACCCACGAAGCTCACAATCATCAGTCCATTCTTAACCTTCACGCGCTCAATGCCGAGTTCGGCAGCCACCCAACGCAATCGCACCACATCAAGCAGTTGTCGTGCGGCATCAGGCAGACGACCAAATCGGTCTACAAGGCGAGCCTCAAACTCCTCAAGTCGCTTCTGCTCAACTATTGAGTCAAGCTCTCGATACAGGCGCAATCTCTCAGCAGGCTGCTGAACATAATCAGCTGGCAGTGAGGCATCTACACCAAGTTCTACAGCCACATCATCAACATAGCTTATCCTATCAACTACCTTCTGTTCCTCCTGGCTAAGACCTGCAACATCAAGGCCTTCGGCACGCAACTCGGCGATGGCCTCGTTCATAATCTTCTGGTAGGTTTCAAAGCCTATGTCGGCAATAAATCCACTCTGCTCGGCACCCAAAAGGTTACCTGCACCGCGAATATCGAGGTCCTGCATAGCGATATTGAATCCAGACCCTAAGTCCGAGAACTCCTCAATAGCCCTTAATCGGCGACGAGCATCGCTACTGAGTAGCTCATCCGGCTTGCTAAGCAGATAACAGTACGCCTTGCGGTCACTTCGACCTACACGGCCACGAAGTTGGTGAAGATTGCTCAGTCCAAAGCGGTCAGCATTGTTTACAATTATTGTATTCACATTTGGAATATCCACGCCACTCTCTATGATAGATGTCGCCACAAGCACATCGCTCTCGCCGTAGATAAAGTCCATAATCAGCTTCTCCATCTCCCCCGCCTTCATGCGTCCGTGTGCGGCTACAACGCGAGCCTTAGGACAAAGGCGCGAAATCATACCACGAATATCCTCCAGTTGCTCCACATTATTGTGTATGAAGTAGACCTGACCACCACGTGAAAGCTCCGCCTCAATAGCATCCTGAACAAGTTCCTCAGAGAATGTATGTGACTCAGTAATAATAGGTTGACGGTTTGGTGGAGGGGTAGAAATAACAGACAAATCACGCGAGCCCATTAGCGAGAACTGCAATGTGCGAGGTATAGGCGTTGCGGTAAGTGTAAGGGTATCAACATTGACGCTCATCTGAGTGAGTTTCTCCTTTGCAGCCACACCAAAGCGCTGCTCCTCATCAATAATGAGCAGACCCAAATCGCGGAACTTAATGGAGCTACCAAGCATCTTATGCGTACCAATAAGAATATCAATCTGTCCTGACTCAAGCTCCTCCGCAATCTGGCGCACCTGCTTGGCGCTCTTTGAGCGATTAAGGTACTCAACACGCACCGGCATATCACGCAGTCGCTCCATAAATGAGCGATAGTGTTGCAATGCAAGTATTGTTGTCGGCACAAGAACTGCCACCTGTTTTCCATCTACAGCAGCCTTGAATGCCGCACGAATAGCCACCTCGGTCTTTCCAAAGCCCACATCGCCACAGATTAGTCGGTCCATAGGTCGGCTCGACTCCATGTCGCTCTTTACAGCCTCAATGGCCCTCTGTTGGTCGGCAGTCTCCTCATAGCGGAACGACGCCTCCATAGCCTGCTGCAGATAGCTATCTGCCGAGAAGGCAAAGCCCTCGCTCGCCTTACGCTTGGCATAGAGTGCAATAAGCTCACGAGAAATATCCTTAACAGCCTTCTTTGTCGCAGTTTTGAGTTTCTGCCATGCTCCGCTACCCAGTTTGTGCACCTTCGGACGCTCACCATCACCACTCTTATAGCGAGAGATGCAGTGTAATGAATGTACATTTATAAAGAGCACATCGCCATCGCGATATACCAATTTAATAACCTCGCGCGGTTTTCCTCCAGATGGGTCGGGCAGTGTCACAAGTCCATCAAAACGGCCGACACCGTGGTCAATATGGACAACATAGTCACCCACACGCAGAGCATTAAGCTCGGCAACAGTCATCTGCTCATCGCGCTTAATTTCGCCATTGATTTTATAACGGCGATAACGGTCAAAGAGCTGATGCTCAGTATATAAGCACAGATGTGTATCGTAATCCACAAAGCCCTCGTGCAGAATGACTCGCAACATATCCAACTTAACACCGGAGCGATTGATGCTGTGGAAAATATTATCCAATCGCTCCATCTGCGCAAAATTATCAGAGAGGATGTAACACTTAAATCCCTCCTCCTTGCGTGCGGTAATATCCTCTGCAAGCAGTTCGTAGTTCTTGCTAAACTGGCGCTGCGGCTGGGTGTGAAAGAGCACGGTTGAAGTAGCAGGTCGCTCAAGCAGATTATTATGGAGCGACAGCAACGTGCTCCCTGCCATATCCTTGAGCAGCTCCACACGAGAGGTGAGCAGACCTGTTGCCATCTCCGGCTCATCACTCTGGTTGAGGAACTTAACCCTCACATCATCAACCCTCTTCAGGGCATAATCTCCATCGTAGAACCAATAGGTTGCCTCTCCGCCAGCAAAAGATGCAAAGGAGACGGTATTGCCTCCACCACCATTTATATTACTGATAATATTTACGCTATCCAGTCGCTCAGAAGAGAGCTGATTGCCAATTTCAAAGCTACGCAATGAGTCTACCTCGTCACCAAAGAAGTCTAGACGATAAGGTCGGCTCTCCGCATATGAGAATATATCGACAATACCTCCACGAACGGAGTACTGCCCCGGCTCGTAGACAAAATCTACACGTTCAAAGCCCAGCTGCTCAAGTATATCTACAAGTTCAGCAATCTTAATATTATCGCCACGACTAATCTTGACAGAGTGCTCCGACAGCTCTACCGCCCCAGCGACCCTCTCAGCCAAAGCCTCAGGATAGGTACAGATAACAAGATAATCTCCATCCTTAATATTACCGATTGCATTGAGGGCATTGGTGCGCATAACTACACTCTGCGCCTCCTGCTGACCATAGACTATAGAGCGTTTATATGCAGACGGGAAGAAGAGAACCCTCTTCTCGTCAAGTAGCGCATAGAGGTCGTTCATTACGTATGCCGCAGTATCTCGGTCCTCTGCCACTACAACATGCAGTCCCACCACTTTTGATACGGCGGCTGCCATATAAAACGAAAGGGCACCTCCGACTAACTCGTTAAGGTAGACGGTGTTGCCCTTCTGTTTTAGCTCTTTTTGCAGCAACACAAACGGTTTTGTTTGTAGTGCTGACTCAAGTATTTTGTGCATCTTTACAGGTTATTACCCTACTCTTTATCCTTTGTTTCGCTTGGTTTCTTACCCCTGCGTTTAGGTCTGCTGCCAGAACTTTTGCGCTCCTTATCTTTACGCTCCGGCTGCTGAGGCTCCACCTTTTTAGGCTTGCGGTGACCGATATAATTGGGGTGTAACATATCCTCACCCTTGCTATCCAGATACTTAACATCTACAATACCAGCGGCCTGAGATGCTGTAATTTTAATCCACATACCATAACGCAGCGCCCAGCGATTACGCAAAGAGATCACTCCCTGCTTAAGATATGCCGCCACGTATGGACTGACAACAAGGTTTACAAAACGCTCACCATGCTCCTCGGCAAGCAGTGAAAGTTGATTTTCGATACTCTTCTCAAGCAACACCGTTGGCTCAATCTTACCAGTTCCGCCGCATGTCGGGCACACCTCCTGAATATCCTTCACCGCCACTGGACGAATACGCTGACGTGTTATCTGCATAAGTCCGAACTTAGTAAGCGGAAGGATTGTATGGCGAGCCTTATCGGTTGCCATAAGTCGCTGCATCTCCTCGTAGAGAAGCTGACGACTTGTAGCCTTGTGCATATCAATAAAGTCTATAATCACAATACCGCCCAAATCTCGTAGGCGAAGCTGACGGGCCACCTCAGCCGCAGCGGCAAGGTTTACCTCAAGCACATGCTGCTCTTGATTATCATCAGCCTTTGTTCTGTTTCCGGAGTTTACGTCGATGACATTCATCGCCTCCGTAGACTCTATAATAAGGTATGCACCTCTCTTCAGAGACACATAGCGTGCAAAGAGCGACTTTATCTGTCGCGAAATATCGAAATTATCAAAAATAGGTACCGAGCCACGGTAGAGCTTTACAAGCTTAACCTTCTCAGGGTCTACCGACTCAATATAGCTTCGTATTTCGTTATACATACCCTCGTCGTCCACACAAATCTGTGTAAACGAACCATCAAGGGAGTCACGAATAATTGTGTTGGCGCGACTCATCTCACCCATAAGCAGAGCAGGTGCCTGATGACGACGAATCTGCTGAAGTGTCTTATTCCACTTCTCTACCGCTGCAAGAATATCCTGCTCAACATCCAGGTCAGTAGCATTTGTAGCAGCAGTACGAATAATAACGCCAAAATTCTTTGGAAGAACGCCCTGAGCAACTCGCTTAAGGCGTTTTTTCTCCTCATTGGAGCGAATCTTCTGCGAAAGGAAGACCTTTGAAGAGAACGGAACAAGGACAATATTTCTTCCCGGTAACGAGATATCGCAAGTCAGACGCGGTCCTTTAGTAGAGATAGCCTCCTTAGAGACCTGAACCATAACAGTCTGACCCACTTGCAGATGGTCGGCAATTCGACCATCCTTCTCCAAGGCTGTGTCAATCTTCATCGCATCTAAGCGAATACACTTTTTACCTGGAGCCCAGCTGTCAACAATTTTGTCCAGCGACGAGAAGTGAGGTCCTAAGTCCTGATAGTGGATAAAAGCGTCGCGCTCGTGTCCAATATTGACAAACGCGGCGTTGAGTCCGGGCATAATCTTGCGCACCTTACCAAGGTATATGTCACCCACAGAGAAACCTGTCTGCGCCATATCCTTTCCCAACTCTACCAACACCTTGTCCTCGCAAAGGGCAATGTTAATCTCGGTAGATGTTACGTTGATAATTAGTTCTCGGTTCATATTCAAGATTATGTTTTTTGCTATTGGCTGTTGGCTATTAGCGTTGTCAGAATTTCTACTTCTTCTATAACTTTGTCGCTGTGCGACACCTAGTAAAAAGCTAAAAGCCAATGGCTAACGGCTAATGGTGTCTTTAATAGGAACGCTAAAGGGCAAACACCCTTTAGCGTTAAACTCCTATTTAAGCAATATGCCGTCGGGCATACTACTTCTTCTTATGACGATCCTTACGCAGACGCTTCTTACGCTTGTGGGTCGCCATCTTGTGACGCTTATGCTTCTTTCCGTTTGGCATAGTTGTAAATATTAAAGTTAAACAATAGTTAGTTCGATTACTTTACCTTAGCAACGAAAGTCTTCGCAGGCTTGAAAGCTGGAATCTTGTGCTCAGGGATAGTGATAGTTGTATTCTTAGAGATGTTGCGTGCAACCTTCTCAGCACGGGTCTTGATAATGAAAGAGCCGAAACCACGAAGGTAAACATTCTCACCACGGCTAAGAGAGTTCTCAACCTCCTCCATGAAGGTCTCAACAATAGCCTGAATCTGAACCTTCTCAACGCCGGTTCTCTTAGCGATCTCTGTAACGATATCTGCCTTTGTCATAGCTGTAATTTTTTTGTTTATAAATTATTCTTCACTCATTATTCTAATCTATCGCCCTTATACAGAGCGAAATCGGCGACAAATATACAGTTAATTTTGCAAAAGGTAAAACTTTCACACCTTTTTTTTGCCGAAAAGTTAAAAAAAGTTGAATTGAAGGGATGTTAGCCATTGGCTATTGGCCTTTAGCTATTTGCCTTATAGAGGTGTCGGCTCTGCCGACTAATATAAATCTGCAAAGCGGATACCACTTAAAGGCTAATGGCAGAATCTGATTTTAGGCGAGGATTTACCAGGCACACAAAAAGCCGAGCGCGCAGCACACTGTAGCGTATGTGAGCAGCTCGGCTATTGAAGTGTAACGCAGTAAATACCGCCCTATTTAGTCGTCAAAATGCGGTAAATGCTGTTGCTCAATGAAAAATGCCTGCGCAGGATAGTACACAAACAGTACAGCCCAGCAGGCATTTTTTATTAGCGGCAGCAGGTGCCGTATTTTCACGACTAAATTCTATTGAAGGCAGCAGCAAATCCCTCCACGGCCTGATCCAACCCCTTCTGAATCTTACTACCTACCATCATGCGCATCATCATATTGAGCTCGGCATGGAGGACCATGCGGATGCGGGTGTCTGTTGGGGTTACCTCATGGAGCTGAATCCAGAAGGCGAAGTCGATAGGCACACCGCCATCGTCGCCAGAGATTTTGACATGCTTGCCATAGACCTTATCAACCATGCGCAACTTTACAGTAAATCCCTTAATCTTGAATGAGCAGGTATCCTCTGTAGCCTGCCACTCCTCCACCTTATCAGCCACAGCGGGGGTAAGGAGGTTGAAGTTAGATATAAAAGGGAAAATTTGCGCTGCCGACTTAAAAATCTGACACTGCTTTGATTCGTACTTCTCCATAGGTGTTGTGTGTGTTGTCAATTTAGCGGAGCAAAGGTAATAAAACTTTGTGGAAATAATTAGGTAAAAATACTAAAATTTTATTAAAATTTCGCCACGGCGCGAATATGACCAGCAGATATTTTTGTTTCGGGTTTAAATTGTTTTTTTCCTAATAGTCCGTCAACAGTTAATATTTGAGGATCGCCCAATGATGAACGATAAGAATACTCGGTTGAAGATGGATAACCTACATGAGCGCTTTCATCCCATATCATTTGAGCACCCAACGTAGATAGTGTTTTATTTACAGCTTCACAAACGGAGCTATTAAGCGTAAAAGTCTCCAACTCGCCAAAAGCCGGCAGATACCATTCCTCACCTAAATCAGCACAAAAAGCAAAAGCTGGATATTTTTTTCTCCAATTTTTAATGCCCTTGATAATATCCATATTTACCGAGCCATCCTGTACATTATCCAAACCAAGAATCTTTTTATCATGCGGTAAATGACACCAATAATCAAACTCCTCTCTCATACTCAGAATTTTACCTGACCTACCATCTGCACTAACTTCAAAAACCACACCCTCTTTTACGCCATCATTATAGTAGTCGCCGACTTTGTATGGGGCCGATGTTTGCGCTATAGGAAATGATGCCGTTCCAAATGTTGATACAGCGCGAACAAAAAGTTTTGCATCTTTTACAATGTACTGCTCTTTGTACATATTAGCTATTAATGCATATTTTCGATCTCTTTCGGTTGACGACCAGTAAAAATTGGATGGCACTATGATATTTTTTGCATCTATTTTCTCTAAGGTATTATTTACAGCTTTGCTGATAGATTTATTAAGCAATATTTTTCTAAGTTCCTCAATAGATGGAAGATACCAGCCATCCCCTAATCTTTGACACCAGAGGAATGCTGGATAGTAATAGGATTCTTCTAATTGTTTGACAGTTACCATATTTGTAGCTCCATATGTCTGATTAAATGCACCTATTACTCGCTGCTGCTTTAATTCAATATCAGACCATTCTAACTTTTGCGACTGAGCCAGACTAACTACTTTGCCACTTCGACCGTCAGCACTAACCTCAAAGACAACGCCCTCCTTTTTGCCGTCGTTGTAGTAGTCACCGACCTTATAAGGCGCAGTAGTTATGCTATGCCTCTTAGCCAATGACTTTGTGGCTGTTGGCTGGGGAGAGGTTGAAATAGTTTGTGTACTCTGCTTGGTAAGCGCAACATTTACAGTTGCAGTCTTACCCTCAGCAATGGTAATTGTCTCAGCATAAGGCTGATAGTCTGATTTTGAGACTGTAAGTTTGTGCTCGCCCACGAGTAGGTTATCAAGCTGCAGTGGTGTTCTGCCGACACTCTTGCCGTCAATGGTTATATCTGCCATAGGGGGCGTAGAGGTTATATCTGCGCTGCCATAGATAGGCACGAGTGCGGGTAGGGTAAAACTTTGGGCAGGAGAGTCAGAGGTAATCTGACGAGTAAGGCTCTGCGTACAGTAGCCACTCTTGCGTGCCTCAAAGATGTAGAGACCAGAGTTGAGTCTGCCCGACCAAGAGGTTGTGCCGACCTTCTTATCGTTCACATAGATATCCGCGCCACTTTCTGCCGTAAGTGTGACTGTCGCAAAGTCCTCCTTAAGTGTTATCGCACGCTCAATCTTCTGACCCGCAACGGTAACAGTTCCGCTCTGGCTGTGGTAGCCACGCGCCTCTACCTTATAGTTATGCTGTCCGTTCTGCAACAGCGCCACAACAACGCCATCCTCAGCGACATAGAGCTGTCCGTCAATAGTTACAGCACTATTTTTCGGTTCAACAGTAAAGACAACATACTGCGGTTTGTTTGCCGCCTTATTTACATCCTGGCGGAATGATATGCTGCCACTATTGACATCTATCTCCTGCTCATAGCTGACACTTCCGTAGGTGACTTTGAGTTTATGTCCGCCAATCATTACATCCTTGATTGTAAGACTGTTAGATGAGTCAGTTTGACCTCTATATCTGTTGTCAAGGTAGATGTCTACATTCGGCTCGTTGCTATTAACGACAATACTAAATGTCTGGTTTAGGCTCGCCTCAAGCTGATACTCTCTACCCCCTTCAAAGTCAAACTCCACCTCGTTTGAGACTCCAAAAGTTGGGTGGTTAAGATAGAATTTAGTACTCGGTTTGGCGGTAAATTCAAGGATGAGCACGGTGTTATCATCCGCCACCTTACGCTTTATACAGTCTATTGTGCCAGAGGGGAATTTAGGCTCTAACTGCTCCGTCTGCTCGCGCGTCATTCGATGGAAAAATATCTTAACTCTTGCGCATGGCTGACGAGAAGAGTCCATGCCGATTGGGTCGATATTCACCCCCGTAAGCGCATCGGTCTGCACCGCGCGGAATGAGTTACTATCAAGAACTATAGAGTGCTCAACTTGTGCCGAGGCGGTTAAATATATTAAAGAGAGTAGAAGGGCTAGCAATCTTTTCATAAAAAAGTGGATTGTTTATGCAAATATAGCATAAGCAATCCACTTTTCCAATTTTATCCCTACAAATCAAGGCTTTACTACACGATATTTCTCCTTCAGCAGCTCCACAACAGCATCTGTCGCCTTTGGAAATACCTTGCGAAGATCAATCTCGTCGGTAGTTGTAAGTATCGCCTTCAGATTGCGCATAAATGTATCTTTAATCTCCGTAGCAAGGTTCACCTTCACAATACCATTCAAAATTGCCTGCTGCACCATGTCGTGAGGAATACCAGAGCTACCATGCAGCACAAGAGCCACATCTGTAGCTGCGTGAATCTGCTGCAGTCGCTCAATATCAAGTTTTGGAGCCTGCTTATAGAATCCGTGTGCCGAGCCGATAGATACAGCAAGGGCGTCTACGCCAGTCTGCTCTACAAAGAGCTTTGCCTCCTCGGGTGTTGTAAAACCACCACCCTGCTCTTGACCAAGCTTTGCCACATAGCCAAGCTCCGCCTCAACATTGACGTCATAAGGTGCAGCCATCTCTACCACGCGGCGAGTTGTCTCAACATTAACCTCAAAGCTCTGCTCACTGGCGTCAATCATCACCGAGTCAAAGCCCGCATCGAGGCAACGCTCAACCAGTTCAACGCTGCCACCGTGGTCAAGGTGTATCCAACCCTGAACGCCATAATCCGCAATAGCCTGGCGAGCCATAGCCACTGACTGCTTTAGACCCATATAGTCAATACTTGAGCGGGTAAGTTGTAGCAGAACAGGCGAGTCGGTAGCCTGAGCCGCACGCATAACACCCTGCAAAGTCTCAAGATTATAGAAGTTTGTAGCAAGCACCGCACACTTATCCTGCTGGCACTGCTTAAGAAGTTGCTTTACATTCATTGTTTTTTATCCTTTAAGAATAGATGTTCAAGAAGAAGAATAATAATTATACCCATCACAAATCCGTTACCAACAATTGGTCGGAGCAGTGACGGAATGGTAGACAGTGCCGACTGCGGTGCAAAGGAGAGTATCACGGTAAACATAATAGGTATTGCAAGCACAAGTCCATCCTTAAACGACTTTACCGCGCCGCTACCCTCTGCAAGGTGCAAACCTGCCGCCACCTGCGTAGCCATAAGGTATAGCAGCACCACACCCATAACCGGCTGAGGTATTGTAAGCAGCACCGATACCGCATCCGGTATAAACGCCAGCACAATCATCGCCACAGCCGCAGGGATGACCGTATATCGCGAAGCGCACGAAGTAGATGCCACAACACCTGGCGAGAGTGAGTAGTCCACAGGACCCACGACACCCACAGCGCCAGCGACAACGTTCATCACGCCCTGCACAATCATACCTCGACTCTGTCGGCGCTCTAGCTTATCCGCACCCGTAAACTCACCGAGTGACTGCACCGAGCCAACCTGATTGATAAACAGCGCGACATAGCAGAAAATGAAGGCTATAACCACGCCCGCATCTAGCTCTACACCACCAACGAAGAGTTGCGGGGCAACGCTATCAGTAACAAATGACTTTGGAAAACCAATTATGCAGTAGTAGAAGATTGAGCCTACAATCATCGCCACAATCACAACCATAGACTTCCACACTCCCTTCAGTATGTTATTGGCAACAGCCATAGCTACAACGGTAACCACCGCAAAAATCATTGCCAGCAACTGATGTTCAGCATCACTAAAAATCATACCCACAATAGGCTTTGCCATGGTAAATGAGATAAGCACCACAATAGCCACGACAATTCGCGGAGTGAAAATTCGCTGGACCTTACGCATCAATCCCATAGCTGCCAGCAGAGCGATAATAGCGCCACCGATAGCCATAGATGGGTAGATAGCCTCACTACCACTACCCTGTCCCTTTGCCGCCAGCACTCCCATAAGTAGTACAGCCGCAGGGCCTGCAATAAGTGGCAGACGATGACCCCACAGCGAGTTGATAATCATCGTAACACCCATAAGCGCAAAGAGCTTTTGGGTAAAAAAGAGAGTCTGCCCCTCTGGTGCAACAAAGGTACTTGTAAGCACCACAGGGATGCAAATCATCAACCACTGCAGTCCGTATAGAGACATCGCCCCAAGAGCGGGGCGATCATCTATTTTATACTTAAAATCCATTATTAGAAGTTGTTTAATATTTGTTTACGAAATTATTTTATAGCTGTTTTGTGGCTATTTTCTCGTATGATTTGAGGCGCATAGGTGTTCCTATGTAACGAAAATCAGATGAGAAAAGAGTCGTAAACAGCATAAAAGAATGAGATAAATAAATTTTAATCAACTTCCTATTTGCACATCTCCTTAATTAGCTTGGTAGCAAGCACCGGATTGTCTGTAGTGATGTAATCAACACCCTGCTCGATTACCCAACGAAGCTTATCCTCATCATCTACAGTCCAAACATTTACAGTAAGGCCGCGCTTCTGGCAAGACTTAATCCACTTTGGCTTCTTCTTAAGTACATCGTACTTGTAGTCGATACCAGAGATACCCATACCCTTAACGTATGTTGGGTCGTAGTCACCATTCAGATAAGCGATTGGAGTTCCCTCTGGAGCGAGGCGCTTAAGCTCAAAGCAAACCCATGGACGGAAGGCGATATACTCAACCATATCGTTCAGACCATACTTTGCAACCATCTCGACGGTCTTCTGTACAATCTCGGTCTCCTTCTCAGGGGTGTAGTGATTCTTAACCTCGATAATGAGCTTGGTCTTCTTGCTCTTCTTCATCTGCTCAAGATACTGCTCAAGTGTAGGAATTGTCTCACCATTCTCAAGTGGAATAGCTGTAAGCTCCTCGTAGGTACTCTTCTGGATATTCAGACGAGGGATATCCTCACCCTTGCGATAGATTTTATCTGGATGCAAACCGCCATGAGCTACAACAATAACACCATCCTTAGTAAGGTTAATATCGCACTCAGAGCCATACAAACCCATCTTCTGAGCCTGCTTAAGTGCCTCGATAGAGTTACGACAAGAGCCCTTAATTGCATGGTAACCACGGTGAGCAATAACCTGAGGCTGAGCAAATGCGGCAACAGAGATAAGAGCCGCCACAGCTAATGTAAAAATCTTTTTCATAATCATTTTAGTTTTTAACTTAAGTTTCTAATAACAAAAATAGAAATTTTCTTCTAAACAAGCAATTTATTCTCCAAAAAATATTATCTTTGTCACCAATAGAACTAATAACTTAAAAATATGGCTAATAAAATCTCTGTATCTGTAATGTGCTCGGACCTTATGAATCTTGAGCGCGATATTCAAACCCTTGAGCGCAATGGCATTGACTGGTTACACATTGACGTCATGGATGGACACTTTGTACCTAACATGACCTTTGGTCCAGACTTTCCAAATGCGATGCACAAGGTAACAAACCTACCTTTGGACATCCACCTTATGTGTGAGGAGCCAGAGTTTATCTGCTCTAAGATTGATGTTCATGAGGGCGATATTGTCTCTACCCACGTTGAGCTTGACAAGGATTTGAGCGAGTTTGCTGCAGACATCCACTCTAAGGGCGCACTCTTTGGTGTTGTTATCAACCCAGACACACCTGTTGAGTCAGTGGCTCCACACATGGCATACACCGACATGGTAACCCTTATGCTTGTTCACCCTGGTTTCTCTGGTGCTAAGCTTGTAGACGGCATTCTTGACAAGGTTGGTCAGATGCGCCAGTGGCTTGACAGCAACGGCTATGAGAAGGTGCTCATCAGCGTAGATGGCTCTGTATCTTGCGAGCGTGCTGAGCTTATGGCCGGCATGGGTGCTAATGTATTTGTGGGCGGTACTGCTGGTGTATATCGTAAGGGCATGAGCCTTGACGAGTCTATTCCACAGTTGCGTGCAGCTATCTCAAAGTAACATGAGCGAAAGAGAAGAACGAGTATTCGATTTTCTGCAACAGCAGGAGATTGAATACTCTTTTTATACCCACCCTGAAGCTCCGACTATTGAGATTGCTCGCCAATATTGGCGCAACGACGGCTCAAAGCACTGCAAGAACCTCTTCTTTCGCAACCACAAGGGCAATCGCCACTATCTTGTTGTCTTTGACAGCGAGCAGAGCCTTGCAATCCACGACCTTGAGCAGCGACTCAAGCAGGGAAAGCTCTCCTTTGCATCTGAGCAACGCATGGAGCGATATTTAGGTCTTAAACCCGGCTCTGTATCCCCCTTTGGACTTATAAACGATACTGAAAACCACGTACACCTATTTCTTGACAAGAATCTGCTTGACTATCCATCACTCAGTTTCCACCCAAATGACAATCGTGCCACGGTGGTAATAAGTCAAGATATGTTTGCCAAGTATCTTACGGCCGTGGGGAATAGTTACGAGTATATAGAGTTATATTAAGAAGTTTTCAGCACAGATCAATTAGAGTACCACATTTTGTTGTCAGAGCGTGTCAGATACGGTGCATCGTGCAAAAAAGCAGTGGCGGATAGTACTAAAATGTACAGCCGCCACTGCTTTTTAAGGGATGTGCCATAGGTGGCACGCTATCACAACAAAATTACTCTGCTAATTGTACTTGTTCCTTGATGACTGACGAGCTATCATCAAGCACCGAAGCCTCAGGAAGTGCCGGCGTTTCGTGAGTGATAATACTATCAACGATATACTTTGTAAAACCTCGCCATGGTAGTGCACCAAAGTACTCCTTATAGCGCAGCTCAACAACCTTTCCACCCTCAAGCATCAAACGTTCAGCTATCTCCTTATTTTCAATAGAGAAGTCAAACTCATACGATTGGATAGAGCCAGCAGCCTTAGAGCGAATACCCGACTGTATCAGCTTACCCTCGTAGGTCTTAAAAAATACGCCCTTTCGAACCACATAGTTAAGTTCTCCACTCTTCACACCCTCACCAAAGACAAAGTAGAAGCGGAAGTAGAAGGCACCAGCACCTACAGCAAGTAGTAGCGCAAGTATTACAAGCCAAATCTTTTTCATACTATAGTTATGTTCTATAATTCTATACCTAAATTCAACTTAGCCTCAACAGGATTTGCATAGATACCAATAAGTATTTCGCGAGCAACATCCTTATCTACACCCATAACCTCAAACTGAGCATTTGAGCGAACAAGGTAGAGGGCAAACTGCTGCTCCAGAGCCGGACTGTAGTACCTCTCAAAGCGACGAGTACCATGCTTAATATCGTAGGCGATATAGTTGGTATCATAGAGCTTATAGCCCTCAATAATGCGGCGGTCCACAATCTCCGCCATCGCCTTGCACTGCTCAGCACGCGGTAGAGCGGCTACAGTCTCAAGCTCCTCAGTTGTGATAGGCTTACAGAAGGTGAGATTTGTATCGCCCTTATATGCCTTGATACCGGTAAGAATGCTCAAGAAGTCCTCATTCTCAGCCTTATGATAAGGCATATCACTCTGACGACGGCAAAGCTCCACAGCCTTAAAGACATCACATGGCTCATACTGATAGCTGATAGCCACCGGCGCAACGTGAAGCTGGCTGAAGTTCTCTACAAAGTCCGCCGAGCCACTAAGACCGAACATCTTGATAATTCCAGGCTCTGTAATATCTATACCATCCTTAGTTCGTCCATTTCGCTGAGCAATCCACACCGAACGACCGACATCGTTGATTCTGTGGCGAATATACTCTGAAAGGTGTTTAGAGTTCTCAAGGAACTCACGTGGTGTTACATCATCCTTGCGGATAACCTTAATCATATAGTTCGCCTTACAAAGCTCAAAGACCAGTGGCGTACGCAGAAGGTTATCACCAAGAGAGATATCTGTAGTAGGCAGATTGTTATCAAACAGCGCGTACTGCATAAGCATAGCATCAAGAGTAATATCTCTGTGATTTGACACAAAGAGCCAACCGTTTGCATCAGAGATATTTTCGCAGCCTGAGGTAGTAAATTTACGCATTGTACGGTGAATAATACCACCAATAGCGGGCTTCATTATCTTGCGCTGAATATCGTCAGTGGTACGGCAGGAGCTGATAAGCGTGCGCACCTGCTCAATATCCAAATTTGGGAAGACAAACTGCGCCGCAGGGATAAGCAGCGGATCTGAAGCAATCTTCTCCACAACCGCCGGAATCTCCTCATCATGATAGGCACGAATGTCATCAAAAAATGATTGAGTATTTTCCATCATCAAAATATTTTCATTTCGCTGACTAGAAGCTGTTTGACGGTACTTTTAGCCAACTTTGTGTGCAATATACTTTGCAAAGATAACAATTTTTTTGCAAATCGTGCAAACTTACGCAATAATTTGCTATCTTTGCGGTGAATAGGTTCGTCCTAAATTGTGCAATTCAGACAATATAACTTAATATAAATTTAAGAAAAATGGCTAAAACAGAGAGACTCTTAAAGCGCATGGCAGAGCTTGAGGAGCAGACAGGTGTTAAGCGCACCATCTTCGCAGCCTGCCCAAATTCTTCAGCTGTAATTCGTGCATCTATCCGCTCAGCTAAGCGTAACAATGCACCTATCTATTTTGCAGCTACTCTTAACCAGATTGATACTGATGGCGGTTACACAGGCATGACACCAGCAGACTTTGTAAAGGTTTGCCGCATGGAGTGTGAGGCTATCAACTTCACTGGCGACTGCATCATCGCTGTTGACCACGGTGGTCCATGGCTCAAGGACAAGCAGAACACTGAGCGTTGGGAGACTGAGCGTGCTATGAACGCTGTTAAGGCATCTTTCGAGGCTGCTATCGCTGCAGGTTTTGACCTTATTCACGTAGACCCTACTGTTGATATTAACGTCCCTAAGGGCGAGGTTATCGATATTCACCTTGTTGTTCGTCGCACTGTTGAGCTTATCGAGCACTGCGAGAAGTTCCGCCGCGCAAACAACTATCCAGAGATCTCTTACGAGGTTGGTACCGAGGAGGTTCACGGCGGTCTTGCTGATGACACCACTTTCGACACATTCCTCGTAGAGCTTAAGGAGGGTCTTGCAGCTGTAGGTCTTGCTGACGTATGGCCTTGCTTTATCGTTGGTAAGGTTGGTACAGACCTCCACACTACCCTCTTTGACGGCGAGGTTGCTAAGAAGCTTACTGCAAAGGTTCGCCCACTCGGCAGCTACATCAAGGGTCACTATACTGACGGCGTAAGCAACCCTCAGGACTACCCTCTATGCGGTATGGGTGGTGCAAACGTTGGTCCAGAGTTCACAATCAGCGAGTACGAGGCTCTTGAGGAGCTCGAGGCTAAGGAGGTTGAGTACTACAACGCAGGTCGCGTAGCTATGCTCTCAAATATTACCGAGGTTCTTACCCGCCTTGTTTACGAGTCAAATCGTTGGAAGAAGTGGTTGCTCGAGTCTGAGAAGGGTGTAGATTTCTACGAGATTGACCCAGAGCGTCGTGCATGGCTTGTAAAGACTGGTTGCCGTTACATCTGGCAGAAGCCTGAGGCTCTTGTTGCACGCAACTCTCTCTATGAGAACCTTAAGCGTGTAGGTATGGATCCAGAGAATATCGTTCTTGATCGCATTGAGCACGATATGGATAAGTACTTCTACGCATTCAACATCGTTGACCTCAACAAGATGCTATAGTAGCGCAATATAACGAAAAAGTGGTGCATCACTGCACCACTTTTTTTTATTTTACCCCTTAAGCCTTACCTCCCAGCACCTGCGCCTGAGCCAGAAGCGATACTCTGTACAATACCCGACCACCTCTCCATTATGCATAGCAATCTCACGTTCATGTCTTGAAGGTAGCGAGTCTATACGAGCTATAGTCACCTCTCTTCCGTTCCAAACCGCATCACACTCCGTAGCGTCACCGATAATTCTTGGCACCGCCCTAACAAAGTAGAATAGCGGTCTGTGCAGCCTTGATACCGAGGCTCTTCGTGGAAATATAAAGTTAAGCAAAAGATTGATATACTTTGACATAGAGCGCTGAGAGTAGAGTTTTCCACCCAGTTTTCGCTCAAAGAAGTCCGGAAACTTACGGTTAAGTACCGTTATCAGCTCGCTCTTATACTTTCTACCCACAAAACGCGACGAGCCGGCCCTTACACGGTAGAAGAACTCAACCGTAGGAAGTGTAACCACCCTACCTCCATCCTTAAGGATTGCAATCCAGAGAGCCCAATCCTCACAATAGTTGTGCATTGAGATATCAAAACCACCCACTCGGATAAAATCCTCTCGGCGCATAAGCGAGCTAATTGTAAAGACATTACGCCGAGCCAACCTTCCAGATGAATACCTCTTCAGCCTCCACTTTCCTGTACGACCATCAAAAAACTCGCCTCGGCAGGTCACAACCTTGACCTCGCTGTCACGCTCCATCTCCACCACCGCCTTGGAGATATAGCTTTTAGTGATAATATCGTCAGAGTCTACAAAGAGAATATACTCGCCACCACTTCGCTCCACACCAAAATTACGAGCCACACCTTGACCGCCATTACTCTTTGTAAGCGCCACTACACGGCTATCATTTGCAGCATAACCCTGCGCAATAGCGAAAGTTGAGTCAGTAGAGCCATCATCCACAATTATCAACTCAATATTGGGATAATCCGAAGCCAGCACAGACTCAATAGAGTGTGCTATATACTGCTCTACATTATACGCAGGCATTACTACAGAGACCTTTGGCAGTGCAATCCTACTCATATTCAATTTATCAACAAACATATTGAGCGACAAATATAAATAAAATCGTGCAAATTTTATATCTTTCAATAATTTTCACTATCTTTGTTGAGGAGAAAATATAAAATATAAGCAAGCTTATATAAACTATGACAGCACAACCATTAAGAGAGAAGATTCTGGGGACTATCATCGAGAAGTCTATGCTCAAGCAGAGGGTTTTTGACAACACCTTCGCCGTATTCAACCTTTTGAAGGATACACTCTTTGAGATGGCATCTGAGATGGAGGATGCCCTGGAGGGGAAGGTCGATAGACGTGTACGACTTGAGTATCGTGACCGAGGCAAGCACGAAGCACAACTTCAGATCGCCTCTGACATTCTGATTTTCAAGATGCACACCGACATTTTCCAGTTCGATTCAAACCATATCATCTGGCAGAATAGCTACGTTCAGCAGGACAAGGCAAACAGCTACTGCGGTATGATTGACATCTACGACTTTCTCTCTGACTCATTCAAGGATAAGCGTTCTGCCGACGAGGGCTATCTTATCGGACGCATCTTTATCAATCGCGAGCGTATGTTCTTTGTCGAGGGCAAACGTCAGAGTAGTATGCGCGCTATGAACTTTGGCAAGGAGGAGATTGACCGCGAGCGTCTAATTGCAATCCTTGAGGCTGCAATATACTACGCTGTAAACTTCGACCTACTTACCCCACCATATGAGCAGTGTAAGAGGGTTACGGTAGACCAATTTAACAACAAGTTTGATAGTTCAACCTTTGTGACAGGAAAACGACTTAACTACGAATTTAATGTTGACGATATTTAGAAGACTTGCAGCGGTGGTTACAGTAACCATCGCTGCTACACTTACTGCACAGGGCAGCTATAGCGACATTCTCAAAATCCGCAGAGCCAACCGTGGAATATCTGCACTGCGAAGCATGAAAGATGGCGAGCACTACACTGTACTAAGCAAAAACAGCATTCTTTGCCGCTCATATAGCGACAAGAATATGTGCGACACGCTCTTTACCGCCCCATTTGCAGTTGCCGACTACACTCTATCAGCTGATGAGCAGATGGTACTACTCCCACAGTCTGCAACCGTTACACCTATCTACCGCCACTCATACACTGCCGACTATCTACTTATGCGTCGCGGCGAGACCCTTGATTGTTTTCAGGCTGTAAGAGATATAACATTCTCGCCAGATGGCAAGCAGATAGCCTATAGCAAGCAGAACAATCTATACCTATATAATATTATTAATAAGAGCACCACCGCCATAACCAATGATGGCCGCTGGAACGAGATAATCAACGGCACCTCTGACTGGGTATACGAGGAGGAGTATGGTTTTACCCGCGCCTACGCATTTTCAAATGATGGTAAAAAGATTGCCTACCTGCGTTTTGATGAGAGTCAGGTGCCCACATTTGAGATGATGCGCTTTGACAACACCCTCTACAACCACGCATACTCGTTCAAGTATCCAAAGGCAGGCGACAAGAACTCTGTTGTTGAACTCTATCTCTACGATATTGAAAATCGTAGCCATACCAAGATTGATGTAGGCAACAACACCGACCAATATATCTTTAATGTCGTTTGGACACCCGCAAACAAGTTGTACTTCTATCGTGTAAACCGTCTGCAGAACAACTTTGAGGTGGTTATGTGCAACGAAGATGGGACACAAAAGGTTATCTATACCGAGAGCTCCCCTCGCTATGTTGAGCGACCAAACAGTTCAACTATAACATTTATAGACGGCGACAAGTTCATCGTTATGGAGGAGACCTCTGCCGGCTGGATGCACCTCTATCTTCACTCTATAGCCAAAGGACGCCTTAATGCAATAACATCTGGTTGTTGGGAGGTTGTATCTTTTGTAGGCCATGACGGCAAGAACATATACTACACCTCTACCGAGAGTTCACCTCTTGAGCGCAACTTGTATTCTGTACGCCTAAATGGCAAGTCACGCCGACTACTAACTCCAGAGGGTGGATTTAACACCATCATACCTTCTGCGGGCATGAAATATTATGTGCGCACATTCAACGACGCCAATACTCCGAACATTATCACCGTAAATCGCGCCGATGGAACAACAATCGACACCCTTGCCGACCGTCGCAAGGCTGTAGCTGCGGCAGGTGAGCTTCAGAGAAAGGAGTATCGCCAGTTTATCACCGAGCGAGGCGACACTCTTAACTACTACATCCAGCTACCAAAGGATTACGACCCTACAAAACTCTACCCTATACTGCTGACCCAATATTCTGGTCCCGGCTCACAGAGTGCTGCCAACCGCTGGGGTGCAGATTGGGAGGACGTACTCACACGACACGGCTACATTATTGCTTGTTGCGATGGTCGTGGCACAGGATTTCGCGGTGAAGAGTTTAAGAAATGCACCTATGCCGACCTTGGCAGACGCGAATACGAGGACCAAATATCTTTTGCTCGATACCTTGCCACTCTGCCATACGTTGATAAGAACCGCATAGGTATCTACGGCTGGTCTTATGGTGGCTTTATGGCTCTAAACTGCGCTCTGCACGGTGATGGACTCTTTAAGATGGCTATAGCCGTAGCGCCAGTAACCTCATGGAGATACTACGACACAATCTATACCGAGATTTACAACGGACTGCCACAAGATAATGCAAAGGGCTATGACGATAACTCTCCACTTAGCCACGCCGAGAAGCTATCACCACGCACACGTCTACTTATTATCCACGGAACAGCAGACGATAATGTCCACTTCCAGAATAGCATGGAGATGTGTCACCGCCTCAATGCCGCTAGAAAGCAGTATGACATGATGGTCTACCCTGACCAAAACCACTCTATGCTGCCATCCTGTACCTCTCAGGTCCGACAAAAGATGGTGGACTACACACTGGAGAATTTGTAAAACATCAGATTGACAGATAAAGGCAGAGGGCTCACTGAAGTCCTCTGTTTTTTTGTATCTTATACCAAAATTCGGGCAAAATAGGATATAAAACAGACCTTTTTAACACTCAAATAATTGCATATTTATTTGCATTATGCAAATTATAATACAATTTTATTCATTTTATATTATACGGCAAAGCATATATCTGATGATTTAATCAGCTTAAAAACGCATGAGAAAATAGCAAAATTCTCAACTTTTTGTGTGCAAAAAATATACCCAAATTGACCCTGAAATATATGGCAAATAGCCTCAAGAATAAAAAAAGAGAGAAAAAAACTCTAAAAATTTGCTCAATAAGATATTTTTTGCTATTTTTGCATGTAAAATACTATATAGTCTAGTGACATTTTTGAGAATAACGAACCGCTTTTAAATATTTGCCAAAAAGGTTCGGCAATTTTGAGAAAAAGACTATTTAGACAAGTTTAGAGTGCAAAAACAGAAGTTAAATACAAATTAATTAAAACAAGGGTATGAAAATCAAACATTTAGCTCTTTCGCTTGCAATGTTGCTTTGTGGCATCAGTGCATCGGCAGCAAATCCGCAGAGCAAAACGGACCCATCAGTAGAGTTCCGTCCGCACTGGGATATTCAACTCCAGGTAGGTGATGCCTACACATTGGGTGAAACCTCTAAGTTCGGTGACCTTCTTTCACCAGCTCTATTCCTTTCAACCAACTACAAGTTCCACCACGCTATGGGTGTACGCTTTGGTATTGGCGGTTGGCAGGGCAAAGGCGCCTTGGTTTTAAGAGACGCAAATTATGCATTCAAATTTATGCAGCTCAATGCAGATTACAAGCTTGATATTAGCTCGCTAATCGGCGGCTTTAACCACAAGCGCGTATGTAGTGTTTATGCATTTGCAGGTGCTGGTTTGAACTACGGTTTTGACAACAAGGCTGCAACTGAGCTTGCTGCAGGTTCTGAGGACTGGGCTGTAGAGCTTGAGTACCTTTGGGATTCAAAGCTTTTCCTCGCTGGTCGCTTCGGTTTGGGCGTTGACTTCCGCTTGGGTGAGCGCTTTGGAATCAACCTTGAGCTTGCTTCTAACATCCTCTCTGACAAGTTCAACTCAAAGAAGGCTGGCAATGTTGACTGGCAGTTCAACGGATTGGTAGGTCTCTCATACCGTTTCGGTAAGAACAACCAGCCGTCAAAGGTATGGCTTGAGCAGAAGGCCGCTGAGGAGGCTGCTCGCGTAGCTGCTGAGAAGGCTGAGAAGGCTCGTATTGAGGCTGAGAAGGCTAAGGCTGCTGAGGCTGCACGTCTGGCTGCTGAGAAGGCCGAGAGAGAGCGTATCGCCGCTGAGCAGGCTAAGGCTGCTGAGGCTGCACGTCTGGCTGCTGAGCACGCTGCTCACATCGCTGCAATCAACAAGGAGCACTCTCAGAATGTATTCTTTACTATCGGCTCTTCTTACATCAACAAGAAGGAGTCTGCTAAGATTAAGAAACTCGCTGAGTGGCTTAAGGCAAATGAGCAGTACACTGTAGATATCGTTGGTTATGCTGACGCAGTAACAGGTACTCCAAAGATCAACAATGAGCTCTCTAAGCGTCGTGCTGAGAATGTTCGCAAGGTACTTATCGCAAATGGTGTTGCTGAGAACCGTATCATTGCAGATCATAAGGGTGATACAGTTCAGCCATTTGAGAAGGCAGAGCAGAACCGTGTTGTAATTTGTACTCTTGAGTAATTACACCATTATATAAATAGGAGAATATTTATATTAGATATTTTTACAAACAAATCAATTATTAACTATTTATTTTAAAAACTATGAAGTATTTATCAAAGTTGTTGAGCATGCTCCTCGTGGGAGTTTTGCTCTTCGCCGGATGTACCGACTATGATGAGGACATCAAGAATCTTAACAACAAGATTGATAAGGTTCAGTCATCATTGATGGATGATCACATCTCTCCTTTGAAGAGTGATCTTGAGAAGGCAAAGACTGATTTGGCTGCATTGGTTGAGACTGCAAAGGCAGAGCTCGCTGCTGCTCACAAGGCTGACGTTGACGCCTTGAAGGCAAAGGACACTGAGCTTAACGGTCTTATCGCTGCTGCTAACACAGCTATCGCTGCTGCTAACCAGCGCATCTCTGACCTTGAGGGTCAGCTTGCAGCTGCTAAGACTGAGTTGAACAACGCTATCGCTACTGGCGACGCTGCAACTCTTAAGGCTGCTCAGGAGGATGCTGCATCTAAGGTTGCTGCTCTTAAGAGCGAGCTCGAGGGTGCAATCAGCACACTTACTAACAACATGGCCGAGCAGGTTAAGCTTGTAAACGAGGCTATCGCTGCCCTCAACGGTGACGTTGACGCACTTCAGCTTCAGGACGAGGCTTTCAAGACTCAGCTTGCAACTATCGCTTCTGATCTTGCAACTCTTGAGGAGAGCCTTAACAACAAGTACAACGAGCTTAAGGGTCTTATCGACGTTCTCGAGCAGAAGCTCCAGCGTCAGATTGACCAGAACAAGAACGACATCGCTTCTTTGCGTTCTGACCTTAACTTGGTAGCTTCTGACCTTGCGTCTACACAGACTGCTGTAGCTGACCTCCAGAAGGATATGGCTGCAAATGTTGAGGCTTTCACAAAGTATCAGATCGCTGTTGACACTAAGATCAACGACCTTACAAAGCGTATCGAGATTGCAGAGCAGACTTTGGCTGACATCGAGGAGAACATCCTTCCTAAGATGGAGCAGCAGATCGCTGCTAACGAGGAGTTGAGCAAGCAGAACGCTGCTGACATCGCTGCTAACGAGGCTCTCTTCGCTGCATACAAGGCTGAGGTTAACAACACTCTTGCACAGCTCATGGCTGCTGACGAGGCTAACGCTAAGCTTATCAACGTTCTCTTTGCTGGTCTTGAGGCTGTAGAGTCTAACCTTGCAAACCTTAGCCAGGACTTCGAGGACTACAAGAGCTTTATCGAGGGTCAGCTTTCTGACTGCTGGGCTGGTATCAACAACGTTAAGGCAATGGCTAACGCTAACGCTAACACTATCTCTCAGGTTAAGGCTGCTTTGGATGCACACCTCGCTGCTCTTGCTGCTCAGATGAACGCTATCAACGCTAACGTTGTAGCTCTTGAGCAGACTCTTAAGGCTGAGGATGCTAAGCTTTGGAACACAATGAACCAGCGTTTCAGCCTTGTTGAGGCATCAATCGAGAGCAACTACACTGAGCTCTCTGAGAAGATCGCTGCTGTAGCTGAGGAGCTTGAGGCTTATAAGGCTGAGGTAACTAAGGAGATTAGCGAGGCTGTTGAGGCTGCTAAGAACGAGTTCCGCGCTGCTGACCAGATTCTTCTTCAGACTATCAATGTAAACACTGAGAAGCTTCAGAAGCAGATCAACGAGCTCAACACTAAAATTGATAACGTAGCTGCTGATTTGGCTGCATATAAGACAGAGGTTAACGAGAAGTTGGCTAAGATTGAGAACGACATCGACGAGATCGCTGAGCAGCTTGCTTCAATGATCCAGAACATCACTTTCGTTCCTGAGTTCGCTGACGGTAAGGCTACTGCAGTTCGTATCCTCGGTCCTAAGAAGGGTAACTCTTTGACTGCAACTACTCTTACTGCACAGTTCGACATCGTTCCTGCTGAGGCTGTAAATGGTCTTGTAAACTATCTTTCTGAGAACAGCTCGGTACGCGTATACGCTAAGGTTCAGCCAGTTAAGCCTTCACGTGTAGAGCCTATCTACGCTGAGGGTGCACAGATCGTTATCGCTCCAGATGCAACTGTTGCTGGTCGTGTAACAGTTACTGCATTCATTAAGAACATGCCAGAGGACTATGCAAACTATGCATTCGCATTGGGTGTTGAGACTCAGAAGACTCAGGCAATGTCTGACTTTGTATTCATCCACGAGAACAGCGATGCTCAGTACCAGTACACATTCGTAAACGCTGAGAACAAGACTATCGAGGAGTCTCACCCTAACTACGATGCAGACCAGAACGCAATCGTATTCTCTAAGAAGTGGACTAAGGCTACTGAGTCTTTGGTAAATGTTGTAGAGGGTTACACATTCAAGCTTACTGACGGTAAGAAGTTCTACACTACTGCAGAGATTGCTGCTCGTCACAATATGGCAGAGGGTGCTCTTGATCTTAACATGGATGTTGAGGTAGCTGATGTTGATAAGTGTGTTGCTGTAGAGGGTACTTCTGTTAAGATGGTTTCTGAAAGCGAGTTTGACATGTTCAACCACATTGGTCACGCTGCTACTTTGAAGCTCTCTGCTAAGAGTGCTATTGCTACTGATTGGAGCTATGCAGTTAACGCAATTTACAACATCGTTGGTCCACGTGTTGAGAAGAATGTATATTACATTACTGAGCCAGGTGATCTCTATTGGTTGTCTGTAGCTGCTGATCTCAACAACGTTTCTTATAACAAGGTTACTGTTATCTTCGATGTTCTTCCTGAGCTGAAGGATCTTCTTATGATGAACGGTTATATATCAAACAAGCCTGCAGGCGAGTTCTTGCCTATTAACTTCAACGGAGGTGAGAAGTCATTGACAGTTGTTGGTAACAATGCTATCGTTAATGGTCTTAAGATTAAGGGTGAGGAGAATGTAGGTCTCTTCGGTTATGTAGTAGGTAACATCGAGGGTCTCCACGTAATGAACGCTACAATTGAGGGTACTGTACGTGTTGGTGGTCTCGTTGGTCATATTTGTGGTAATGTTGAGAACTGTTCAGTTGACAACTCTGTAGTTACTGCTACTCCAGTTAATACAGCATCTGGTTGGGATGATGGTAACTCTGTTGGTGGTATCGTTGGTTACCTTGAGGCTGACACAGAGAATGGTCCATACTACAATGTTAAGAATTGTGTAGTTTCTGGCGTTAAGATCAATGGTTTCCGTGATGCAGGTTCTGTAGTTGGTACTGCTTATGTAGGTACAGACAATGTTAGTGACAACCTCACAAACAACGTTCAGGTACTCGTTAACCAGCGTCCAGCTCTCTACCCAGGCTACATCAAGCCAGCTAACATCGGTCACATCATTGGTCGTGTTCTTCCAGCTGCTAAGGCTCCATATGCATGGGCTGAGAACAAGAACGTATTTAACTTCGATAACTCATCTCTCCGTATTCAGTATGCTCTCGGCGCTGAGGTTGATGCAACTTCTGTAGATGCTGCAGATCACACTTTGGAGATCTTCACTGCTAACGGTCTTGCTTGGTTCTCTAACAATGTTGTTATTAAGGACTACTACACTTACAGCAATGTAATCTTCACTGATAACATTGACTTCGGTGGTAAGACTTACTTCGAGGATGATAAGTGCACATTCAAGGCTATCAACAACTGGGAGGGTAAGCTCTATCGTTCACTCAACTTCGACGGTCAGAACAAGGTTGTTTCTAACCTCACTATCAACGATCCATCTGCTAAGGATCTTGGTCTGTTCGGTTCATACGTTGGTGATGTTAAGAACGTTACAATGAACAACATAGCTCTTATCGGTCTTGGCCGCATCGCTCCTGTTGCTACTCAGCTTTGGGGTAACATTGACAACTGCCACGTTGACGGCTTCGTTGGTTACGCTATCTCTAACGGTGACGACGGTGACAAGGTTGGTGGTCTTGTAGCTCAGATGCAGGATCCTAACGCAATCACTAACTGCTCTGTTAAGAACGCTGATATCGAGGGTTATCGTGACCTCGGTGCTGTAGCTGGTATGGCTAACCTTAACAAGTATGAGAATGTTGTTGTTGAGAATGTAAACATCTGGATCAACCAGGTTGTTAACGCTTACGGTTCATACGTTCCATTCGCAACTGAGAGCGCACTCGTTGGTCGTCAGACTGGCGCTGTTAAGCCTGCTCTTGAGGCTGAGGGTGTAAATGTTTACAACATTCTTAACGCTGAGCTCGGTCGTCGTTATGTAACTGACCGCAAGGGTGACCTCTACCTCGGTTACGACGTAACTACTTCTACAGTAGCTGATCAGCTTGTTGCTAACGCTGCAGGTCGTTCACTCAAGTTCGACGCTAAGCAGAACTCAGCTGCTCTCTTCCAGTTCGCTGCAGATTACAAGTCATACAAGGAGAAGACTGTAAATCAGGTAACTGATATGGAGCTTACAAAGCCATGGACTGCTATCGGTAGCTCATGGAATGAGAGATTCGAGGGTACATACAACGGTAACAACAAGACTATCTCTAAGTTGAACGTTGTAGAGTACAGCACAACTCCTTCAGGTCTGTTCGGTTGGGTACTTGGTACTCTTAAGAACATTAAGGTTACTGACGCTAACATTAGCGGTTGCCACTATGCTGGTGCTGTAGCATCTGTACTGTTCGGTACAGTTGAGGGTTGTGAGGTTAGCAACACAACAATCGTATTGCTCCCTGAGTTCGTAACTGGTGTATTCGACAATGGTGACAAGGCTGGTGCTCTCGTGGGTTACCTCGCTGACAACGGCATTGGTGCAGATAAGGTTATTAACAACAAGGTTTCTGGCGTTAACGTTAAGGGATACCGTGAGGTAGCTGGCCTCGTTGGTCGCGCTAACACTATCGATGAGATGTCTGGTAACGTAGTTGAGAATTGCGAGATCGTCCTTGACCAGATGATCGCAGGTTCTTATGTTGATACTAAGGACTACTTCAGCACAATCGGTACATTGATCGGTCGTCTTGACGATAACACTATTGCAAACATTACTAACAACACTGTTACTAATGTTAACCTCAACACTGTTGACGCTAAGGGTGTAGAGGCTAAGATTGAGAACCCTAAGGAGGTTGGTCTTAACGAGTAATCCCAAAGGTTTATAAAAAAGGTGCGACAGGCAAAAGCTTGTCGCACTTTTTTTTGTTCACAGTATGAACTGTTTATCACATTTATTCACCAAAACATCATCCCTATTCCTCCGACGACCACACACAAACAAAAAAAAGAGAACTCATAAGAGTTCTCTTTTCGTGGTGCCACCGGGATTCGAACCAGGGACACAAGGATTTTCAGTCCTTTGCTCTACCAACTGAGCTATGGCACCATCGGCATCATTTCTGATTGCGAGTGCAAAGGTAGGCAAAATTTTGTTACTTCCAAACTTTTTCAAAGAAAAATTCTATTTTTTTACTATCTTTGTAGCGGTTTTAACAAAATAGTTTGATTTTAGCATGATTTTAACGTGGATTTTGCTCATCATCGGCTTTGTAATGATTACATCTGGAGCTACTTGGCTTACGAATGGTTCGGCTGCAATTGCGCAGAGGCTGAAAATGAGTGAGTATATCATCGGAATGACCATTGTCGCCGTAGGCACATCATTGCCCGAGCTTACCGTTAGCGTAGCATCTACATTTGCTGGCAGTGCCGACATGGCAATCGGAAACATTGTAGGTTCAAATATATTCAACATCCTCTTTATACTTGGAATTTGCGCACTAATCAAGCCGGTATCCTTTACAAAGAACAACCTTAGAGTAGACATTTGGCTCTGTCTTGCCGTATCGCTTGCATTGGTGGCAATGCTTTGGGGTGGTAAGCTCTCACGAATTGAGGGCATAGTTATGGTGTTGTGCTATATCGCAGTGATTATCTTCTCAATCAAATCGGGCAACAAGGAGCAAGGCGTGCAGGAGGACGAGCCTCAAGAAAGTAGCAATTTCTCTTGGATAAAGTCGCTACTATTAGTCGCATTGGGTTTAGTGGCATTAGTATACGGCGCTGATTTAACACTGGACTCGGCAATCACAGTTGCTCGTAGTTTAGGAATCAGCGAACGAGTAATAGGTATCACGCTCCTTGCGGGTGGAACATCACTGCCAGAGCTTGCGGCAAGTTTAGTTGCGGTATCAAAGGGGCACGGAGCATTAGCATTGGGCAATGTGATAGGCTCAAATATCGCAAATATACTGCTCATTTTAGGCTCTTGTGCGACAATTACCCCACTGGCTATGGGTAGCATTACATATATTGACCTTGGGGTATTCTTTGGTGCAGCGGTGCTACTTGCAATATCGGCAAAGGTATTTGGTCACCGTGTAATTACACGCATGGAGGCTGTGGCATTCCTTGCCGCCTATGTATTATATATATGGTACTTAATCGACTAACAATATGAATTACGCTCACATAAACGCTCTATTACACCGCGAGGTTATCCCTGCGATTGGTTGCACAGAGCCTATAGCTGTCTCTCTCTGCGTAGCTAAGGCGTGCGAGACATTAGGAACTCTACCTAAGCGAATAAAGGTACTCCTAAGCCCTAACATCTACAAAAATGCCATGGGTGTAGGTATTCCTAACACCGGCATGACTGGTCTGCCTATCGCAGTAGCTCTTGGTGCTGTGGCGGGCAAGTCTGAGTACGAGTTGCAGGTGCTTAAAGATGCAGATAGCTGCGCCGTTGAGCGTGCAAAGAGCTACCTTGAGAGTGCAGAGATAAAGATTGACATTGACCGCCAGACCAACCAGATGCTCTATATCTGCGTAGAGGCATGGAGCGATAATGATAGCGCCAAAGCCATTATCGAGGGCACACACACCAACTTTACAGAGGTGAGTCGCAATGGTGAGGTTATCCTTACTAAGTGCTCTGAGGGTGGTGATAACACCACAGAGCAGAGCGAGCCAACACTAACCCTTCGAGATGTCTACGAATATGCCACAACAGTCGATTTAAGTGAGATTATGTGGCTCAAGGAGGCTGAGAAGATGAACATTGGCGCTGCAGAGGTATCATTTACGGGCGACTATGGTCATGGACTGGGTCGTCTGATGCATACAACAGCAAAAGAGAGCATCTTTGGTGATACACTCTTCACAAAGATTCTATCCTATACCAGCGGTGCATGTGATGCTCGTATGAGCGGCGCCATGGTGCCGGTAATGAGCAACTCTGGCAGCGGAAATCAGGGTATCTCGGCAACAGTTCCTGTTGTTGTCTTTGGAAGAGAGAAGGGGGTAAGCGAGGAGAAGCTGCTACGTGCGCTAGCATTGAGCCATCTGACTGTAGTGTACATCAAGCAGAGCCTGGGTCGTCTATCAGCACTATGTGGATGTGTTGTGGCAGCAACAGGTTCAAGCTGCGGAATAACATACCTAATGGGCGGAGAGTTTAATGAGGTATGCTTTGCTGTAAAGAATATGGTAGCAAACCTTACAGGTATGATTTGCGACGGTGCGAAGCCAAGCTGCTCGCTTAAGGTTACAAGTGGAGTATCCACGGCTGTACTGTCGGCAGTACTTGCCATAGAGCAGCGATATACAACCTCGCTGGAGGGTATTATTGATGACAACGTAGACAAGTGCATCGCCAACCTTACAAACATCGGCCGCAACGGTATGCGTGAGACAGACAAGCTGATTCTTGAAATAATGACTAATAAATAATGAAGACTACCCTACTATTAATCTTCTCGCTCTTTGTATTAAGCACAACGGCACAGAGTGCTAAGGAGATCGCAGGTTTTGACAAAGATTACAAGTTTGAGCTCTACCGCCCATACCCTGCTGAAAACCGCGACAAGAGCCTAACAAAGGCTCCAAAGGGCTACAAGCCATTCTATATGAGCCATCTTGCTCGCCACGGCTCACGTTGGCACTCAGGCTTTAATACCTATACCTATCCGTTGCAGATTCTCACTGCAGCCGAGAAGTCAGGTGAGCTCACAGAGCTCGGTAAGCGTTATCTTACAGACCTTCGCATCATTGTTGCCGATGCTGAGAATCGTGACGGAGAGCTATCTCCACTCGGTTTTGAGCAGCATCGCTCCGTAGCTGAACGTATGGTTGAAAATTTCCCAGAGATTTTCCACAAGAACTGCTACATAGACGCTCGCTCTACGACTGTTCAGCGATGTATCCTAAGCATGGCGTCGGCAGTACGTCAGATTTCAAGAATGGTACCTACATCCGAGATACGTATGGAGTCGAGCGATGATAATGGCTACTTGAAGGCATACACAGGTCTTAACTCTGTAAAGCAGGATGCGCGTGGGCTGAGTGACTCGCTACACTACGCCTATATGCCAGATATTAATCCTTTCTTAAATCGTATTTTCACCAAGCCACAGCAAGGTGTTGACCATAAGAAGTTTGCCCACTATTCATTCCTCATGGGTGGTATTCTCGGTTCTACACCGCTCGCAGCAGTGCCAAATCTTGACTACATCTTTACCGAGGAGGAGAGAGCTGGTATGTGGCGTGCATCAAACATACGCCGCTACGCCCTAACTGGCCCATCAAAGCCTTTTGGCAAGGTGATTATGTCGGGCATATACCCATTTGTTGAGAACGTTATCTCTACAGCCGACAGAGCTATTGCTAAGGGTGACGAGCAGGCAACACTACGCTTTGCACACGACGTGACTGTTATACCATTTGCATATATCCTGGGCATTAAGTGCGCTAATACCGTTACCGACGACTGGGCAAATATCAGCTACAAGTGGCGTATCAACGAAGTGACCCCTATGGGCGCAAATATTCAGATGATATTCTATCGCAGTAAAAAGAGTGACGACATATTGGTCAAGATTTTGCATAACGAGCGTGAGCAGATTCTTGATAGCAGCGTTGCTACACCTGTTCAGAGTGTCTATTACCGTTGGAGTGATATTCGTAAGCACCTGCTTTCACAGATTCAGTAAAAAAAGTTGTGAGTAACTGCAATATTTTTTGAGAATAACCCTCTATATAGTAAACAGACAAAACTAATAGAGAATTATGTTACTCACAATTTCACTGATGATTCTAGCCTATATGATTATGGGCAAGAATATTAAACCACTCCTTGCGAAGGTAAAAAACATTGATTGGCGCCTAAAAATAGAGGAGCTCTCTGCAAAGATTCGTCCATGGGCATTCAAGGTTGGTCGTACAGCTGCACGCCCACTGCTACAATGTTTTTACGTGCTGACAGATAGCAAAACCTCAACTCTTGACAAAGTGCTTATCTATGCAGCCATTGCCTATACTATTCTGCCAATGGACTTGATACCTCGCGTGGTCTACAAATTCATGGGTATTCTGGATGACGGTCTGGCTTTGCTATACGTCTATCGCAAAATCAAGGATAAGATTACCCCGGAGATCAACGACAAAGTTGACTCTACCCTCAACGATTGGTTTGGCACAGCGCCACAAGTTGCATAAAGCAGATCAAACAATCAGGGCTGAAATTTATGAGAATTTCAGCCCTGATTGTTTTGCGATATGAACTTCTACATACCTCCGCTTTGTTGTTGGCTCGTTCCGCCAATCTCCTCGGTTGTATTGTCCGCCTTCCGTCGTGTTCGCTTAACATAGATACCCTGCTTACCAAAGCGATAGGATACCGAGAAGCGGATAGAGCGCGTGATATTCGTCGCAACAAGAGTTTGTAAATATGTCGGCGCACTCATCAGTAACTCGTGCTTCATGTTCTTGCTATGTGGATTCTGCACCGAAACAGAGAGTTCCAGCTTATCTTTGAGCAGTTTCTGACCAAGTCTGGCAGAGGTTGTAAGGAACCAATTCTGGGCCACCATAGTCTGCTGCGGCTGCATCTTTGCGCAGTATTCACTCAGGGTTAGGCGTGCACCCTTCCAAAGGGCAATTGTAGCATTCACGCTCTCCGAGAAAGCCCAGCCCGCAACACCAACATTCTCTGACGGAATACCATCCTCAAAGTATCCTACACGAAAATCTGCTGCAAGTTGCAGTTTCTGCGACGGACGATAAGAGAGCGAAGTTTGCAGTGCATAGGCGCGGTTACGACCGTGGTTGAGATAGGTGCTGTTGATTAGTCCATCTTTATCTACAAACTGATACGGCGCCACGCGGTTGTTCGAGAACATTGTCATAATCTCTGGCGATACGGTCCACTTGTTATTCATCCAGGCATACTTGAGCCTTACGCTGTGGTTTACTCCAGTCTTAAGGTCTGGATTTCCATAGCTACGCGAGAGTGAAGTTTCTGTAACATAGGGCGAGAGTGACTGGATACCAGGGCGAGAGAGTCGCTCAGAGTATGATAGCGAGAGGCTGTGCGCCTGCTTAATCTTGTACGAAATTGAGAGATACGGCACAACGTTTATCAGCACACTGCTATACTTCTCTGTCTTATCCATCACACTCTTTGAGTCGTACCATGCACCCTCCAGTCGAGCACCTGCACGGGCAGTAAGGCTCTTATGGTTAAAGGCATAACCTGCATATATTGCCGCGATATTCTTTGTTAGTGTTGTTGTAGAGGCAAGAGCCGATGTTGTTCCTGACTGCTCAAGCGAGCTATACTCAACCGTATGCTTCGCACCCGCCTCAAGCGAGTGCTTGCCCCACTTATTATTATAGTCCGCCTGCAGAACATTCTCAAAACCCTTGTTTAGCGAAACAGTAGAGTAGAGTAAAGATGTGCCGTCAGGGTAAAAAGTATCCTCATTGCTGATATTTTCGGTCGGCGGAGTTACAGAGAAGTACTCCGAAACGGTAAGGCTATGACCCTCCTTGCCGGCAAAAGTATGCTCGTATGCGGCAAGCAAATCCACACCCTTCCAGCGGTTCTTGTTGAACTCATTGGCTGTATAGCTGCTAAGCAGATTATCCTCCGCACCCAAATAAGAGGTATTATTTACTCTCGTGGAGTTCCAATTACCAAACCAACAGCTTGCCTCTACGGTCAGCAAATTGAGTGTATCAATCTGATAACCCATACTAAGGTTTGCATAGAGGTTTTTGCCACCCCACCCCTGCTCGGAGAGCTGCTTGAGCTTTGAGTATGGTGCATCATCATTGAGATTCTCCATCGTAATATCGTAATAACCCGTAGGGTCGTTGTCGTTATCGCTACCTCCCATATATAGGCCACCCGAAAGGGAAAATTTATCTTTCTGAATATTGAAATTACTTGACAACTGACCTGAATAGTTACGATTAAACGAATTGCTACCTGCAAGGCTAACATTTCCGCTATATCCGTCAAAGCGGGTCTTTGAGGTGATGATATTGAGCACACCACCCGCACCCTCGGCGTCGTATTTCATTGACGGATTGGTAATTACCTCAATCTTCTTAATAGACGAGGCGGGCATAGACTTGATAATATCGTTAAAGTTACGACCCATCGCTCCAGCTGCACGACCATTAACAAGAATTTTATAGTCGCTCTGACCATTCATCAGCACCTTGCCGTCTGCATCTATCGAGAGCTGCGGTATCTTGCGGATAATCTCCTCAAGTGTGCTCGACTGCGCCTCAGGGTCATCCTCAACGGAGTAGCTGAGCTTCTCCGCGTCGGCAGTAACAATAGGTTTCTGAACTGTCACCGCCACAGCATCTACTGCCACACCTTCAGCAAGCACAACCTCGCCAAGGTCTATCGGCTTGCCCACAGCCGACATCTTACGCTTCTCGCTCTGATAGCCTACAGCAGAGATTTCAACGGTATAGTCGCCATCCTTTGCTACAGTGAGCTCAAAGCGACCATCTGCACCAGCAGCCACAGCAGTTACGACCTTACCCTGCTGCTCTGCCGCCACAGTTGCATAACCTACCGCCTTGCTCTGGCTATCCTTAACCAGACCACGAACAATGCTCTCTGCCGATGCACTTAGCACCAGCAGAGAACACAACATCATTAAACCTAACCTTTTCATACTTTTATGAAGTTTTATTTTCTGTTTCTGATGCAAAGGTAGTAATTTTTAGCTACTATGCAACACAAAGTAGTGTTTTTTTTTGATTTGTAGGTAAAAAATATTACCACAGGCATATCTACCTATATTTAATAAACGCGTAAAAGTGTAGGATATTACTCGCCCCAGGTAAAATGTGGAGCAGAGATACCAAGAAGAGTGACTATTCGCTCTGTAACGGTGAGGCATAGAGCCTCAATACTCTCAGGGCGCGAGTAGAAGGATGGTGCGGCTGGAAGTATGACTGCACCTGCCTCGGTGAGGACGGTCATATTTCTAAGGTGGATAAGCGAGAGTGGTGTCTCTCTAACGACCACAATAAGTCGTCTACGCTCCTTGAGCATCACATCGGCAGCGCGCTCAATAAGGCTCTGCGACACCCCCGATGCAATTCTGCCGACAGTGCCCACGCTTGATGGCACGATAACCATTGCATCCCAAGATGCTGAGCCGCTGGCAGGAGCGGCAAAGAGGTCGTCATTACGGTAAAGTGTAATCTTTTCACTCTCTGGGAGCGACACTCCCTCGGTTGCAACTACGGCCTCGGCATTAGCACTATAGATAAGTGCAATACGCTCAACATCCTTACAACCAATAAGTTGCTCAAGCAGTTGGCGAGCATATATGGCTCCACTGGCAGCGGTAATAGCGACGACGACTTTCATAGTTTACAACTCTATAATTTTACACTTCAGCCCCATCTGTTGCACAAGCCTGAGCGTGCGAGGCAGTGCATAGCTCATATTCTTAAATGCCTTCTCCGAATCATGGAACACAACTATAGAGCCGGCAGTAATATAATCAGTAACATTTTTCAGACACTTCTCTGGCGATAGAGCTCGATTATAGTCACGAGAGACAATATCCCACATCACAATCTTATACTTCTTAGCCACAGCCCTCATCTGCGAAGGGGTTACGCGAGCATAAGGTGGGCGGAAGAGCTCCGAATGGATAAAGTCGCCCGCAAAATCGACATCCTCAAGGTATCTTTCAAGGGACATACCCCACCCCTTTTGGTGAGAGTAGGTGTGGTTTCCGACCTTATGACCTGCATCCAAAATCTTCTGATATAGGTCAGGGTACATCTCAACATTCTTACCAAGCACAAAGAAGGTCGCCTTAGCATTATATCGCTTAAGTGTAGAGAGAATCCACTCAGTGACGCCTGGAGTAGGTCCATCGTCAAAAGTCAAATAGACGCCATTTTCATCTTCAATCTCCCAAATAAGTTCGGGCATTAGACGTCTTATAAACTTTGGTGGTTTAATCTTCATAAGTGCAAATGTAGTCAATAATTTTGAATTTGCACAAATAATGTATATTTTTGTAGAAACATTGTCATTTTATTATTATGAAAGCTATAGCAAAAGTCGCAGCATTACTGCTCATTATCCTCTCGGCTGTTGGTTGCCGTGAGATTAATACCCTCACCGACCAGAATAAAAAACCTATTCAGGGAGGCGCCTACGAGGTGCTTGTTGTCTGCAATAATAGTGAGTGGGAGGGTAAACTTGGCAGTAAACTGCGCGAGCTACTTGAGCAACCAGTAGAGATGCTCAACCAAAACGAGCCGATGTTTAACGTTCTCCGCGTTAGCGCTAACGACTTCCGACACCTACTTATTCAGCACCGTAACATCCTCAAGGTTGTTATCTCAGATAAGGTAACTCAGGCGCAGATTGTGGCACAGTACGACGTTGACGCTGCACCGCAGATAGTGCTCACATTCCAGGCTCCTACGCAGCAGGCGGCTCTTGAGTATCTAAATACAAATGGTGATGCGTTGGTAAAAGTTCTTGAGATTGCCGAGCGTAACCGCACCATTGCCTATGCCGAGAAGCACAATGTAAAGGTACTTAACGACCTGTTGCACAATGAGTTTGATATTGACGTGCGTATTCCTAAGGGTTATGAGCTCCGTTCACAAAGTCAAGACTTTCTTTGGGCATCGTATGAGTTCCCAACAGCCAGCCAGGGCTTTTTCTGCTATAGCTACCCATATCATGGTAAGGGCAGCCTTACGGCAGACTACCTTGTAGCTATGCGCAACAACTTTGCTAAGCGTATTCCGGGACCAAGTGACGGCTCATACATGATTACCGTTGAGCAGATTCCCGATGCAGACGGCAACTACAAGCCATTCCGTCCACTCTATCGCTCTGTTGTAGTGAATGGCAAGGAGTGGATTGAGATGCGCGGTTTCTGGGATGTTGCAAATGACTATATGGGTGGTCCATTTGTCAGCTATACAACAATCAACGACGCTACAAATGAGGTATTTACCATCGACTGCTACGTTCACAGCCCTAAGTATGGCAAGCGCAACTTTATCCGTCCGTTGGAGCACCTTGTATATCTAATTTCATTCCCAAAGAGTGTTGAGCAACCAAAATAGCAGACCTTACGACTATCTAATCGTTGGTGCAGGGCTTTACGGTTCTGTGGTGGCTTATCGTGCACTGAGGGCTGGTAAGAGGGTCAAAGTTATTGACCGCCGAGGGCATACTGGAGGCAACCTCTACTGTCAAGATATTGACGGCGTAGCAGTTCACCGCTACGGTCCACATATATTCCACACCTCAGACGCTGAAGTGTGGAGGTGGGTGAACTCAATTGTGGAGTTTGTGCCATACATCAACTCCCCCGTTGCTTTCTATCGTGGCAAGATTTACAATCTGCCATTCAACATGAACACCTTCAACCAGCTTTGGGGCGTAACCACCCCTGAGCAGGCAATGGCAAAGATAACGGAGCAACGTGCTGAGCACGGCGTTGAGAATCCTCAAAATCTTGAGCAACAGGCAATTTCACTCGTCGGAATAGACATTTATAACACCCTTATTAAGGGATATACCGAAAAGCAGTGGGGCAGAGAGTGCTGCGACCTTCCGGCAGAAATTATACGCCGTCTACCCGTAAGGTTTACTTTCAACAACAACTACTTTAACGACACCTATCAGGGCATTCCTCGTGGAGGATACAACGCCTTTATAGACAAGCTGTTGCAGGGTGCTGATGTAGAGCTAAATTGCGACTTCTTTGACAAGCGCGAGCACTACTGCTCTCTTGCCGAGAAGATTGTCTACACAGGCGAGTTGGACTGCTATTTTGACTACTGCTTTGGTGCGCTGGAGTATCGCACACTCCGCTTTGAGGACGAGCGTATTGAGAAGAGTAACTATCAGGGTGTGGCGGTTATGAACTTTACCGACACAACTCCCGCCTACACCCGCATTATTGAGCATCGTCACTTTGACAGCAGTTGCAGCGCAGACCACACCATCATCACTCGAGAGTATCCTGCTGAATGGAGTGCCGGCAGCGAGCCATACTACCCTATTGGCGACAGCCACAACAGCGCTCTTGCAGATAGGTATAGAGCTTTAGCAGCTCAGTGCAGTAATGTTATCTTTGGCGGACGACTTGCCGAGTACCGTTACTACGACATGCACCACATTGTAAAACGAGCATTAGAGGTTGAACTATGAATATAGAACTAATTGTTATCGGCAAGACCGATTCTAAAGAGATTACTGCGTTGGTAGATATGTACACTAAGCGCATCAACTTCTACAACCGCTTTACAATCACCTACATACCCGATATTCGCAACAACAAATCCCTAACTGAGGCGCAGCAAAAAACTGCCGAAGGAGAGGCTATTCTAAGACTCATAGAGCCTTCAGACCGCGTAGTATTGCTTGACGAAAAGGGGGCTGAATTTCGCTCTGTAGAGTATGCTGACTGGCTACAGAAGAGGATGAACAGTGGGGTGAAACGACTTGTATTTGTTATCGGAGGACCTTATGGATTCTCCGAGGCGGTGTATGGTCGTGCAAACGAGAAAATTTCACTCTCAAAGATGACCTTCTCGCACCAAATTATCCGCGCAATTTTTACAGAACAGCTCTACCGCGCATATACAATTCTGCGCGGCGAGCCATATCATCACGAGTAGTTGTTATTCTGCTGTCAGCTCTCGTATAATCTCTTGCATCTGAATATACTGACTCTCCATGCTCTGCAATAAGCGATACTGAGCATGCGTACGAACAAGATTATGGTCTGCAGAGATGGTCTTATAGTACTTATCGCCATCAATGTAATCCATCAAAAATCGTAGCACCTGCTCGTAAGTGATGTATAGCGCCGAGAAGGCAAGCCACTCTTTTTCACTATCAGTAAGGCTACTTTTTCGCTCCGAGAGATAACCCTCAGCATAGGCTCGGAAAATGTCAATATTCATACTAACCCTATCCAAATCCCTATCATCCTCAGCGCCTGTATTTGTGTATGAACGGATAGCGTCGCCAAAGTCATTGAGCGAGGTAGAGCTCATAACGGTATCAAGGTCAATAGCACAGAGCACCTGGTCACTCTCTGCATCAAAGAGGATATTGCTCAGCTTGGTATCATTATGCGTTACGCGCGTAGGGATAGTTCCATCCTCAACAAGAGCCCAGAAGGCGAGCATCTTCTCACGACGTGAGGCTATCCAGCTAATCTCCTCAGCAAGTTCTGCCACACGTCCAGCCGCATCGGCAGCTACCGATGCATCCCACTGCTCAAAGCGGTAGCGGATGTTGTGAAATCCCTTAATCGTCTCATGTAGAGGGGTTGTGAAGTCCGATAGCTGACTCTGAAAAAGGCCTATACCTTTACCTCCCTGATAGGCCAACTCAAGAGTATCAGCACGCTCGTAACTCTTTGAGCCGGCAATAAATAGACAAGCCGCCCAGAAATTATCATCTACCTGAGCATACAGTTTTCCATCTCGTGCAGGTGTGATTGTAAGTGTATGGCGCAATGGGTCAGCAACCTTACCCTTAATATGTGCTGTTACAGCAGCGATATTATCCATCATCTTCGGCACATCGGGGAAGATATTGTGATTTTTACGCTGCAAGATATAGTTAGGACTATTACCGACAGTAGTCACAACATATGTGTCGTTAATAAAACCCTCACCAAGAGGGGTTACGCTCTCAATTTCGCCCTCAAAGGCAAAGAGAGAGGCTATCTGAAGAAGTTTCTCGTTATTCATATTTAGCAATTAGTGTTCCGAAATATTCAGGACAATGAAAGTTTGGTGTATCAAGGAATATAGGCGACCAGCTAAGGAAGTGCGGCTGAAGCAGCTTGTCGCCACATTTATAGAGGTTTACCCTCAACTCTGGCGGCATAGACTCCACACCCAACAGAGAGAATGGTATCTGCAGAGCAACCCTCCACGTGGTCTGCTTACGAATATCTATCGGCTCATGCTCAAAGTGGCAGAAACGGCGCACCTTACCGAGCATCTCGCTGCTAAAGTGCACAGCCTTACTACGCGACAAACGAAATGCTGCAAGCAGAGTACCAATAGCATTAACCTCAAAGTTATAGTACCCCTCCCCCGTAGGGTTGTCGATAAAGAGCTCTACACAGCTATCCTCCCACACCCTACCATTATCACTCATCTCCACAGCGCAGACATGCTCCTCAACAACATCAAAGGCGACAGCAAGCACCTTATCGCTAAAAGCCATAAAACCACTAACAATAGGGGTGTATGGGTATTGTTCAAACCAGTTTGCAAACTTCACATCTAGATATATACCCTTCTCATACATTGCGCTGAAAAAGCTCTGCTCATCCATACTCTCTAGCGATGGAATGTAAGGTATATACTCTCTATTTATACCACTTATGCTACTCATATTACCAAACTATTTGATTTTTACCGATACTTGCTAAATATTCATTCGCCCTTGAGAAGTGACGGCAGCCGAAAAATCCACGATAAGAAGATAGTGGCGACGGGTGTACACTCTTAAGAATCAGATTGTTATTTGGGTCGGCAATAGCACCCTTTTTCTGTGCATAACTACCCCAAAGCATATAGACAACACCCTGCTTACGGGTAGCAATTGCCCTTACAACTGCATCGGTAAACTGCTCCCAACCTCGCCCTGCGTGCGATGCCGCCTGATGTGCCCTAACGGTAAGCACAGCATTTAGTAGAAGCACCCCCTGCTCGGCCCAGCGGTCAAGGTTTCCACTTGTAGGAATAGGTGCACCAGTATCTGTATTCACCTCCTTAAAGATATTCTGCAACGATGGCGGGAATGGCACACCATCCCCCACAGAGAAGCAGAGTCCATTTGCCTGACCAACTCCATGATATGGGTCTTGACCAATAATTACAACTTTCAGACTCTCAAAAGGGCACTTATCAAAGGCGCGGAAGATATCGCGACCCTTAGGAAACACCTCCCCCGAAGCATACTCTGCACGTACAAAATCTGTCAGTTGCTCAAAATAGGGCTTATTAAACTCCTCCGCAAGAATCTGTTTCCAATCTTCTGCTATGCGAACATCCATAGTTTAGACAAATAAATTTGCACGAAGATACTAAAAAAATTGCAATTTCAAAATAGAAAATTTTGATTTTTTTATTACCTTTGTACAATTGTAGAGAATAGAAAAGAGTGCATTTATGAGAAAATTTACAACATTTACGCTTCTACTCTTTGTCTGGTTTGGCGCTGTATCAAGCAACTCAAAGGTATGGAAGTCTTTGAAAAAGGATATCAACATCTTTGTCATCAGCGATTCTGGTAGAAATGGATACTACGATCAGAAGCCAATTGCCGAGGTTATGGGACAAATGGCAGAGAAGATATCCCCACGTTGTGTAGTCGCCACGGGCGATGTTCACCACTTTGACGGTATACAGAGTGTGCAGGATCCTCTTTGGATGACAAACTACGAGCTTATATACAGCCATCCGAAGTTGATGATTCCGTGGTTACCAATATTGGGTAATCACGAGTATCGTGGCAATACCAAGGCAGTTATTGAGTATTCTGATATCAGCCGTCGCTGGTGTATGCCAGACCGTTACTATACAGAGGTCTATAAAGTTAAGGGTGCTACTCTCCGCATTGTAATGATAGACACCACACCAATAATTGAGCAATACCGCCGCAGCAAAGACTCTAACTATGCTTCTGTTGCAAAGCAGGACTACAACGAGCAGTTAGAGTGGCTTAATACTGTACTTAGCAGCGCAACTGAGGATTGGATTATTGTTGTCGGTCACCACCCGATATATGCAGATACGGGTAAGAGTAAGAAGGAGCGCCGAGATATGCAGAACCGTGTAGGAGAGACTCTTCGCCGATATGAGGATAAGGTAGATCTATACATCTGCGGACATATCCACAACTTCCAGCATATCCGAAGGAGCGACTGCAAGATAGACTATATCGTAAACTCATCCGCAGCACGAGGTCGTAGTGTAAAGGCTATTGAGGGCACTAAATTCTGTAGCCCCGTACCAGGCTTCTCGGTGCTTGCTGCAGATAAAAAGAGCCTCTGCCTGCA
>JAEIGA010000624.1_pt1 | contig 52454 bp, 44 predicted proteins | sample 9270691 | NCBI WGS metagenome assembly JAEIGA01 (sample SAMN17057246, study PRJNA624740) | gut metagenome | biome: biome; isolation source: fecal sample | host: Bos grunniens | place: China: Xizang | collected 2019 | reverse complement strand
TTAGAACGCTAGCCTGTCACGCTAGAGGTCAGGGGTTCGAGTCCCCTTCGGGTCGCCATTATATGGGTAGGTAGGTAAGTGGTTAAAACCGCCTGACTGTAAATCAGGTGCCTCTGGCTTCGGCAGTTCGAATCTGTCCCTACCCACCAAATTTAAAGACACATACAGCAACGTTAACTGGTTGTCAAGCGGTTAAGACATTTCCCTTCAACGGAAATAACACGGGTTCGATTCCCGTCCTACATAATGTGTCTTGTTTTATGCTCCGTTAGCTCAGTTGGTAGAGCAGCTGACTTGCACAGTTTAGTTCAAGTAGAATGTGCTATTAGCAAGATATGAGTGCAAATCTCATAATTGTGACCATAATCAGCAGGTCGTGCGTTCGAGTCGCACACGGAGCTCCATACTAAAGAAAAAATAAATAGGAGGCGTTTAGTTATGCCATACGTTTATAAAATTACAAACGATGTCAATGGGAAAATGTATATTGGACAAACTAGTCGAACCTTAGAAGAAAGATTTGACGAGCATCTGAACGAATTAAATAAAAAACGGTCTATAGGCAGACCTTTGTACGACGCGATGCGAAAATATGGGGTTAGTCATTTTCATGTTGATTTAATTGAAGAAACAGATAGCCCAAAAGAGAGAGAAGTCTATTGGGTTGAGTATTATGGAACTTTTAAAAATGGCTATAATGCAACACTTGGTGGAGATGGCAAGCGGTATCTTGATTATGATTTAGTTGTAATGATATATCAACAGACGGGCAATATGGCTGAGACTGCAAACTTATTGGGAATATGCGCAGATAGTGTAGATGAAATATTGCGAATAAAAAACGAATGTAAACGTTCGTCTGCAGAAATTGCTATTGAAAAGTACTCCAAACCTGTTCACATGTTTGATCTGAATGGGTTGTATATAAAATCCTTTATTTCTGTAGCGGATGCCGCAAGATATTTAATTGACAACAAGTTGTCTAATGGCAAGGCGTCTGGATTAAGAACACGTATTTCTAATGTTTGTCATGGCAAACGTAAAAGTGCTGCAGGATTTAAATGGGCTTATGAAAATAAAATTTAAATCAGTGATCGAGTTGTGGAAACTTGTGAAGCCCACAACCATAGGGGATTCTGCGGAGTCCCCTATTACATTAACAAGAAAGGAATGAGACGAAGTATGATTATTACAAGAGAGATGCTTATTAAGCGGCTATCAGAGAAGAGTGGTTACTACCAAAAGGACATTCGTGCACTATTGCAGTGTTTGGATGACGTTGTATTTGAGTGTTTCAATGAAGCAACACTGGAAGATGACATCCAGGTGCAAATGACAACTGGCATTAAACTTGGTTGCAAGATTGTTGGTGAACGTGAAAGAGTCGATCCTAGAACACAGGAACCCATTATATGTGGTGAAACGACCAAGCCGTTCGCAAAGTTTAGTGAAGACTTGAGATGCAGATTGCAAGACGCATATGACACAAGAAAGGACGGCTGATGCCGTTCTTTTTTATTTAAAAGAAAGGGAAAGAGAAATTATGAATGATATTTTAAAAAGACTTCCTCATGAAAACGAAGACCAGTATATTTGGAAGGTCGGACAAGCAAAGGATGCAGGGATTGTAAACTCCACATGGGAGGAGTTGGCACCAATACTGAACACGGAACTTGGGCTTGAAGAAACCGAGTGGCGTGGCTCATCTGCGTTTCGTAAGGCTTATCGTTGGATGCAAAGAGCATATGATAATGTATTTAGACAGGATGGATTTGTCGAAGCACAGAATGACGAACTTGATGAAAAAACAGAAGTACTTCTTAAGGCAAAAAAACAATTTGAAGACCAGCGAAGAGAACTTAATAAGATTAGAGCCGAAGGCGCCAGATTTGACCATTTAACTGATAAGATGATCGAGGCGGCAAATCATCTCTGTGAAATCAAGCCTTTGATGTTTGATGATTATATTTTGACATGTGACGATACTGAGGCCGTTATTTGTTGGGCAGATTGGCATTATGGTATGGTCACAGACAACATTTGGAATCAGTACAATACCGACATTTGCAGACAGAGAGTGGCTGAATTTGTTAACAAGGCTACCACTAGATTGGCAAAGCATTGTGTTAAGAGGTTGCATATTATGTTGCTTGGAGATGCGGCACATGGTAGCATTCATACATCTTGTAGGGTTGCTTCAGAGGAAGATACTTGTGACCAGTTGATGCAGGTATCCGAAATTATGGCAGAGGCAATTAATGAGCTGTCAAGTTATGTTTCGGAAGTAAATGTGTATGCGACCTATGGAAACCATCTTAGAAGTATTCAAAATAAAAACGACAGTATTCATTCGGACAACATGGAGAAGATTATTCCATGGTGGCTTGAGCAGAGACTTCAGAAGAACAGCAGAGTCAATATTATTAAGAGCGACTACTATGAGTTTATTTATTTGAATGTGTGTGGCTATAACATTGTGGGTGCACATGGTGATCTTGAGAAATTTAGGCAGTTTGGACTGACAGTCAATACGTTATTTACGAAAAAGTATGGTAAGACTATTGATTATACTGTGAGTGCAGACAAGCACCACATTGAAGAGTTTGAACAAATGGGCATTGAGTCCATATTGGTTCGTTCATTGTGTGGCACTGATGAGTATTCCAATAATAATAGACTGTATTCTGCCCCAGGACAAACTCTGATGATATTTACACCAGAGGAAGGCCGAGACGGAACTTATAATATAAAATTGCATTAAACAGTACAAAATGATTTAGAAAGAGAGAAATAATCATGAGAGATATTAGAAATGAGAATAAAAAGAGCAAGCTTATTTTTGATCCTCGTATCGTTAGAAAGCTTCTTAAGTTGAACGGTGAGATTAAGTTTTGCCCCTATTGTGGAAAGGGCATTGCTGAGAACTGCGGATGCCATAAGAACATCGTAATTGATGTGAAGCCTATGCGCGGAGCAGAGGACACTACTATTGCAGTGTTTCAGAACAATGAGGCTTTCCAAGCAGATTTAACGCAGATTATGGATGAAATTAAGGCAAAGAAGGAAGCCGAGGCAGACAAGCCAGAATTTGATGTAGACTAATTATTCCTGGCAAATTTTAATGAAAGGAGTGATTATCTATGCCAAAAGCAATGGGACCAAAGAAGAAAGCGATGACGACGACAAAAGACCCTACTCCAGAATATGTATGCCCACATTGTGGGGTGCTGAAAAAGAAGGGTTCGTTTTATGTTTCGTCTGACCCGGCCGTATCTATTGGAGTTGCATTTCCGTGCAAGGATTGTGCGGCAAATATTGCAAGAAGATACGACCCAAAGACAGGTGAATATTCTGATGTGACGAAGAGCTCTTTAAAGAACGCTCTGATGTATTTGGACAAGCCGTTTCTTGAAACATTGTGGGAGTCCGCATACAACGAAGTGCATAATCCGTCGTTGAAGCAACCAAAACACAATATGTGGACAGCGTATATTAAGAGTGTTCAGATGGTGAACTATCAGACAATGCGTTGGAGAGATGGTGATTTTGAGGATAGTTGCTCCAAGGTTGTCAAAGAAGTAAAAGTGTCAAGTGGCACTTCGGAAGACCAAGAATATTCAGAGTCTTATAAAAAAAATAAAAAAGCAGTTATTGATTTTATCGGATATGACCCATATAAAGATTATCCAATTGAAGAAGACTTACCAATGTTGTATGCAAAATTGTTAAGTTTTCTTGATGAGGAAACAAAGAATGACGGCATGAAGTTAAATGCCGTTATTCAAATATGCAAGTCATTTAACCAGGTTGAAAAAATCAATACTAGTATTGATACATTATCTTCTGATCCACAGAAGATTATTAACAATGCGAGTTTGATTAAAAATTTACAAGAGGCAGCCGCGAAGGCTGTATCTACTGCAACCACTCTTGCTAAGGACAATGGTATATCTGTGAATTACAATAACAACAAATCAAAGGGAGCTCATACCTTGTCTGGCAAAATGAAGAAGATGTACGAGATAGGGTTATGGGACGCAAAGATTAACACCTATGATATTGGCACTTGTGAGGGCATGAAGCAGGTGGCACTGATGAACGAAGAGGCGCGCCATAGACAGATTGGTTACGACGAAAATATTGCACAGGAAATTAAAGATATTAAAGTTGATTTGGTTGAACAAATGACTAGAGAAAGAGATGAGGCTGTTGAAACGGCAAGATTACTTCTTCGTGAAAATAAGGACTTGAAGGATTTCTTGTTAGAAAGAGGATTGGTTGATAGCAATTATGAGGTGATTGAAGATGAGTAATTTGATATTGCCCGATGATTATAAATTTTTTGTCAAGCCACAGGATTATGGAATGACATATCGACAACTTGACGACCTGAAAAGGGACGCAGAATTTATACAGTGGGGAAGAAGATGCCCAGATAAATTTGCAGAGCACGTCTTTGGTGTTTCGTTCATGGACTATCAGAGGTATATTTTCTTAAACACATGGATATCTCAATTTATTGTGTGGTGCATGTCCAGAAATGGTGGAAAAAGCATTCTTGGTGGTGTGTATTTAATGACACGCTCATTGCTGGTACCAAACTTTAATGCATATATTTTGTGTGGTGTTGGTAGTCAGTCTGTTGAGATGTTTGGTAAAATTGAAAAACTTACATTTAATGCAATACCGTCATTTAAAACATTAACGGATGTGTTCCAGGGTGAGGTTGTCAAGAATCAAGCGAATAGCAATGGATTTACTCACAATCCTTCGTCTTATCAATATCACCTTTATAATAATAGTGCTGTTTATACATTGAATGGTGCTTATGACAATAATAGAAGTAAATTTTAAATTATTTAACCATTATGACGATTATTTTAACAAAGTGGAGGAACGAAATAATGGAATATGCAAAATGGACAAGTGAAGAACTTGTATATCTTAAAGATTATTATCAAGATTATAGTTATAAAGAATTGGGTGCAATGTTAAATAAAACTGAAGGCGCAATCAGGTCAAAAATACATAGATTGGGTTTGAAAAAAAGTATTTATCATTGTAATTATGATTATTTTGAAAGAATAGACACAGAGGACAAAGCGTATTGGCTTGGATTTATTTATGCAGATGGTAATGTTAATAACGCCATCACGACATTGACAATTAATCTAAAAGGTGGAGACAGCAAGCATTTAGCAAAATTCAACAAGTGTTTGTGCGGGAATTTCCCGGTTAAAATCTTTGACACCAATAAAAATAATAAAACATATTCAATGTGCCAGATTTTAGTTTATTCTACAAAAATGGCACAAGATTTGGCTGACAAAGGCGCTGTCCCAAATAAGACCAAGGTGATTAGGTTTCCGAGCCTATCATATGATTTAATTAGACACTTTATTCGCGGGTATTTTGACGGAGATGGGTCTGTGTGTGAAAGAAAACACAAGAAGACTCAATCAGATGTGTCTTGCTCGTTTACATGTGGGAGCAAAGTGTTTTTAGAAGAGTTGAGAAATATTTTATTTGAAAATAATATTAAATCATATTTGGTGTCAAAGGGAGATAGTTGTCATTATTTGTCGTTGGCAGGATTAAAAAATCCAGATGTGTTTTTTCATTATATTTATGATGATTCGACTATATATCTTGATAGAAAATATTTAAGAAAAGAAATTTTATATAAAGAATTACAGATTGAACAACGTTTGCTTCGCCAGTCTGAAAGGGCTGGTTTTATTAATTTAAGTGAGAAAGAAAACGGGAATCCTGAAACGGAAATCCGAGTGGAAGGCTGTGTTTAAAAGCACAGTCACACGCAGAGCGTAGGTTCTGAAACTGCACAGCAGAATATAATGAGCCCAAGAGTTCTCACCCCTGACCGAGTAATGTCGAAGGTGAAAAGGTACGCCGATCTTACGAGAAATACAATCGTAAGAATTATTGGATAAAAAGCCAATAAGATAACAATTGAAACGTTCGCAATGTAATTTTTATGATTAAGTGGTTTATTAACCAATTACTTAGTCCGCTATGATTGGAAACGACATAGTGTATGTTCTCGAATATGCTGGAAAACCTTGAGAGCTATTCTACCACAATATGGAAATGAGATATGTTTTGTATGACGGTTTGAAAAGTGAATAGATTAGGCGATCAGCAGGGAAGAATTGATGAGATTCGCCCCCAACGACTAGAGCTGTGATGCTCGTAGGGCAAGTGCCCGAAGTGAGAACCCCTAAACCACAAAATGTGGCAAGGTGAATGATATAGTCTATGCTTTAGCGAAAGCTAGAGAAAAGAGTTAATCTCTCTTTATGGAATTAACGACTTCATAAAGTAATATATCAGGAATGTATGAACTCACCAGATGAACTTTTTGCAACATCAGAACCGTTCTGTACACAGAACTCTGACTTCGGAGACGGTGTTGACTACGATGTAACAACCGCATTGTGCGAACCACCACAGTTCCCAAACCAGTTAATATATGCATCGTCAGCAGGCTCGGTTGATCAATATTTTTGGAGAAAATATAGAGACTTTAGTTTGCGCATGGATGCAGGAGACAAGCGGTATTTTTGTGCCGATGTAAGTTGTGATGTTGTTATTAATGCAACAAAAGGTGGCAAAAAGATGGCTAAGCCTCTTTTGACACAGGAAGTTGTAGATGCAGCAATGCGTGAGGATAAAGAAAAGGCGCTTCGTGAGTATAAAAATATTTTTACACACGACTCTTCGGAAAATAGTATTTGTAAAAAATCTGATATTATTAGAAATTCCGTACCACGTGTTCCAGACCTAAAAAGCAAAGACAATAAAACATTGTATGCCATAGCATTCGACCCTGCACGACAGGCCGACAACTCTGTTATTGGTGTTGCCGAATACTATGAGGATGAACATGTTGGTTGGAAAATGAAAATTGTAAATCTTATATCAATGGTTGATACAATGAAAAAGAAAAAGACCCCTATTAACACACCAAACCAGATTAAGGAATTGAAGAATGTTATTTTGGCATATAATGGTGAGCAAGTAGCAGATTATGAAAATATTATTTCTGTGCTTGTTGATGCAGGTTCTGGTGGTGCAGGTGTTCCGATTACGGACTTTTTGTGTGAAGATTGGCAAGATGAACGTGGTGTTACTCATAGAGGTTTAATCGATCCAGAGTTTAACGATGGTGATAGAGGAAAGTTTCCAAATGCTATTGGTAATAAATTAAGATTAATAGCCCCAGCCAAATATAAAACAGAATTGTTTGAGTCGTTCATAAAAATGATGGAACTGAATTTAATTGAGTTCACTGAAGAATATATGAACAAGGGCTATGTTAATTTGATATATGAAATTGACCCAACGGGAAAAAGAACACAACGATATACTTATCCTTCGGAAGAAGAGGAAGAACGGCTTTCTAAGAATGGGATAGTTGTTGAGTGTCATCCTGTTAGTGTAAACAGAGACGAAGAAGTTGCATTAAAACAAATTGATGCAATGAAAACGGAAATTTTAAATATTTACAGATTTAAGCAGAGTACTGGAAAGGATAGATTTGATTTGGCTCCAGAAAAGGCCAACAAACTACATGATGACCGTGCCTATGTGTTGGCACTTCTTGCATGGCAGTTAATGTTGTTGCGCAGAGATCCAATTGTAAACAAGAAAAAAGACATTGGTGAACTAGACCAGTTCTTTGATTTTAAGCGTCCTAAGGCGACGCACAGTTATTTTAATCGCTAAGAAAGGAGGCGGAACATATGGCAGAAAATAATAAACTGACCACAGAAAAAAAGGATAATCTACAATTCACGGACAGATTAGAGCAGATAAAGCAATTTGCTAAGGCAGCAGAAGAGCTATTGCCACTTACGGATTTAACATCCAATGCTACAAAAACATGGACTGTATTTGACAAAGAAGCACTGAGGTCATATTTACAAAACCCTTATGCATCTAGTGCACAGGCTTCGTTGCGCAACTTGGCAAGATTTTTATATACTCTTTCATTCCCACTAAGAAGAATTGTAAATTATTTTGCTAGCCTTCCTGACTTTAGCGCTTATAAAGTCAATTTAGATTTTAGTCTCGTTGAAGACAACGACGAGGAGTCTTTGCTCCAGGACTATGAGAGTACGTGCAGATTTGTTCGGAAAATGAATCTTGCATTGAATATGTTTAAGTTGCTAGTAATTGCATGGCGTGAGGGCGTTGTATATTTTCAACCCTACCAGGATGATGATGGCACAATGCTATTGATGCCACTGGATTCTCAATATTGCCGAATAAGTTCTGTTGGTTACAATGGGTTGCTTCATGTGGCGTTTGACTTTTCTTTCTTCCGTGGTAATAATGCGTTCTATTTGGAAGTATGGGACAAGGAATATAAACAGAAATACAACAAGTTCGAGGGCGACACATCGTTGCGCTGGCAAGAACTTGAAACGGCACGTGCGTTCAAGATTGATATTGCTGATGTTGATTTGATTATTAGCCCATTCGCTTCGTTGTTTGAAGGGCTGATTGATTTGGTTGACTTGCAGGCACTGATTTCCGCAAAAGATTCTTTGGATATTTATAAATTGTTGGTTATGAAAATTCCGTTGCTGAATAGCAATAATCCAGATGATTTGGCACTTAACTTAAATTTGGCAAAGAAATTTTACCAATTGGCAGTAGAAACCGTGCCCGAATTGGTTGGAGTTATTTTGTCTCCTGGTATGGAAGTTGACAGTGTGTCTTTCGATAAGAGCGCTGCTTCTGATACGAATGCCATTGCTGATAGTTATCAAAATCTGATGGAGCAAACTGGTATTAGCCAGATATTTGATTCTAGCCGTTTAACTGGTGCAACATCTGTTGAAATGAGCATGTTATCTGATGCATTGATGGCCACAAAGGGCTTGATGCAACAGATTGAAGCATTTATTAATGAGCGCATACAAATGGAGTTTCCAAATTCAATGGCTTATGTGAAGTTTATTGATACTACTACTTATGACAAGAAGGAACGAATCAATATTGTTAAGGATGCGGCATCTCTTGGACTTCCAGTCAAACAGGAATACATGACTTTGCTAGGATATGATCCATTAGAGTCTATTGCAAGTGATTGGTTGGAGACAAAACTGGGATTGGCAGTTGATAAGTTTATGCATCCTCTTGTAAGTTCTCATACTCAAAGTGGTGACTCAGATACTGGTGGTGCTCCAACAAAGGACAATGGTGATTTGTCAGACGCTGGCAAAGAGACCAAAGATAAAGAAAAGAACAAGAAGTAATAAGGAGGGATAATTATGGACCAGAAATTTATTATTGTGCAAGATGAAGCAACAGCCAATGAATTAATTGTCAGCGGGTTTCAACTTATTTCTCATATTAATGGCACATATACATTTATTAATGTCGTTCCTCAGCACTTCAATTTTAGTAAAGTTGATGCCAAAAAGTTGGCATATACAAACACGCTTGCTATATAATCTCTTTTCCAGAGTTTAATATAGATAAATTTTAGTGGAAAGGAGGATGACGTAATGGCTAAACAAATTTTAACACTTGATAATTTGTATCAATTTTATGTGCAGAAGAATGAGACTATTACTTTTAGTTCCAAGGAATCTGGCATGCCAATTGTCGTCACTACTAATGGTTTTTTTGAGGCCGACGAAAGTGATATGCCAGGCATGCTTAAATTGGGGTTAAAGGTGTGTCATATTGACACTAATCGCAATGGGTCTCATATTTCAAAAGCAAATATGGAAAAGGCTATGCCAACATTGAAGTATCGTCCAATTCTTGCATATATTCATGAGCTTGAAGATGGGACTAAAGATTTCTACGCCCATAATATGGAGATAGTGGAAAATGAAGATGGCGAGGCCACAATTAAGTATCTTGAAAGACAGGTTGGATGCTATACGGCCGACGAACCGTGGCTTGAGTATGATAAAGAGATGGACAAAACATATGTTAGAGCTTATGCGGTTATTCCAGAGCAATATACGGAAACTGCGGATATTATTCGTAGAAAGAATGGAACTAAAGTTAGTTGTGAACTTGTAATTAACGAGCTTTCTTATAATGCCAAAGAAAAATATCTTGACCTAACGGATTTTTATTTTGGTGGGACAACGCTTCTTGGTGTTGACGAAGAAGGTAACGAGATCGGTGAGGGCATGTTAGGATCGCGAGCAGATATAGAAGACTTCTGCCACAAAGAACCAACATTTGCATATCAAGACAAAATGATTGAGGTTTTAGAGAAGTTGAATATAACTTTATCTAATTTCAATACAAATACACAGAAAGGAGGAAATGATAAGATGAATAAGTTTGAAGAGTTGCTTGCTCAATATAGCAAGACTGCTGAAGATGTAACTTTCGAAACTGAAGGCCTTTCTGATGAAGAACTTGAAGCTAAATTTGCCGAGGTATTTGGTGATAATAGCACTTCTGATGACGAGGAAGGAACTGATACGAACAGTACAGACGGTGATGATAATGACGGAGACGGTTCTGACAATGGTGATCCTGTAACGCCAGCAGAAGAGAAGTTTACTAAAACATTTACTGTAGAGCTTTCTCATGACGATATTCGTAATGCTCTTTATACACTAATTAGACAATATGAGAATGATGATGAGTACTTCTATATTCGTGAAGTGTTTGACAGTTATTTTGTTATGCAGGATTGGTGGAACAACAAAATCTATAAGCAGAGCTATGCTGTAGATGGTGAGAATGTCTCTCTTGATGGCGATAGAATTGAAGTGTATGAGATTCTTGTCACAAAGGAAGAGAAGGACGCTCTTGACGCACTTAAGGAGAATTATTCTGCTCTTGAGGTACAGTATAATGAGCTCAAGGCATTCAAGGATAATTATGATGCAACTGTGCTCAAGAATCAGAAGGACGCAATCTTTGCTAGAGCAGAGTATTCTGTTCTTGCAGACGATGAGGCTTTTAAGGCGCTTGTTTCCGATGCAGACAAGTATTCTGTAGAGGATATTGAAACTAAGGCAGATGTAATTTTTGCAAAGTTTGTTAAGGCAAACGGTGAATATTCTGCAAATAATGAAACTCACAAGCCTAGAGTGCTTGGCTTGAATTTCAATGCAAAACCTAACAAGAAGAAAACCGCTTACGGTGGACTTTTTGATAAGGATGAATAATTTTAAACATTTGAGCGACTATTGATGGTCGTTTTTTTGTTACATAAAAACAATTTTAATCTAAGAAAGGAATGGATTTAAATTATGGCTCAGGATATGAATTTAGATGTAAAGCACATTGTTGCTGAATCCACCAATATTCTCAGTACTAATTTTGGTGGTGGTCATATTTATAGCATCACTATTGGTGAGGATATGGATAATGGCCTTATCGTATGCAGAGACGAGTATCTCGGTGACGAGACTTGGTCTGCTAAGAATTATGTTGCAGGTGAGGAGCCTCTCTTCCTGCTCGCTCCTCCTATCGTTCCCTTTACTCAGCTTAAGGGCTATGCAGACGAGGATAGATTTTACAACAAGAATGGCGACAGAGTTCGCGCATACACTCTTCGTGTTGGTGACAGAGTTTCTCTTTCCGAGAACGCTTTCGATACCGCTCCCGAGGCTGGTAAGTATGTAACTTATGATGCCGCTGCCAAGCAGTATGTTGTTGGTGATGCCGCTGACGCTTCTCAGTTCTGCGCTCGTGTGCTGACTAAGATTATGCGTAGCAACCTCACCATGTATAAACTGCAGATCGTCAGTCTGTAATTTTGTAGAAAAGGAGGATGAATAATTATGGCTAATTTAATGAATTTTGATGCGCATGTGCGTGGAATTTTTGAAAATGAAGAGGCAAAGTTTGCTGCTTTTAATAAGCTAATGGTCGATGCCTCTGTTAATAACTACGAGGAAGGCATTGATGCCAAGGACGCTAACGAGAAGATTAGAAAGATCTTCAGACAGGCAATTGGTGTTTCTGAGAACGCCTCCAAGATTGAGATTCGTAAGGCTATCAAGAAGAGAGAGAACGCTCAGCGTCTGTTTGACCTGATTGAAGAGCTTGTTCCCAATCTGCTTAAGACCGGCTGGGCTGACAACCCCTTCTTCAAAGAGTTCGTCGAGGAGAGATATCTTGACGAGGGTGACGAGAACATCTTCTATTCCGAGGATAACTCTATCCTTACCGTAAGCAAGGTTTCTGGTTCCCACTGGGATCTTGACCGTCAGAGACTCGGCAAGGGTTCTAGTTTCTCTATCGAGACTTCTGAGTATGGTATTGCTATTTACAGTGAGTACGAGAGACTCATGACTGGTATGGAGGACTTTGCTACCTTTATCACCAAGATTTATGAGGCTATTGACAGATTTGTCAATGAGGCCATTTATCAGGCATTCCTGGATGCCGCCGAGAAACTTCCTGGCGGTGCATCTGGTGCTGGTCAGTGGGTTAAGACTGGTCCTATCGACGAGACCACTAGAAGCACTCTGGTTCAGCTCGTAGAGGATGTTCAGATGGCTACTGGTGCAAACGAGGTCGTTATTATGGGTACCAAGTCTGCACTTGCTAAGGTTACTGGTCTTCAGAATGTTGATTGGATTTCTGAGGATATGAAGAAAGAGCGTCACACCACTGGCAGAATTGGTCTGTGGGAAGGTATTAGACTTGTTGAACTGAAGAACGGCTTTGCTCTGAATGACACTTCTAAGAAACTGATTGACGACAAGGTTCTCTTCATTATGCCTGTTATGGATAATAAGTTTGTTAAGCTTGTTAACAGAGGTGAGGATCAGCTCAGAGAGGTACAGGATAAGACCCTGAACCAGGATATGACATATGATTACCGCTATATGTTCCAACTCGGCGTTGGTGTCATTATCAACCTTATTTTCGGCGAGTGGATTATCGCGTAATTATAATTGCATAGAACAATTTTATACAAAAAGGAATCAAAAAATGAAATTATATGTTTGTAAGGGTAAGCGTCAAGCTAACTATTTATTGGATAAAGAATGCCATTTGATTAGGATAGATTGTGATCAAAAATCTCGTAATTATTTAGTATTCATTTTTGAATGGAATGATTGTTTGGATAAGGCTCTTGGTAGTTGGAAAATAGACGGGGGTACATATCTAATATCGTAATGTTTTGAAGGAGTAAGTGTTTATGAATGAAGATAAGATAAAAAGTGGTATTTATTGTATTGAGAATTTGGTGAATGGCAAAAAATATATTGGATTAAGCAATGATTGCTCTCGTAGAAAACGTGAGCATTTTAATTTGCTTAATAAAAATAAACATGAAAACCGTCATTTGCAAAATGCGTGGAAACTTTATGGTGAAGCAAGTTTTTCATTTTATGTTATAGAAAAATGTGCAGTTGATTTGTTGAGCGACAAAGAAAAATATTATATCGCAAAATATAGGACTGATAATATGGCATATGGCTATAACATAGAGCCAGGTGGCAAAAGTAACATTGTTGTTTCAGAGGCAACCCGTAAAAAACTTAGCCTTGCACTAAGGGGCCGTGTTTTTTCTGACGAGCACCGAGAACATCTTGGAGAGTCTCTGAAGGGACGAACATATTCTGATGAAACACGTAAAAAAATGAGACAAGCCAAACTTGGTAAATATGATGGCAAGTGTCATCCACAATGCAGACCAGTTTATTGCCCAGAACTGAATCAGACATTCTGGGGAGCAAAAGAAGTAGAAGAATTGTATGATATTGACAGAACATATATTGCTGCTTGCTTACGTGGTCGGCAAAAAAGTGCAGGAAAGCATCCTATAACTGGAGAAAAACTGCACTGGGTGGACGCGAACACCTTTACAAATTGTTTATGATTGCATAAATATAATTTAACATACGGACAAAAAGGAGAAAATATTATGGCAAAAAACGAAGTAGAAAAGACAGAAGTTGATGTAGTAGAAGATGTTGAGGTAGAGGTTAAGACTGCAAAGGCAAAGAAGCCGGCAGTAAAGGAGCCTAGAAAGTATGCACCAGGTGATATGATTCCTTGCCGTAGCATTACTTATGGTGAACTGCTTCTTCCTGGAACAAAGTCTAAAATGCTGTATACATGGGCTAACTATGGTGATGTAACCGAGATGGAGTTCCAAGACCTTCAGGCGTTGAAGTCTACTAGATCGACTTATTTGTTCAAACCAAGATTTATTATCGAGGATGAAGAACTTGTTGAACAGTGGAAAAATGATTTGGGCAAAATCTACGATGACATTATCGCAACAGATGTTGAGGCGTTGTTTAGACTTCCTGCCAACCAACTCAAGGCAAAGTTGAAGAAGGCTCCTGCTGGAATTCAGCAGGCCGTAAAAAATCTTGCTGGAGAGAAAATTATGAATGGTACTCTTGACAGTTTGGCTAAGATTAAGGCAATCGATGAGGTTCTTTGTTCAGATTTAAAGCTTTATATTTCATAATTTGGAGGTGAACCTATATGGGTACTCCATATGAAACATTGTATAATCGTGCGCTAGCACAGATTACCGATCCTCTTTTGGCGCGACTTCCAGAAGAGGATTTAGAAAATATGCTCCACGATTGGCTAATGGATGCCATTGTAGAACCTGTGATTGGCGAGTATGATTTCTCCAAAAGAGATGACGAGTTGCGACAGTTTAATTTTGACATATCTGAAAGAGACCAGAAGATACTCGCTATTCATATGGTTCGTGCATGGCTCGCACCACAGATTAGATCCGTAACATTAATAAGTCAGGTTTTTGGTGGCAAAGAGGAAAAATTTTTCTCACAGTCAAGTCATCTTGCAGAAATGCGGGCTCTTGATGCCGACCTACAGCGGCAAGCAGACTTACTTTTCTGTCGTGGAACATACACAATTAACGACTTCTTTGATTGAGGTACATAGTGATGAACAATATATATAAAAATGTACCGTCGAATCAAATTGAAAAACAAAAGCGCTATTTTTATGGTGCAATCATTAACTGCCTCTACTTACGGGAGAATAATAGCCCATTTGTAGACGCAACAATTCAAACTTTGATAAATCAAATTGGTGGCTCAAACCACCTTTTTGGTTATCAGCCAGAAGTGCTTACAATCGTAAGTAATTTGGAAACGGCTCGTGCCAATCCTCTCCAGTTCCGCAAATGCATTCTTGACGCAGCCAATTTGGTGGACACGCTTAAGGGCGGTGATACTGATGTTTGAGGCTTACAAAAATCGTATGGCAGCTCGTGGCAAAAATATGAGCGAGATGCTGAGGATGCAATCTAATATGGTCATTGAGCAGACTTGGGACAGAGACCCCAACTACCGACAGGTGTATGTGGTTAAGGTTAATAGTGGTTTGCCAGAAGTTACGGCAGAGCATGAACTAATTGATGTTAAGTTTAACATCAAATCTTATGCAAACATTACATCTGATGAAGTGTCTTACTGGATGCAGTTTAGGCACGGTGAGGAAAAGCGCCATCCTGAAGTTGGTATAGGCAGTTATGTTTATATGGAAGATGAGGATGGTGAGTGGAAGTGGTGGATGCTTGTTCACCTGGATGAAAGACCTCAGTTCAGACAGTGGCAAATACTTGAAACTAACTGGACTCTAGGTTGGGTTGTGGATAATAAAATTTATCATTGTTTAGCTGTACAACGAGTACAGCAAAGTTATAGTTATGACCTTTATATCTGCGAAGGTATAAAGAATCCCCTTGAATTGTTCTGGGAACTCCTTAGAGACTAATCACTACAGCATAAGAATGAAATACGTCTAAGTGCAAATGTTTAAAAAGTATTAGTATTGGACAATCAGCAGCTAAGTCCCGAATAGGGAAAAGTTCAACGACCATTCCGCAAGGAAGTAGATAGAAGTCTATCGAAGTGGGGGGCGTCTCGTAAGAGATGAAGATATGGTCTACTCTCACATGAAAGTGTGAGAAATGTTATTTATATTGATTTGATAAAATGATGGGACAGCGGTTTGGCCACCGTTTCGTTGTGCTCCTAACACGCGATTACCATTTTTTATAATGCAATTTCTTAGGAGGAAATTAATTATGACGAATGAAAATTTAGAAGGAAAACAGTCTAAGAAGCATCGTTGTTTTGCCATTGAAGAGATTGACACTTTAATTGAAATGTATAAAAACGGAGCGACATACAAAGAAATGATTAATGCATCAGGAATGTCTAAAACAACCGTTTGTAGAATTTTAAAGAAGTCTGGTGTTATAGAACATAGGACAACAAGGGTTTTATCCGAAGATGATGTATCTTGTGTTGTACAAATGTATATAGAAGACGTTCCCGTTACACAGATTGCAGAAATATATTCATGCGATGTTCAAACTATTTACAATTATTTAAGACGCCTTGAAATTGATAGAACGCACAATAGTGTTAGAAAGCATCGATTTGATATGCACTATTTTGATGTTATTGATACATCAAATAAAGCATATCTTCTTGGTTTATTATGTGCTGATGGATGTAATTTTGATAGAACCATTAATCTTTTTCTACAAGCATTAGATAAGCGTTTGTTGGAAGATATTTGTAAAGAAATTGGTTATGATGGGGAACTTGAATTTCGTGATCGCTCACAAGACAGAGAAAAAGGTGCAAACTGTAAAGATGTTTATGGCTTAAGATTACATAGTACGTATATGTGTAATATATTATCTAATTACGGTGTGATACCAAACAAAAGCCTTGTATTGCAATTTCCGACATGTGTTCCAGATGATTTAATATCACATTTTATTAGGGGATATATGGATGGAGATGGGCATATAGGGCGTACAGAAAAAGATTCTTCTGTTGCTTTTGTGGGCACATTGGATTTTTGTAAATCTCTAAATCGTGTTATGGAAAAACAACTAGGGATAACATTTGCAATACGTGAAGCGGGAAATCGTAATGGTATAACAATGGAGTGTGCGGCGAAAAATAGAACAGAAAGAAAAATATTTCTTGATTGGATATATTATGATGCAGATTTAAAACTTGATAGAAAATATCAAACATATCTTTCTAAATATTGTAATTCACACAATACAAATAACACATTAATAGCTTAACGAGCCGTTAGTGCAATATTCTCGATAATAGTGGGTCGTGGGATGCAGATAGAACCACAGCAGTGGACAATATCACATCCGTATGGCTCCCAACAAACAATGATACATTGACACTGAATTATAATCAAAGAGTGTTAATTTCAGACCCAAGAAAATATCCGCCGATGGCGTGGACAATTAGTAAATATGAGGATACTCAGCCAATAGGTTTGATTAAACTTAAGTTTACTCAGGAGACTTTTGATCCTACTCATGATAATGCTGAATTGATGTTGGCGAATTACTATGATTCACAAATTACTCCTGAAGTTCCAGACGCCGAGACGGAACTTAAACAAACGGCAACCATCACATACAATGGTACCACTCCAACAATCAAGGTTGGTGGTTCTTATAAAATTTTCACCCCAGTCTTTAGTGACGATTCTGCCACGGTAGACAGATGGACAATCAGTGACGAGAACGGTGACATTTCGGCTGACACGGAAAACTATACTATCGAATATGATGGTCAAAAGCTTAAGCTTAAGGTGGCACAGAATTACTACTTAATAGGAAAAGTGCTTATCGTTCAAACTTATGGATCTGACGGTAGTACCGCAGAATTAAAGGTGGAGGTGGTCTAATATGAAGCGTGATATTCAAAATCTTGACGATGATATTGTACGGAAGAAGCGTAAAATTGAACAGATTTTATATTCAGACCCAGATATTATCGAAATCTTAGACAACCCCGAACTCGACCCATCTTGTCCAGAGGATTATGTAAATAAAAATATTTTTGGTTTTTTGCGCATTCCTGGCACACAGGATGTGTCCAAGAACTTTATTACTTTTACGGTAGACGATATGGAGTTGTCTCCTAATAATCGAGTGATGAAGAATCAATTTATTCAGTTTGTCGTCTTTGTTCATAAAGACTTAATTAATACTGACTACGGAGTGTATCGTCACGATTTATTGGCTTATTTGATTAGAGATATTTTTAATCTTTCTAACAAACTTGGGCCACAAATGGAGCTTGTGAGCAATAAAGAATATGTGACAGACGCAGACTATCATACTCGCACTCTGCGTTTCGAACTCGTCGATGATAATTCAACTAAGCCGTTTAGAACTAACTCTTATGAATACGACAGGATTGTTGGTCATCGGAGGTAAGTTATGGATATTATCCAGGTAGACGAACTTCGATTGTACTTCGGAGATGATATAAAAATTGCAGACGGAGTAGTTTTAAAATCACCTACGATAGGTCAGGTGGTGGATTACGGAGAGGCTTCATACTTTTCCGTGGTTCAGACACTTTGTGCAACACCCAGTTCTATGAAGGTAAAGTTGGACGACCTTAAATTGGACTGGATGAAGGTTACCGATTGGCAACTTTTTGTGATGTTATGTCCTTCTTTTAACCCAGAGCAAACATCTTTGGTGCTTGGAGATTTAGACCTCTCTCAACTTAAGCCATATTCTATGGGAGAAACAGAAGAGGTTGTGCTCTCCAATGAGGACCATACGATTGTTATTAATGAGATAATTTACAATGTATTGGTTACATACTTGCGAAAGATGCATGGGTTTAAGAAACAAGTGGATAAGGCCGGTAATAAAATGACACACAAAGTGCTTCTTAATCTTGCTAGGCAAGATGAAAAAATGGCTCAGAATAAACCATATAAATCGTTTTTGTTGCCCTTGGTTTCGTCGCTACAGGGCAGACAAAAATATACGAAAGATTATATTCGTGATATGGGTGTTTTTGAGTTCATGAATCAAATTTCTCGTGCCCAGATTATTGTCCAAGCAGATGCGGCCCTTCAAGGATCTTGGTCTGGAATGGTAGATACCAAGAAGATACCGAAGGATGTATTTGACTGGATGAAAGATATTTCGGACGAACCGTCCAACAACAATAATAAATCAATTCTTAAAGAAGGGGCTAATTAATAGCTTCTTTTTGTTATGTTTCTAGAAAGGAGGTAATTCAATGGAGATAGTTAGTGGAATATATTGTATTGAAAATTTAGTTAATGGCAAAAAATACATTGGTGAGTCTATGGATATTTATCGTAGATGGAAGGACCATAGACGTGAATTGAACGGGAAAAGACATCATAATTTTCATTTGCAACAAGCATGGAATATATATGGCAAGGACAATTTTAATTTCTATATTGTAGAACAATGTGATATTGAATTTTTATGTAAATTGGAAACTTATTATATAGATAAGTTTAATTGCCGAGATAAAAATCATGGATATAATATTGAAACTGGTGGAAATGCAAATAAAAAGCTTTCTGAGGAAACTAAGATGAAAATTAGCAAGGCAAGAACCGGAAAGTATTGTAGTGGTGAAAACCCCGTTGCTAGACCAGTTTATTGTCCGCAACTAGACAGATGGTTCTCGTGCATCGCTGATGTAGAACGTGAAGGCATTGCGTGTGGAAGTGGAATTCGTGATTGCTTGAAGAGGAAAAGCAAGACGGCTGGAAAGCATCCATATACAGGTGAACGGCTCACGTGGTATGATGAAGATGATATGAAGGATTCTATAATTAGGCAACAGGCAGAAGATGAAAAACACGGCATTAGTTGTATTCGTCCTAATGCAAGATGTGTTCCGTTATATTGTCCAGAACTTGATCGTATATTTGTTGGTGGGGCAACTCAAGCAGAAAAAGACGGGGTTGCAAATAGGGTGAGTATTCAACGCTATTTATCTGGTACGCGAAAGTATGCAGGAAGGCATCCAGACACTGGTGAGCCTCTTCATTGGATTCGAACCGATTTTAGAACACATGATGAAACACTACATGAAAAATAAACAACACAAAATGATTGTTGTTTATATAAATTAAAACTTTATTTTTTTAGGAGGAAATTATTATGGCTCAATATGCATTGGATTTGATCGGTCTGCTGTATGGCCGAATAGTCCCTATATATTGAAAAATATATAGCAAACCCTTTGAATTGCTGGAAACCCCTTAGAGACCTGCTACTACAACGTAATGATGAAATAGACATAGGCGTGATAGTTGAAAAAATGCAAGTATTGGGCAATCAGCAGCTAAGTCCCGAATAGGGAAAAGTTCAACGACTAAGTGGCTCAAGTGAGTCCTGTGGAGGGAACCATAACAGATAATGCTGATGGTTATGATATAGTCTATGCTTCATAGAAATTATGGAGAAACGATTGTTGAAATTAACAGTCGCTTTATAATAGTAACGAAATTATAAAGTAATATAACAGAGAGTTATCAGCGTAGCTGGTACTTATGCAGCAACTAATTCTAAGAAGGGTATCACTGAGGGTGGTCTCGCATTCCTTTGCGACCAAGTTGTCGACCCTTCTCTTTCTTTTACTTCTGAGACTGAAGACATCGTTGATGCCAGAAACAACGTGGTAATGCAGCTTCAGGGCGCTCGTGGCGCAACTTTCGGCGCTTCTAACGCTTTCTTCAACACTCAGATTCTTGCAAACCAGACTGGTGGTGCAGTAGAGGCAATTACCGCAGAGACTTTTGAGAAGTATGATATTTGCACTCTGGACGCAGATGGCAAGGCAACTCTTGCCGCAACTCCCGCCGCCGATAGCGAATACAAGGTGTTTGCTCTCCGTACCGACAACAGCATTACCACTGCCAAGTCTAAGGCTGGTACTTACGCTAACGGTAAGGTTACTGTCGAGGGTGGCGCTGAGGGCGATAGAGTTCTGGTTGCTTATACCGCCGAGGTTAAGTCTGGCGAGAAGATCACCGCTCTTGCTGACGCTCAGAACGAGCTGATGAACGTTACCGCAGAGGTTCTGCTCCGTGAGCTCTGCAAAGAGGAACTGTACTACGCTTACATCATCATGAGAGGTAAGCTCTCTGGTGAGGCTGAGTGGTCCATGACTCGTGACGGCAATCATGCCTTTGAGATTACCGCAATGCCCGCTTACTGCGACGCAGAGAGAAAGCTGGTTGAGGTTATTATCGTTAAGGGCGAGGATCTTCTGACTGCCTAATCAGTTACATTAGGGGTGGTTATCCACCACCCCACATTATTTTTAGTTAGAGGTGAAAACAATGGATAGACATTATTGCAAACAATGTGGCAGACCGTTTAATTATTGTCGTGCATGTGTATTGAAAGTAATACCATACAAAGCCGCAGGTTTTTGTAGCAAAGAGTGTTCTGCTGCATTTAAGGCACCTAAAATAGAGATTCCAGAAGTGGCTGACGAGGCCACAGAAATTGAACCAATTAAGGAAGAAATTTTTGAGATTTCGGCAATAGCCGAAGTTGAAGATGATGGAATACACGAGTAGTTATTAACCTTATAGGGATATGGCTACGCGGCTATATCCCTATTTTTTTTCGAGAAAAAGGAGAAATGATGAAAATGAAAACGAGTGAACTAACGGGAAAAACATATGAACCGTCGGACGCAATTTATATGACCAATCCAAAACAGCATTTTGCTTATGCGAAATATTTTGGTGGTTGGGATTATTTTTTAGATATGCTTTTTACTTCTGATAAAAAAGAAGACGCTTTGGTGTTTGTATGGAAACGATGCCCAGCAACACGAGAGGCCAAACAAAAGTGGGATAACCACGAGTTATAATTTTTAAAGAAAGGAGTTGATGTAGATGTGCTAATAATTGAATTTTCAGTTAGAAATCAACGTCTAAGCAGATATACAGCAGGTGTAGTGGCATCAAATAGTTATGGCTACCTTAAATTTAAATTCAACTTCAAGACAAATGACTGGTCTGATGTTTCTGTCAAAATGGCAAACTTTAGCTACAAAGGTCGTAATTATCCTGTGCTCATCGACGAGAACAACATCTGCACAGTACCAAAGGAAGTCATCAAGCCTGGTGCATTTTCCGTATCGGTTTTCGGTGGTGGCATAACAACTAATACCGTTAAGATTCCTGTTGAGAATAGCAATACTTCTTATGATGACGACGAGAGCGTTTCTGTGAAGTACTACAACGAGATTATCAATAAACTTACTGCGCAGATTGATGACCTTAATGAGACTAAGGCAGACAATATTGTTCTTGACGCACAAACTAACACAATCCAACTTACTGCAAATGGCTCCCCCATTGGTGATGTAGTTGACTACGCAAGTTGTGGTATCAAGAACTTTAATGTTGATGAAAATGACAACATTACTATCACACTCGTCGATGGTCGCGTTATAGACCTAGGTCATATTGCCGGGTCATATGGCGCAACATTCACTCCACATGTTTCTGAAGATAAAATATTAAGCTGGACCAACGATAAAGGTCTTGAGAATCCAACTCCCGTTGATTTAAACCCATTTGACGAATGGGTAGAACTTGGGGACGATGGAGAGACTCCTAGTCAATATGCTTGGGAGTTTATGTAAACAAAAGACCTAATGGTCTTATGTTATATTAATATTTTTTAGAAAGGAGAAGAAGAATTATGAATGTGAAATTTTTAAGTGTCAAACTAAAATCAACGTTTGACGCACTAGAGACCAAAGATAATCTTGCTTTGTATTGGATTGATGAAACTCAAGAACTGTACAAGGGAGATAAGCTCTATGGAACTGGTGCGCTTGCGACCGAGTCTGTTGCTGGACTTTTGTCCCCAGAAGATTATGTGGCACTTAAGGCTTTAATTGCTGGTGGTACAACTAGTGTATTAACTGGACTCACCGCTATCGATGGCACTATGAATATAGTCGATACCACAGATGGTGGTAAGGCTATTGGTGTTGCTATTGCATACGATGATGGCAATGCTTTAATGACAGTCGATGGTGGATTATTTGTGCCCAAGGTATCTGTGCCCGAGTATGCCATCGAGAAACAGGCAACTGCCGACGAGGGGTATGCCGCAAGTTACCGGCTCAAGAAGACAATTGGTGACGAGATTTCTTATGTAGGAGACACCATTAATATCGCCAAGGATATGGTGCTTCAGAGTGCTACACTTGAAACAGTGGCAGAGGCAGACGTGCCATACGCTGGTGCGGTTGTAGGCGATCCTTATATTAAGATGGTCTTCAACGACGCAGATGCATCTAACCTTTACATCCCTGTTAAAGGTCTTGTAGACAAGTTTGAGGCTGGCGTTGGGATCTCTATCGAAAATAATGTTATCAGTGTTAAACTTGCAGGCACTACACATGGTCTTGTGGCTGTTGATGGAGCACTTGCTTTAACTCTTGCAACCAAAGACAACGACGGTGCTATGTCTAAAGAGGATAAAATTGCCCTCGATGCACTTAAAGCACTTGATATTGCCAACATGTATGCGACCAAACAAGATGTTCAGGTGGTTACTGAACAAGTTTCTAATATGGAAGAATCCTATACATGGGGCGAAATGTGATAATAAATACACAAAAGATGTATATAAATAATAATTAAATTTTTATTTTATGGAGGAAATTAATTATGGCTGATATGATTAAGTTTTATAAAGGTCTGGAGGCTTCCCTTCCTGCCGTTGGCACTAATGGTGCACTTTACATAACTACCGATGAGGGCGCAATTTACCTTGGCACTGGCACTGGTATGAAGCGTCTGGGTGATTTTGTTCAGGTTGCGAATGTGGCGTCTCTTCCCGCAAAGGCTCACGAGAACTGCTTATATTACTGCGTAGCTGAGAATATTCTTGCCAAGTGGAATGGCACTGAGTGGAAACAGGTCAATAAGCAGCCTACTACCGAGGAGATGAAGACTCTACTTGGTCTTGGAACAATGGCTTACAAGTCCGAGATTGCAGAGGGCGATCTTTCCACTGAACTTGCCGAGAAGGTAAATGCCGCAGCAGAGGGTAATCACTCTCACTCCAACAAGGGCGTTCTGGACGGTATTACCGCAGAGAAGGTAACCGCTTGGGATGCTGCCGAGAAGAACGCAAAGGACTATGCCGATGGTCTGAACACCGCTATGAACACTCGTGTTGAGGCTCTAGAAGCTGTTGATCATACTCACGCAAACAAGGCTCTGCTTGACACTTATACTCAGACCGAGGAGAACCTTGCTGATACCGTCGCTAAGAAGCATGAGCACGCAAATAAGACCGAGCTCGACAAGATTGCCGCTGGTGATGTTGCAAAGTGGAATGGCGTTGTTGCCGACCACCTTGTTGCTGCCGACAAGACTGAGCTTGCAGACTCTATTGGTGATGTAAATACTGCTCTTGAGAACTACAAAACCTCTAACAACGAAGCTCTTGCTGGTGTAAAGGCGACGGCCGACGCCGCTGCTAGCAAGGAATATGCTGACGCTGAGCTTGCTAAGAAGGTTGCTAAGACCGACTATGAGGCCGACAAGGCAACATTCGCAACTAAGACCGATATCGCTAAGCTCGCTGGTGTATCCGAGGGCGCTAACAAGGTTGAGGCTTCTGCAAACAACGGTAGCATTAAGATTGATGGCGTTGAAACCGTAGTTTACACTCACCCTGAGAAGCATGCTATTGCTGACGTGACTGGCCTTCAGGATGCACTTGATGGCAAGCAGGCCGCTGGTAACTACTCTGTTGAGGGTCACAAGCACGTTAAGGCTGATATCACCGACTTCGCACACACTCATACTGCATCTGAGGTAACCGATCTTGATGCTACTATCAAGGGTTATGACTATGCTACGAAGGACGAGGCTAAGGGCTACGCAGATGCCAAGGACGAGGCTATTGAGGCTGCTCAGAAGACTGCAGACGATCTTGCCACATATGTTGGCACCTTCACTGCTTCTGAGGGTGTTGACACTGTTGTTAAGTACATCGATGCCAAGACTGCTAACATTGCATCTGACGAAAGAGTTAATGCTATTGATAACAGAGTAAAGGCTATCGAGGATGATTACCTTGTTGAGGCCGATATTGCTAACTTCGAAACTAAGGAAAATGTTCAGAAGGTTGCTGACGATCTTGCTGCATATGTAGAGTCTAATGATGAAGCACTCGCTGGCGTTAAGGCTACCGCAGAGGCCGCTAGAACTGAGGATGAAGTAAACTCTCAGATTGATACTAAGATTGCTGCTCTTAACCTTGGTACTACCTATGAGCCTATTGGTGCAGAAGATAGAGCAAAGGCTTATGTGGATGGTAAGTTCACCGACGCAAACCTTGCTCAGTACACAACCGAACAGGAAGTTAAGGATATTGTTGACGCAGTAGTCGCTGGCGCAGTTGATGGAGACACCCTTACTGGTCTTGCAAACTTTGTAGAGTACTTCCACACCCATGGTGGTGAGGCCGCTGAAATGGGCGCCGCTATCGATGTCCTTGAGGGTAAGGTAGAAACAATTGAGGGCAAGCCTGCATATGGCATTACTGCTACTCAGGTTTCTAATTGGGACAACGAGGTTGGCGCAAAGGCTCTTGCTGAAACCAAGCTGGACGCATCTACATTTACTGAATATAGCAACGCACACGCTGGTGATTACACTAACAAGCAGATTGACGACGCGATTGATGCTGATGTAAAAACTGCTATTGATGCAGAAGTTGCTCGTGCAAATGGTGCTTATGATACTAAGGGTGCCGCTGCTGACGCTCAGGCGGCCGCTATTGCAGATGCTGCTGGCAAGTACGAGACGAAGGGTACAGCACAGGGTATCGTAGATGCTCTTAAACTTTCTGAGACATACGAGCCTATCGGTGCAGAAACTCGTGCAATTGCTGCTGCTAAGACTGAGACCGAAACTCAGGTTAAGGCTCTTGCTGACGGTCAGGTAACTACTAACAAGAACGATATCGCAAGTCTGCTCGAACAGATGACTTGGGGATCCTTCTGATCTTGATTAAGTTCGTATAAACATAAAAAATGGGGCTGCCGGGGTTTCTCGGTAGCCCTTTATTTAAAAATAGAAAACGGAAAATATTTTATACCATATATAATTGTTAACTTTTATTTTTAACAAATTTTCACTTTGAAAACAATAGTTGGCTTTGTAGTCAGAGACACGAAGACACTTTTATATATAAAGCCAACAAATTCTCACTTAGAAAGGAGATATTGATATGGCCTTATTCAAGGTTCACAAGGGTGCATCACAGAATCTCCCCACTACTTTAACGGAAGGATACTGTTGGTACACCTATAACGATTCAAAATTTTACATAGACTTCAAAGATGACAATGGAGTCTTAACTAGAAAGGCATTAAACGCCAATGAGGCGTCTAAACTCATAGGCTACGACATCGCTACCATTTTAAATTCTAGCGATGTTGAAATCCCTACATCTAAAGCAATACTGGACGCGCTCGACAAAAAATTAGATGTTGATGGGGTAGCGTCTAGCGCAAGTAGACTTGATACACCAAGAACAATCGATGGTGTTTATTTCGACGGTTCTACTTATATTACGCACTATGGTGTGTGTGATACGGCAAGCACAACAAACGCGAAAGTTGTTTCTTTGCCTAATTTTAGTTTGCATACTGGTTCAAGAATCATTGTTAAATTCAACAATGCTAATACAGTTGCGAATCCAAGTTTAAATGTGAATAATACGGGGCCAGTTATAATTGTTTACAATGGCGAAAAACTTGGGGCGAATTCTTTAGTTGAAAATGGTGTGTATGAATTTGTATATAATGGATCTCACTGGTGTCTCGTAGGAATGTTGGATACTGGGTTTGCTACAGTAGAGTACGTTGACTCTAAAGCAACTCAATCCGATTGGTCTGTAAACGACGAGACTAATCCTGCTTATGTGAAGAATAGAACTCACTGGAAGAATGATCCAATCGAGACTGTATTTTTGGAAGAAACAACCGTTGAAGTACATGGATATGCACAAGTGTCCACATCGTTACACTTTAAACTTGGAGAAACTTACACCGTTATGTTTAATGGTGAGAAGTATGAGTGTGTTGCATGGGACGGAGAAGGTGAGGCAGTTTATATCGGCAACGGCTCTATTTATGGTGGCGAAGGTCTTGGTGGGGATGAACCGTTTTCTTGTGACTCATACAACCATGATGGATGTTATTTGAATGTAGCAGAAGATGGTGTTTATACAATTAGTATTTCTAAGATAGTTACCGAAATTCACAAACTCCCGATAGAATTTCTTCCTGATGAAGTTTTAGCTAAGCCTGATTGGAATGCCGATGAAGGTGAGCATGGGTATGTGTTGAATCGCACACACTATATCGAGGAAGTCTTAGAGGAAGTTATTCCAGAAACAACTGTAACTTTTGGAGACGCAACAATACCTGGGTATGATACTGGTACCGCCACTGGTGGCTCAACACAAATTCGCCCAGAATATGGTGAGATGCTCACTGTAGAATGGAACGGACAAAAATACTATTCGGAGGTTGGAGAGTATACCAAACAAGATGGGTCTTTTGGTCAAGGTGTTGGTAACACTGGCATGTTTGGTGGAATGATACATGATGAATATCCTTTCTTGATTGGATTCTTAACCGAGGAAGAAGCGGCAACGGCAGGACATACATATATTGTATGGGTTGACGACGGTTCAACAACCGCTACATTCTCCGTAGGAAAGGTTGGTGAACTAGTTCACAAACTTGACGCCAAATATATGCCTGAAAATGTTGCAATGGTGGAGCAGGTGCAGACTAAGGCCGATGTCGAGCATACACATGCGACTCTTAATTTGGAAAGCCTATCAATCGGTGGAGTCAGTATTGAACAATTTATAGAAAACATCGTACAAAAAATGATGGATGCTGGACGCATCATAGAAAACAATGGAGGTGAGGCAGATGGCTAAGTATATTTGTCAATTACGAAGAGGTTGGAAAGACGATGCTTCTGGAAGAAATGATTGGGCTACATATGAAGCTAGAGAGGATCATCGCAAGCCAGACGAGGGAGAACTAGTACTCGAATATGATAATGGTATTCCGAGACTTAAAATTGGTGATGGCATTCATGAATTTAGTGCTTTGCCCTATATGAGTGTAGATAGTTTTATATTGCCAACATCTGCGTCGGTTACAATTTATCCAGACAAGTGGGAGCAGATGATAGATGAAAATGGTGATGTAATAGAAAATAGATACTATCAATATGTCACTATTAATAACGCAACAGTAACCCCAAATAGCAAGATTGATTTACAGGTTGCACCAGAGGACTTAGTTATTTTCCGCCAAAAGGATCTTGCTTTTACAGCAATTAATGCTGGCGGCCAAGTGAGAGTGTGTGTCATTGGACACAAACCTACTAACACATATACGTTTAACGCAACAGTAACGGAGGTGGTTTAAATGAGCGATATTAGAGAAATTATTGGCAATACAACAACAACTCCTGTGGCTCAATCAGATTGGGCTCAAAACGATAGCACCAAGGCTGATTATATTAAAAATAAGCCAACTATTCCAACAAAACTATCGCAACTTGCTGGAGATTCTGCCAACCGTACTGTAACAGATGCAGAAAAGATTGAATGGAATAATAAGGCGTCCGAAGATCATGATCACGATGACTTATACGTAAAGAAGGATGAATTAAACAGCGCCGTGAGTGGCGTGCTCAATCTAGCTCAAGAGGCTGGCGACAGTGAGACGCGAGCCATGTCGCAGAAGGCAGTTACCGATTTCGTGCGAAACTCGATTGGGATTCAAGTCGATTATACTACGGTTAGCAGCATTGATGAGATGACTGATACATCAAAACAGTATGTACTGGACATAACCGGTACGGTGTGGGCGTACGGTGAGACCACGGTGGACAGCACCGACATGAATATGTTTGATGCGGGCGAGGTTGCGCTGAACAAGCTCCCTGATGGAACGGATATTGTCGGAAGTTTTTCGACAGGCTTCATTCCTACGAACATTTCCTCGGCGGAGCAGTACGGATACACGATCACGATAAAAGGATCGCTTGCTGTTATCGCCAGCAACAGCTCTAATAAAGCGGGCGTTTATAAGATCCACTTCTACGATGCGTCCTACAATTCCATCAGCGGCGACGTTGCGACGAGTGCGCAGAAATACGTGCAAGCAGATGGAACAACGATCACCATCAACATTGGCACCAATTCGGGCGGAACGGGCGCTCACAGCAATCTCGGATCGAACTATTCAAAGATCGCTTATATTAAAATTCTGTTTTTGATATACGGAAGTGGAATGGCAAAGTCTGTGACGGCTGCTGACGTTCCTTCTGATCTTGTGATCACCACCTGCGAGCCGAAGATCGGAACGGGAATGGCGTGGTACGACACGGGGATGGCCCCTAAAAGTGTTAGTTGCACTGATCTGCTTATTAAGATAAATGAAAACGCCTCCAACATATTAGAAATTACAGACAATATGTCCGAAATCGAGGACAGGGTGAATAATATTGCAGTCAGTGACAATACTGTAGAACTTCCTAGTTATTGGGAAGAGTCAGTCAATTCTGCAATTAACAAAATTAAAGATCTGCAAAACGCAGGTGGCAATGATGTGGTCAATTTCTTGTGGTTCTCGGACTTCCACTACGGGGGCGACAAGTCCTATACTGGCAACGTAGGTGTGTTGTGTGCGGCTGTCATGGATGCTTGCGATATTCCGCTTACGCTTATGAATGGCGACACCTTGACCGCATCGGCGTGTAAGAGCGAGGAGCTTGCACTTTCGATGATTGATGATGCAAAGAAAATCTACGCTCCCATAGGTGACGATAGACTCATGCTTGTTAAGGGCAACCATGAGGATGTGTACGGCACGAGTGGAGGTGTTTCATTCGTAAATAAAATCGCACCAGAAAAGATTTGGAATAAGCTGTTCCGTCCGCAGGCGAAGGACTTCCGCCGAGCATTCGGTGGAGACGGTACCTACTTCTATCTGGACAACTCGCCGCAGAAGGTACGTTTCATTTGCTTGAACGGTCATTACTATGATGGTGATGAAGTTATAGACGGCACTACGCAAGCAATGAGTTTTGGACTCGGTGTAGAACAGCTTGATTGGCTGGAGGATGTGGCTCTTACGGTTGATGACGGATGGGGTGTTGTCGTGGCTGTTCATGTACCCCCAACTAACCATAATATTAACGGTCGCACTAATTACCTCACCCATTTTGGAGATGGTGGTACAGAATTAAGAAGTATTCTAACAGCAAATGCTGATAAGGTCATTGCCCTGTTCTGTGGACATTGCCATGCGGACGCAGTTGTGACCGATGACCTTCCTTTCCCGATTATCACAATTACTTGTGCAGTCAATACACCTTATGATGCGGAATACTCCACCCGAGTCCCTAATTCTACAAGCGAGACTGCGCTGGATGTGGTTAGTATAAACAGGGCTATGAAGACCATTTATACAACTCGCATTGGCTACGGTTCGGACAGAGTGGTTGGCTACGGTGGTACGCAAATCGTGATGCGGTCTGTCACAAACACTCTGACAAACTGCAAGAACTCCAATAGTGCGACAACGGTTGAGGAAGGCTCATCTTATAGCGCTACCATAACCGCCAACAGCGGTTATGTACTCGATAGTGTAACAGTAACAATGGGTGGCTCTGCTGTCGCGGTAACAAATGGCGTTATCAATATTCCGAGCGTTACGGGTGACATCGTAATCACAGCCACGGCAGTTGAAGATGTTGTTGAGCCGACATACACTAATATCTTCGACAAGGACAAAGTAGTGCTGAACGCACGATTCAACTCGTCGCATAAAGTCGTTACGCAGAACGGAATGTTCGTGACGGCTTGGTATCAGGTTCCCGATAACTTCAGCACGGACGAATGTTACCTGTATGTGAAGCTGCCTGCCGCCATTGACGCGAGCGCTAACAGTAAGGTTGCCATTAAAACGACGGACGGACTCGACACTCCTGCACTTGATGATGCCGCGTTTGCTTCGTTGCAGTTCAATTTGACAACGAATCTCGGTATCAAGTGGGAGACGCTTGACGCAAGCTCGTTCTACTATAAGATCGACCTGCGTAGAAACGGAACCGGCAGCTTGCATTCGTATTTGAGTCAAATCAAGAGCTTCGGCTTGGCTGTGTATGTCGGAGCAACAGCACTCACAGCATCAACCGTGCCCGACATCATCATGTCGTTTGAGCCTATCGAGTAATGCAAGTTGAGGGAGGAGTCGGGAATATGACTAAAGTGTTATTCTATGTCCTAAACCTCACATGGGGCATCCCCATGAACATCATAGGCGGTCTTGCCGCCCTCGGTCTTTATATCGGGGCAAAAGACCAACGCGCCACTGTGTGTGTTGGTGCTACATGGTTGGGAGAGAATATTGTTGCATGACATGTTGTCAAGATAAGAGACCGTGTAAATCATATAACATACTCGCTTGACAACATCTGAGCATTAAATTAATTAAACCAACATGGGGCGGCATATACATGCTGCCCTTTCTTTTAGAAAGGAGGAGGTTTTATGATACGTGGAACAACTGAGCAGTTTCAATTTAAAATTCCATATAAATATGAAGAAGTTGAATATGTTGAAATTACATTCTTGCAAGAGGATGTTTTTGGAACAGCAGATGCCCCGTTTCCAATAAAGAAATATTTAAACGCATGTGATGATACTACTGGGACAAACATATTGCGTATTGTACTTCATCCAAATGAGACAATGCGGTTTATAGATACAAAGAAGGCGTTTGTGCAATTAGTTGGACGTACGTTTGAAGGTAATGTATTTTCGCATCGCAAGCACCAAATAACTGTCTATCCTGTTTGTAGCGATCATATTTTTGCCCCCATCAGTCCTCCTGTTACTGATGATGGGTGGCTTATAATAGATGGTGGTGTTATTGTTGATGGTCCCGGTGGAAATATTATTCTTGATGGTGGTTCTATATTGGAATGAACTGGAGGTGATATGAATGAGTGAAAATAATATGTATATTGCAGTAGAAGAGTCCAATGGTGAACTCATAGAACTAGATAAAGCATTTCCGTCTCTCGGAAATTTAAATACTAAACTGTATCACAATAACCTCAATGGCAGAGACGAGGCAGACCAGCATATTATTACATCTATCACTGGTCTGCGCGAAGAACTCGACATTATTGAAAAATTAAAAGCGTCTTTATATGCAAATCAAAGGAATTATGCACAATATCATTTATGGTATGATGGCAATCCGTTGCGTGCTGATGGCACTCGTGAGGATAGAAACGGATATTTTGTTACGCTCGTTGATGATACTGACCATATTAAAATTTGTAACAGCGCCGACGAAGATGTGTTTGGCGTAGTAGTTAATGAAGAATATGCTGGATTTGCTGGAGGAAAACTCCACAAAAATCTTGACGGTACAGATGCAGACATGAGCCAATATGGACTGGTTTTGTTAATAGGTTTGGCAAAAGTCAGATGTGTCGACAACGTTATAGTTGGAGATTGCGTGATTCCAAACGTGCTTGGCATTGCTCACAAAACAACAACAAACGCCAAAATTTCAATTCCTCATTATCAAATTATTGATATTACAGAAGATACATTATATTCTTTGAGTTATATTCCGCAAAGTGGTACGCTTAAGGCGTATATGGTGAATGATGATGGAGAAACTCTTGGAGTAAATATATTCATTGGAGAAGAGGCAGACGGCAGACAGATTGGAGTAAATGGCAGTACTGTCACTGTGGTTGTCGGCGATGGCGGATATGCTGTAGGCGATAAAATATGTTTTATGTACACATATGATTCTAGCGATGGTCTTGGATACAAAGTGACCTCAATTTTTGATGAGGCAGGTGTAAGATACGCAACAATTAGGCTTGTGCCAAATACTAGTATGCTTGCTCGTATTAAAGAAAACGTTAATTCTTTAACCGCAAGAGTTATAGCGGTTGAAGGAGGTGTGACTGCGGCTCTTAATAGAGCAGAAGAGGCGTATTTAAAAGCAGAGAATTGTGACGGCTCTGGACATGGAGGGGGTTCCAGCGGCGGAGGAAGTTCTGACGACGGAAGCGGCTCTGGCGACGACGATAATGGTGACGACAACAATCCATCTATTGATGGTGAATTGGAAGAAATATTAGATGATATAAAGGGGTCTATTGCTGAAATAGATGACATTATAAAATATGTTACATATGATATAGATGGTTCCATACTTGAAGTTGAGACAATTAAGGATAAATTCGAACCAATTCTAGAATGGCAAGATCCAAATAGTGGAAACAAAGGAGCTTCGTATTTTGTTGACTATATTGATAATGGCTTGAAAACAACCGCTAAAATAGAAACTCTTGAGAATGATGTAAAAGAATCGCAGACTGCAGTATTGCAAAACGCTGAGTCTTTACGGTCTTTAGCTACAACTACTCGGAAATATTCTGTGGGAGATAGGTCGCCAGCTTATGGATTGACACTTTCTGAAGCCATCGATGTGTTGCCAGTTGGAACAATATATGTCCCATATGCGTCAAATAATGATAATATTACAGAGACGTACAAACCTAATACTGTATTTCCTTTTACAAAAGGATATAGTTATAAGTGGACAAGCAATGGATGGGAACAGGAAACTACTGAAGAAAATGTGATGTTCTTCGGTGAATATCTACCAGGAAGCGCTGGTTTACGTTATTGGTTTTTAACTGGCGACAATGATATTGTCGTTGGTAATATTACATATGAAAAAGAAACACTTTATATGTGGAATAATTTTAACTGGGTATCTGTTGCATCTTTAACAGAAAATTCTTCTGCTCGCGTGGCTAGTTTGGTTAATCAAAAAGCAGATAGTATTACGTCAACAGTACGTGATATGAGTGGAAATATCAGCAATATAAGTCAACGTGTCACAGATCAGGGCGCTAGGATAGATTTAATTGCTGGAGCTCAGGGCGATGCTAAAGCTCTTGCAGCTATAATGCAGAAAGCAGAGAAAAACGAGGCCTCTATACGATACATTACTGAATATGGACATGAAATTCTTGATTATAGCGAAATAACAGAAGTACCAGAAGGAACATTTTATGCATCAAAACCTACATGGAATGCTTTAACAAATACTTGGGAGTTCGATGGAGATTCTGTGTCTTTTGATATGGCGACATATGAATATCGTTATGCAAAAGCTGACGGTGACGCCTATTTTGAATATAGATGTGAATCTGCCAACAAATGGGTGCGTATAAAGATTCGTAGAGCGAATTCAATCGCGGCAATTCAGCAAAAGGTGGACAAAAACGGAGCATCTATTGGCATGCTTGTTGATAACGGTGGAGTGAAAGCGGGCGTTATTGTAAAGGCAATTAATGACGATAGTTCTATTAAAATTAACGCCGATAAGATAAACCTTGAAGGAGTAACTACTTTTGTCAAACCTGGTGATTTAGAGAGTTTAATTAGTGCGACTGTTATATCCGGCGATCAAATCACTACCGGGTCTATTAAAAGCGCTAGTTATGTGCCAGGAACGTCTGGTTCTAAGTTTTCTGCGTCTGGTACAATGATTGACTTAAATAGCGGTAATATTTACACTCCTACGTTTGCAGTGGATGGAACGGGTGCGGCTTATTTCTCTGGTACACTCAATTCGCCTCAAGGTAATATTGGAGGATTCAGTATTACAGATAATGCAATACGGAATACAAATGTTGTACATCCAACCTATGGAACACAGCAATATATGAATTCTTATAATTCGCTATATTGGACATCTAATATGGGGTCTGCATTTGGTACAGACTACGGCACAGACAACAATCCGAAAAACAGAGACTATGTCTATGTCGGTACTAATGGAATCGGAACATGTCGTATTAATAAGATTAACATGATTGGCACAATAGACGATACTTGTCTTTCTAAAACATATATGGCTGCCGGCAAGATATTTAGTAATAGTGGAGAAATTGGCGGATTCAGTATTACAGATAATGCAATGCGGAATGAATTTCGTAGCGGTGGTATTCCTCAATTTATGAGATCTTATTATGAATTAAATGCAACAAGTAGTATGTGGGACACGAATTACGGCACAGATGCTGATCCCAAAAATAGAGATTATGTTTATGTTGGAACCGACGGAATTGGAACGTGTCGTATTAATAGTATTAACACGGACGGTACAATAGACGATACTTGTCTTTCTAAAACATATATGGCTGCTGGTGGGTTATTTAGTAATTATGGTAAAATTGGCGGATTTAACATATCTTCTACTAGCTTGATAACAGACAAATATACAATGGATGATGTAGAAAGACTTAGTGGATTTAGAGCACCTAAAAATAATAATGTTGTCAGCGACGCAGCGCTTGCGATAGGATATAAGAACGGTTATGCGTGGTATACCGCACCGTTTTATGTTACTTTTGATGGAGCTTTGTACGCGACAAAGGCGAACATTTCCGGAACGATAACTTCGTCAGGGGAACACAAGTATAGTAGCACACAGCAGAATGGGTTTCCGACATATACAACAATCAAGGATGGTAGATTGAAATGTGAAATACAGAATACTGGAATTTACACTAATTATTCTGAATTTAATGCTAGAGGTATTTCGTTTTGGAGAAAGGGGGCGGATGGAAGTAGCACACTGGTTAAAGACGACGGGCTGTTTACAATAGAGGGTTATACTTCTGCGCTTCCAGATAGCACCGGTATTATACCATACGATGGATACCGTATTAAAGCGCAACAACTGTGTTTATCTTCTACTGTTGCTGATGGACTGATGGAGGGTACGTGGCTGCCAGAAGATTGGTCATCTGATGAAAGAATTAAAAATACTATTGAGGAACTTCCGGAATTATATGATGTACTGTTTGATAATCTTATCCCGAAACGATACAAATATAACTATGGGACTTCTAATCGTTTCCATACTGGATATGTAGCACAAGAGGTTGTGAACGCAATTGAAGCGGCTGGGTTAACCACTCAAGACTTTGCAGGAGTTATTTTGCACAATCCAAACACGGAACAGGAACGTTGGTATTTGCGCAGAGACGAATTTGTGTCTCTCAATACTTGGCAAATCCAAAAACTCAAGCCTCGTGTTACATCTCTTGAAGAAAGGGTACAAATGCTGGAGGAAGAAAACATCCAACTAAAAGATCAGATAGCATTGTTGTTAAATAATAGTTAAAAAAAGTGGATAAAAGGAGAAAATATATGAATATTATAACGTTGATAAATACCGCAAAGATTTTTGAAGGACTTGCGCAAACAAAACTTACTCCAAAGCTTGCATACAAGATTATGAAGTTTTATAAAAGCGTTTCTGTTGAGGAAGAATTTTATAATACAAAACGAAATGAAATTATTAATACTTATGCCGTTAGAGATGAAAACGGACAGATTGTCGTAAGTGATGACGGGACGATTAGCATTGTAAAGGAGAAGATCGGCGAGGCAAATGCTGCAATGATAGAATTGAACAGCCTCGAGGTTGATGCGCCGAATATCAGATTTACGCTTGACGAGTTAGAAGGACTTGAACTGAGCGTTGCCGACATGTTTGCTCTTGACGCATTTATTGAAGAATAAACAATACACAATGATTGGGCGGTGTGATGCCGCCCTTGATATTAATGATAAAAAGGAGAAAAAATATGAACGTATTTGATTTTGTTAAAGAGTTTAAAGAAAGAAAGATTTTTTAATAGCAAACTTAATGATCATGCGGTTAGTGATTATTTAAAAGAGCATTTAGAGATTAAAGAATACATTCCGTTTAAGGACAAGCGCATGATTGCAGAGATGGTTGTAAGTAGCAATATTGAACTGATTGACGGTGTGAAGAAGTATGATAGCATCAATTCTTATATTGGTTTTGTTGTGACCATGCTGACTTCACACACAAACTTGGAATTTTCGTCAGACCCAGTTGCGGACTACGACGTGCTTGCCGAAAGCGGCCTACTTACACCGATTATTGAGACGTTCCGCTCGAATTACACAGAGTGTGATATTTTGCTGAAGATGGCGCTGGCTTATGAGATGGAAGACAATAACGTTGGCGCTGTAGTTGGTAGATTTTTACACGGAGTCTTAGGAACGATTGATGGAATTGGAGAAGCCTATCTTAAGTCATGGCGCGGCGCTAAGCATGATATTGAGCAACTAGACGATAGATATTCTGTTCTGTTTGACAACTTAAACCCAGTACGCTTTAAGTACAATGATGGAACATCAGGCAGATACCACACCGGTTTCATTCTCGATGAATTAAAATCTGCCATGGACGCTGCTAATATCACAACACAAGAACTTGCCGCATATTGTGTGTCAGACCAAGAAACTGGCGAGGGCGGAATTCGTTATGGAGCGCTGATCGCTCTGCTGGTAAAAGAAGTACAAACATTGAAAAAAGAAATAAAGGAGATAAAAGGAAATGGGTAATTTAATTATTGCAATTAATGATTTTAAGGCAGATATTATACAGTGTGTAAATAAGGCGGCTGACAACGGAGTGCCTTTCACTGTTATAGAACCTATTGTTCAAGACATTGTAATACAGATTCAGAATGCCGCCAAGGTAGAACTGGAAAGGGCAAAGAATGCGCAGAAGACAGAGGTGAAGACTGATGAGGATAATGTCACTTGATCAGTCGAGTAATTTATCGGGGTATTGTTTGTACGATAACAAGATCCTCGAAAGTGGTGTAATCGACAAACATAAAATTAAAGATAGTGATGTTCGTATTGCCGAGATGAGCATGGCAATATGCAAAAAGATTGAAGAGTTACAACCGTCGCTCGTGACGATTGAAGATATTCAAAATCAGTCGTCTGTTAAGACTGTTATTATGTTGGCGAGGTTGCAAGGCATGATACTTGGATATTGCTATGCTAATGATATTGAAACAAGAATACTGACACCAAGCCAGTGGAGATCGAAGTTAAAATTCAAGCTCGGAGCGGGTGTAAAAAGAGAGGCACTTAAACAACAGGCCATGGATTATATTACAAAGAAGTTTGGTCTTGAGGTTGATGTCGACCAGAGCGAGGCCATTTGCATAGCCGTTGTTGCAGACATGATGTTTAATGACGACTGGGACATTTAAACAATACAAAATGATTAAAGTAGTTTGATAAAAAGGAGATTTGATTATGTTTATTAAAGAATTTGTTGAAAAGTATAAGAACGGTGAAGTTCAAAACTTAAAAGAGACCCTGGCAATCAGAGACTATGTTTCGTTTGCCGAAAAGTATGATTTGTGCTCAAGTGTTTTGGCTGAGTGCAATACTATTGACAATAAGACTGGTATAGTGACTGTGGACAGTATTATGAGACACGTTGTGTTCACTATCTCCATTCTTTCACTGTATACAAACTTGGAATTTACCTCTGACGAGAATAGTGAGATTACTTCTATTGACGAGTACGATATGCTTTGCGAGAGCAAGTTGCTAAGACCTATTATTGATGAATTTGCCGAAGAGTATGCCGAGTGTGAGAATATGCTCAATACGATGCAGAATGATTTGATTGCAAATAGCAATACAATGGTTAATGTAATTGGAAATCTTGCAAAGCAGCTTGTTGGTGTTGTTGATTCTTTTTCGGATACTATGAAGAACATGAATCTCGATCAGGTTAATATAGATAAAATTACAGATATTCTTGAGACGATTAAGCAAAAAGAATAATTATAAAAGGAGCGCGTTGCTATGAAAGTAAAAGAATTTATCGATGGGTTTAATAGAATGCATTTTATTGGTGTTGGCGCATCAGATGATATCGTTAAGTATATCAAAAAGCAATTAAGTATTAAGGACTATTTGCCATTTGCAGAAAAAAAGTCGCTGTGCGCAGATGTGCTTAGTGCATGCACAACAGTTGCTAATGGTTATACACACAATGATAGTGTGGAGCGGTATTTTGCGTTTACCATGGCTATGATAAGCACCTATACCAATTTGGAGTTATCTGACGAGTTACAAGATGATTATGATATTCTGTGCAAAAATGGATTACTGAATTTTATTTTAGACGCGATTGGCACGGAGTATGCGTCATGCAATAACTTATTGAATATGATGATGAATGACATTGTTGAGGATAATAGTCATTATGCAATAGAAAGACTCATAAAAGTGCTTTCTGTGCAAAGTTGAGTTTAATATATTGCTATGGGTTATTTATATAATACCCATTAGTTTTAATTTTGGAGGAGTTGTAGTATGAAAAATTTCACTGACACGCTAGCGGATATTATAGTGCAAAGAGAAACACCAAGATTGGATGACATTATGCAGGATGTTGCACAAAAAATACAAGGAGATTTGGTGGCGGTTACATATAGTGCACTCGACATGTTTTACCAAGATTATATGCCGCCCGATAGGAAATATATTCGAGTAGATGAATATCATAAAAGACATAAAATGGATACATACGGTCGTATGCGTGATAAGCGTGGGCGTATTGTTAAGAAATTTAACGCAAAAGAGTCTCAGTCGGCAACTGAAAGAAGACGTGCAAATGACCGTAGTTTAATGACCGCTATGAAGGCAATGAGCGCGAGTGGTCAGCCTGCAATTGGAGTGTGTAAACCCATAGACGGCTTATTTGGGTATCAAGCTGGTGTAATTTTTGACGAGGAAGTTGCTAAGCGTATGCGCCATAGTGACAAGGGAGAAGGATTCACAGAATGGGACATCGTTGAAGACTTCTTATGGGGTGTGCACGGCAATGAAGACGTGTATACTACAACTCCTTCTGCTGGATGGGTGTTATATGAGTATGTGAATTCGTATAAACCCAGGCTTGATATGCATTATAAAAGTGCGTTACGAAAATACAGAAATAAATATTAATGAAAGGGTGGTGAGTGATTATGGCAGGAAATAGTGTAAAGTATATTATTGATTTAATAGTTAATGATAATCAACTAAGAACTCAGTTGTCCAAATTGAATTGGGAAGACTTGTTGGGTTCGAAAGGTAAAGATTTTGGCAAAATCTTGGCTAGTGGTGGGGAAGAAGTTGAGCAAGAACTCCGTGCAACACTGGGCAGAATTGACTGGAGTCAGTTGTTAGGTAAAAAGGAATTTGTGGCATTCCAACAGGCTATCGCAAGAGTTTGTCAAGATAGTAAGAAGAGTATTCAAGATATGCTTGATGCCGACCCAAGCAAATTAGAAGACGGATTGCAAGGTGTTCTAAATTTAATGATGGGCCTCGTGTCTGAAATGCAAGACATGAAGTCTCCATTGGCTGGATGGGGCAAGGATGCTCCTCGTATGGTCAGTTCGTTCAAGAGCCTCATGAAGGTTGTTGGTGCGCTGACACCTCAGTTTGAGACTTTGGCAAAAGAGCCAGAGAAGCTTGTTGCCGCTTTCGAAAGATTAACTGCAACCAATGCGTTTGGTAGAGTTGCCGACGATGTAAACAAGGTTAATGTTGGCATGGCAAAAGTTGGACAGGCTGGGGCGGCGGCGTTAAACAAGCAGGCCGAGGCAGCCGTGCGTCTACGTGCAGAAATGAAAAAATTAAGTTCTGAAGAGTATGAACTTAAAGTTAAAGACGATAAACTGAAACAAAGATTTGAAAAACTTGCCCAAGAAGAAGAAAAGTTGTTTGAAAAAATCGACCCAGATGTTACTCTTGATCCTAAAAAATTAGACGAAGCCAAGCAAAAGTATGCTGCTGTTGTCAAAGAAATGATTGCTATCGAAAAACGGTACTTGCAATTGCATGGTAAATCTTTGCTTGGAGATGTGTGGGGTGAACAGCCAGGAAGCGATGGCTATAAAGAATGGATGTCGCAGTGGGAAGCTGCAATGAAAGATGGCATTGAAGCCATCAAGCAACAAATCAAATCTCTTGAGGATGAAATTGTTAAATTAACAAATGAAGACCTTGGAAAGCGTATTGCACAGCAATTACAAGGTCTAGAAATCCCACTTCATTTATCTAATGACGCAGAACAAAAGTTAGTCGAAGAGATTAACAAAATTGTTGAGAATGTTAACAAGTCTAATGCTGTAAAGACCGTCAATGTACAACTTGACGAGCGAGCATCTGTTATTGAGCCCGAGAAAGAGACCTCTGGTGGTCGTCCAGCCACTAGGGTTGCCGCAAAACGAGAAGAAAGAAAATCTCAGTTGCAGGCAGAACTTGCTAATTTAATAAAGCAATTAGATGAAGCTAGAGAAGAACAACAGAATGCAGAGAAAGCATTGTCAGACTGGGCAATTGAAAATAGTAAATCTCCAGAGGATAATACGAAATTAACTGGCAAGATTAATGCTGCCAAGCAAGCAGTTAAGCAATTAGAGGATGTAATGTCCACATATAAGTTCCTCATTGGTAATTTTGACGATCCAACTGTTGCCAAGATTATTGACGACGCCTGGGTGTACATGGAGACTCTTGGCAAGGGCATACAATCTAGACAGCACCAGGTTTTAAAGAAAACAGAGAACTGGCGCAAACAAATGTTGGAGCAATTACACCTAGAGGGAGATCTGCAATTTGATTTTGGTGGTAGTTTGCTAAAATCATTAAATGATTATCTTGCACAACCTGGAAATGAAATTAAAGTATCTCTTGATTTTGATAATTTGAAGAGTCAACTTAGTGAGTTCACACAGAATTCTAGTGTTGCCATTGGTGGGACTAGTGCACCTGCCCAAGTGGATGCTAAATCTATTGCATCCGTAGTTGCTCAGGCAATACATTCTGTGTTTACTGGCGCACCAATGCCGGGCAATGCCACAGGGGCAAGTTCTAATGCGGTTGTCTCTGACAAAAATGCCGATAATTCTGTTGTCACATTTGTTGAGGATAGCGCACCCGCTTCCGAAATTGCTGATGCAAGTAAGAATATTATACTTACATCAGAAACGATTGGCATTGATGATGTTATTCAGTCCTTGAAAGATTTTGCTAACGCTCCAAAGAGAACAAAAGAGAGTAAGGGATGGAACAATGTTGCAGATTGGCTAACTAGAAAAGGTATTGCAATCAGAGATATTAACAATGATACTCCAGATGACAATATTGTAGCAATGCTACAAAAGGCATTGATGACTCAAGATAGATTTGGGTATGCTCGTGGTGCATATTTTAAGCAGAACTTGACGGAGAACATAAAAGATTTTGGTGTGCAAAAAGATAGCCGGACGCACGAGATGATGAAGGCAATTGGCAAAGCCGTTTCTAGCATGTTTGGTTATCTAGACTTGCCGGAAGATTATGTTCAAGAAGCATTGTTGCGTCAACAGAGCATGGAGTCCTATGAGCATGCCGCAAAATATGGACGCCCAATTGCTACAATTAGTCATGTCCGTAATAAGGTAACTGGAAGCAATATGGATGACTTCGCAAATGCGGGGTATGCCACCGTAACCGATGAAACATACTTAAAGAAGCTTAACGATTCAATTCGTTATATCGAGGCATTACAGAGTCAGCGTAAGGCGCTTTCCGAGCAAGAATTGGCAGAAGCAAAGCGCAAGGCTGAGCAGTTAAAGACCGAAGTTGATAAGCTTTCACAAAAGGGTCGTACTGCGGCTGAGCGTGCCAAGAAGGCTAAAGAAAAATACGAATTGGCACAACAGACACCAGAGAACACGGCAAAACTTGATCTTGCAAGACGTGAATATGATGAAGCTAAAAAGCAATTAAGTTGGGCTCAGAGAGATTATGATGCAAAGAACGCCGAATATAAACAGTATATTACATATAAAGACAAGGACGGCACAGTTGTATCTGGTTTAATTGCCGGTCTTGAGCAACGTAGCAAGGAAGATGATGCGGGTTTTGAGCAAATTAAAGCAGACCTTATTGCTTACAGAGATGCAATTACTAGTCTTGGAGAAAATCCAGCACAAGATGCGATTAATGGCCTTGAGCAAGTAGCACGGGATTTTTATGATAAGGCTGGTAAAATGCTTAGTACATTGTATACACATTACGGAGATTCAAAAACATTCCGTGGTAGTGTACAATTAAAAAATGGTGTGGTTAAAGATGTAGAAAGCCCATGGGATTTCTTAAAAATTGATGATAACGATATTGCAGAACTTTGGATTGAAAGAGACATAATGATGGATAGGTCTCGTTCTACATCTGTCAAAAAAAGCATCCCACAAGATAGAGAGAAGCCGTCTTATTACAGATCAAGACCAGTTGAGAATCTCGATGTTCGGAATGCCATTATTGAAGAGATTGAGTTTGAAGAAATATCTAGCGAGTCTGAACATAATCCGAATTACGATAAGAATAAAAAAGAGTACGAGTCACGCATTGCGGCAGCAACCCCAGAGGGTATTGCGGCAACTAGACAGCGAACGCTAGAAGATATTAACAATCAAATTATCGAGGCTGACCAGACTATTAATAGTGCCAATCAGTTTCTATCAACTATAACTGGGCAGGAAGGTGCAGAATTACAGACGGCACAAAATGAATTGACTAGGGTCACAGAGCGGGCGTCTGTTAAAACACAAGAATACAATAGTAGTGTTGAACGTCAAAGAGCAGTTGGATTTGATTTGTCTGAGGCGCAGGAAAGATTGGCAAGCTCTGAAGAGAGACTAAACAATATTGCGGAAGAGTCTGTAAGAACACAACAAAAAGAATATGATGATAAGATTCTAGAGTTTCAGCGTCGTCTGTTTGATATTCCAGGCGATCCAAAGAAAAAGATTTCAGAACAAATTGGTTTAAGAACTTTGTTGGACAATGCTCGCAATAAGGCGCAAACTACATCCGCAAACAGAGCAAGCGCCAAGGAGGCCGTAGACGCCGCAAGTAGTGCACTTGAGGGTGTTAAAAATAAAATTCGTGACCAAGTTATACAGGAACTTATTAATGATGGTCACATTGTGGATAAGAATGATAAGCGTGGAATTGACAGAAATCGTTCTGTTATTGACGCTAGAGTTACAAATCGTTTAAACGAAACGGAAGCAATGCAAACATGGCGTACAGCAGATATGGCATTTCGTGTTGCAAAGAACGCAGATGACGAGGCCCAAGATGTTGTTCGTCGTTTTGAAAATCAAATTAACTCGGCAGAATCAGAAATTGCTAGATTAAGAGCAGAAAGAGATGCGATTACAGTTGAATCTTTGCGGGCATCTATTAGACAAGAAATTGATGCATTAAAAGCAGAAATTACTGAGTATGAGCAACAAAAAGAACAGGCTGGAAAGGATGTAGAAGAGGCACGAAAGGCTAAGGAAGTCGCAGAGTCAGAACGTGCTAGTGCACAGACTAGGAGAGATGAAAAACAAGCTGTTGTTTCAGAAATCGATAGCAAGCGTGCTGTGTTATCAGAGGCACAGAACAAGAAGAAAATCCTTGAGTTGCAACGTAATGCGTATACAGATGTTGGTGCAATTGATGCACAAATCGACGAAATACAATCAAACAATGCAGAAAGGCAGTCTCTGCTTGATGAGCTTGTTAATATTCCTTCTGCCAAAGTTGATACGACAAAATTACAACAATTACAAAAAAAACAAAAAGAACAAGAGCAACTTAATGTAATTTTGCGAGAATTACTAAAAACAAAAGATCCAGAAAAAGAATTGTCTGCATTAATGGGAGAAGTTAACAGTAGTTCTTTTTCTAAATTTGCGGCATCAGCAAAATCTAGTGACTTAAATATTAGTGGGTTTGCTCGCGCTATGTATTCTTACATGTCCAAAGGAGACGAGCAGATTGGTACAGGAAGAATGTTGTTATCTAGACTGTCTACTAGAATAGATGGTATCACTCTTGAACAGGAAGTTGACAACGCCATAAACGCGCCAACTCAAAAAATCACAAAAGAATTAAATGAAGAGGCGAAAAAAGTACAATCTGCAATTCGGACAACTATTAAAGGGTTATTCGAAGAGGTGCAAAACCTTACATTAATTGCAGAAGACGAAAGCAAGAGTCCCCGTGAAGTCATGTTAGCCATGGGTAAAATTGAGATTCTGCTATCACAAATTGCAAAACTTGATGAATTGTTTACTGCCACGATGAATGGCACCACATTCACTCCACGCCTTGGCGCGATGACAAAAGCTCAACGTCAATTGCATGGTGGGGATATTGATTATGTTGTAAGCCATAATGATAGCACAGTTGTATCTCACATCAAAAATGCAATGAAAACTGATAATGAGAGTATTGCATACCTAGAAGGGCTCAAAGAAGCCCCGAAACAACAAGAAGAAAAGGCCGCTGAAATGGCTGAAGCCGCAAAAAAGCACTTGGAATTATTGGAGGCACAGGAGAGTGCTTATAACCGCATTATTCAACTGAAACTTCGAGAAAAGGAACTTGAACAAGAAATTGGTCAGTTGCGTAGATTTGGTGTAGGTGACGATGACGAACGGTTGGCCGGAAAACTAAATGAATTGCAACAAGTTCGTAATGAACTGCCCTCATATCTCAGCCTTCAAGCCAAAGAAGAACATGCACTAGGCTACGCAACAAAGATTGATGCCATGTTGAAAATGGCATATAGAAAGAAAAACGCATTAGAAAAAGATGATATTCCTGATCTTGATACGGAAATCAAAAATACAAAGTCTTATCATTTGCATAGCAAGAGGGGCAAGGAGGCATATGCAGCTTTAGTATCAAATGCAGTTGAATATTTTAAGCGCTCTGAATATTTAAGACAACAAACGGCAGAAGAGCGTGCTAAAATTGACACTGAGTTGGCCAAGTTTGATAAAGAATCGCAAGGTCGTATCGAAGAAACCGAGGCGTATAAAAAATATGACGAATGGCTATCTCAGAAGCATAATGAGATTACCCAACAAGCATATTTAGCCGGTGTCGATTATGATGCACAGGTGTATATGAAGGAGCGTCTTGCTACTGCTGATTTGCGTGCAATGCGAAATCAAGCCAATTATGAGTACACCAAAGAGGGTGGGGCATATAAGACTAGTGGAAAGAAGGCAGAGATTCAGAGAAAACTCGAAGAAGCACGTGCCGCCGCTGACGCAGAATATGAAGAGAACTTAAACGCATATATCACTGGCTATCATACGGTTCGAGATGAAATTGAGCGCCGTTCTAGTGAGATTCGTGGTCGTCACACACAAGATGCAAATGCAAAGATTGATGCATTAAAAGAAGGAGCCGCATCTCGTGGTGAAACTCTAGACAATTCTATTATTGAGAGCATACGAACCGAAGCAAGCAATCGTGCTGATGAGGAAATTGCACGTATGCAACACAGTGTGCGTGAGGCGTTCAAGCGCTCATTGGATGATAAAAAGACTGCTGACCCAGTAGCTAGACAGAAACGAGCCGAATTGGAGGCGCATCGTCAGTTCCAATACAGTGAAGCAAAAAAACAGGCTCAATTGGAGCGACTCAATGCTATTCGTGCAGCGGAAGACGAAGCCATCGAAAGATATATGGATTCCATAGTTGATGAGTATTATAGCAACTCTGGAAAATCACAACTTAGTAGAGGTGCTAGACAAAAAATACGTGAGCGTCGTAGTGCGCTGATGAGTGATTTCTTTGCCTCTGACGAGTATTACACACATAAAAACAGTTTTTATGCTAATACTGCCAACGATGAAGAGCAAATTGGCAAAGAGCGTGAGGCACTGAAAAAGACTCTATGGGATTCGTTCCGTCAGTATGAATCAAGTGTTATTAGATCTTTTGTGGATTCGATTACTCATGAGAAGGGTGTAGTAAAACTAAAAGACGGTGCAAGCACAGAAGTGCGTAGTTTATTTAGGGGCTTCTTGGAGCAGTACGGATATACGTCTAGTGGTGATGGTCAAACTAATTTATCCGAACAAATAGTAAGAAATCTTGAGCGTGTTAAAAAGGAAAAAGAGGCAGAGCTAAAGGTTTTATTAGAATACATTCAGTCACTGCAAGAAAATCTGAATGAGGCATATAAATATGGCAACATTGACAGAACTCACGTTCGTAATGAGGATTTGTATACTAATATTTATAATGCAACACACGAGAGAGATGACTTAATTGCTAAGCGTGACGTGGCTCATCAAGATTTAATGGACGCAACGGCAGATTACGAAGCGAATAAGAAGACCAAGAAGGGTGAGGAATTACAACCTTATCGAGACACTCTCAAAGCCGCTCAAAAAAAATACAATGATTTAGAAAATAGAATTATTGAACAGCAAAAGATAATTGATAATACAGAAGCCCAAATCGAACAGCGAGAAGAGGCATTGCATGCTAGGACGAAAACAGTAGACCAACAGCTTGAAGGTGCTAGACAAGGTATTGCACGAAAAGAAGCAAGATTAACTAGACTAGACCAACGCATTACAGAGCTAGAGGCAGAACTAGCAAGTATCAAGGATGACCCAGAGCAGAAAGCCGAAGTTGAGGCACGTTTGGCTTACACCAAACAGTCTCGTAATGATTTACAAACTCGTTTAAATGCACAAAAGAGACGGGAAGGATGGCTGGCTAGCCAGAGCACAACACCGGCTACAACTAGTCATAGTAGTGCTAATAGTAGTGCTCCTACAGCAAACACCACAGCTGGAAGTGGCGAGGTAGTCGATGGCGGCATTATCGGCATGATTAATGCGTCCATCAAGAATGCAGTTGGTGGCTTGAAGACAGAGGTTAATCTGAATACTTCCGATCTAGCAAAAGAGGCAACATTGCGTGAGATTGCGAATTTACTTGGTGGCGACTTTGATTTCGATGAGTTGAACCACGTTGAAGAGTCTGCGAACAGTTTGCATAGAAGAGAATTATCACCTGATGACCCACTAGTGCGGGCAAATAAGGCAGAAGAGGCCGCCAATATACTTCATAGCGCGTTGTCTAAAGTTGATCTGAGAGCAAGCGTCACCTCTTTGACAAATGCTTATCAGAGTTTTGGTCAAGAAGTGTTTGATGCTGAGAAATTGTTAAGAGATCCCTCTTATGAAGGCGATATTGAGGTTGCACGACTTGCTTCTATGGGATTGGAATACTTCCCAGATGTAGACCAGTTGCTTGCCAAGATGGAGAAGTTGAGAGGAAAGGTTGGTAAAAATTTAGAGCCTCAACAGACTTATGATGTTAAAGCACATCTTTATAATCAATTTGCGGATTGGCTTACACAAATAGCAAGAGAAGTGTTTAATATCACCGATTTCCCTATTGATAAGTTCAAGCAAACTATTGAGAATATTTGGGTTTCAGAGGCGTTAGACCAAGGCAAGACCGATATTTCTCAGCTTGGTCTCAGACGAGACGGTGCAGTAAAAACAATAGCAAACAGGCTTGGTCTTAAATTCCCAGAAGACTTAGAAACTTCTGCCGGACAGGATATTCTGCCTCCAGAGCAAGCAATGGAAACTGCCGAAGGTATTATGACAATAGGTAAGGCTATTACCATTATCAATAAGGCTATTGGTGGCTCAACGGCCAAAACTACGGTTGGTATGGCTAAGGCTTATGTAAAGAAGATACATGAAAACGAAGAGGCAGTTGAGGCCGCACAGCTGTTGTATAATACGCCAGACAGCGAGTTTACATCAAGATTTGGTCGTGACACCAAAAAGAAACTTATGGATTTCCATGGGGCATGGAGAAGCACCCAGCAAGCAGAAAAGTCAAAGGTTCCAATTGAGCCAGAAATTGTTCCTGGCGCAGTAGCGGAAAAAATTGAAGAGAATGTTGCCGAAACTCCAGCAAAAGCAAAAGTTGAGCCCACGGTTGAAAACGAGGCCTATAAGAAAGCAGTAGAAACTGTTCGTAGTGCCATTGGTGATTTCGATATGCGCTCTGGTAAAACTGCCAAGGCTGACTTGTACAATTCTCTTGGACAGGAAGTTAAGGATGCCGCAAATGTGTTGCGCACTACGAAGGAAGGTGTCACAAGCGAGGGCAACAAATTGCTCGAAAAGATGTACAAGTTACGTGATGCCGCCACTCATGTTGAAGAGAAACCCGAAGTCCCCGAGCCTAGCCAACAGCAAGGGCTACAATTGCTATTGGATAGACTGGAAAGCATGGGAAATCGCATAACAGCACTTGAAGGATCAGATGACCCAGACGACCAGGCAGAGAGAGAAGTGTTGCAGGCAGAATTTAGTGAGTTGAAAACTCTCGTTAGTATGCTTGGTGACGTGGTTGAAGGTGAAACCAATGACACAGATATTGAAGAGAAAACTGATAGTGGTGTGTCAAGTCAAAAAGACACAACATCTTCTGAAGATCCGCCTCGTGATACCGACAGTCTTTCTGGTAAAAACGCAGCTAAACCTGGCGGACTAATTAAACTGGTTGCAGCACTCGCAAAAGAAAACACATTACTGCAAGTTGTTAGTGCATTAAAGGAAATTGCAAATCGTCAGAATGGGTTAGGTGCACCTAGTGCCGCTGGAGACCTGTATAATCAGATCAAAGCCCTATTGCTTGGTGGTTCTATTGATAATCATGAGCGACTTGCTTATATGAATCTTGAGACTGGCGCATTGTCTGGCAATGTAATTGGCACCGTGTCTGAGATTACAGATACGCTACTGACAGAATTGCGAGCAAAGTATTCTGTCTCTGATGGATTTAATACACAGATTCATACACACGGGAACTCGACTGACCCATACTTCTCAGAACAGGACTACAATCAATTTGTAAAAGACTGGGATGCCGGCATCAAGAAACAGGTACTATTAACAAAAGATAATATCGCCGTTCTAGATTTAACCGCAGTAGAGTCCGTTGAAAAAGTTGACGCTTTAATGCAAGAGTTAATTAAGGCCGGAAATGATGCAGAAGCGGTTAAGAATGCGCTGAAGACGGTCAATGTTGGTGCCATTTATGAAAGCAGAAGATTTAGTGAACTTAATGCCAATAGTCTTGTTAAGATGCTTGGTGTTAGGGGGATTGAATCTAAATACTCGGCAGAAGAAACTCGTGATATGGCTCATAATGGCATTGCTGATGCTGATGAAAAAGAAGCCGCAAGCATGGTACAAGAGTCTACTGGTCGTTCGTTCAAGAAGGCTGTGGAGCGCTACGGTGTCAATCTTGAAACCATTACTGAAAAGACGGATGCCAAGGGCAACAAGACCTGGTCTTCTGAAATTAACGATAAAGTTGAACGTGCATTAAAAGAAACCAATGCGAATATTGTACAGCAGAATCTTGGTGGTGTGTTTGGTAGCGGAACAGAAGCATCCAAGGCGCTAGCTGAATATACGACCCAATATGAGAAACTGCTTGAGTTAATTAATAGATTTAAGGCAAATCCAAAAGAAGACAGATTGCAAAAAGAAATCAATGAAGTTCTTCCATTGCTTGACAAAGCATCTGAAAAACTAGAATCACTGATTGCTCGTAAGGACAGATTTACTGATGGAAAAGACATTGTTGCAACATTTAGTCAAGACCAGCTAGGTGATGCTAAGACGAATTTGCATAACCTTGCTGTTTCTAAATATAGTGGACAGAATATTGCTTTCAATGGATTACGTGGCACCAACAACGGCACAGAGTTGTTAGTAGATGTATTACACGACGGAGTGATTACACAGTATGCTCTTGAGGTAGATAAGGCGACTGGCCAGGTTAGAGAACTGATGGTTGCAGAAAATGCACTTGCAAATGCGTTCCAGAATGTGAACAAGGCAATGAGACAGAGCAAAACCGTTCAGGCAGATGTGGCTATCGGAAGTGATCCCACACAACAAGAGAGATTTATGCAAGATGCAAGCTCTCCTGAGTGGAATGCTTACAAGAATGCACTTACTGAAATGGAAACTTATGTTGCTAACGCCTGGGCCAAGATTCAAAACAATATCAAGACTGGCAATGGTGCAACAACATTCTCGGAAGAAGAACTTGATTATATTATGTCCCTGTCCGAAAAGGTCATTGCTCTTGGCAAAGATGTGCAAAAGACATCTACTGCATTTAAGAATTTCTGGGCACAAAACCCAGATGATGTTACGGCACTCAACATTGGAATTAATAGCAATGGTACCTCTAATAGAGATGAGCAGGTACGTGTTGCAATGGAACAGTTTGCTCAAAAGAAGGCTGTGTCTAGCAATGAAGCATATGAGTTTGTCAGCTTTGACAACGACAAATTAAGTTACAAACTTACTGATGTTGAGGGCAATGTTCGTAAGGTCACTCTTGCTTGGAATGAACTTTATAAGCAAATTGCTATGGTGTCCAACCAGTCTGTTGCCGCAATTGACCCCATGGTTGCAAATATTCAGCAGTATGATGAAGCGATTCAGAAGGCCGTTGATGATGGCTATTTGAGTGGCAGTGATAGCGATTTTATCAACTTTAAGGCTGCAAAACAAGCGATTGATAATATCGTACAAAGCGTTAAGAATGGCACTACATCTTACGAGGAACAAAAGGGTGCTCTTGATAAGTTAAGACAATCTGCCGTTGACTATGGCGCGAAGGTTAGCAAGACTGTTAGCAAGAACCAGAAATTATATGTTGGTACTAATGAGGTTCGTTCTGTTGACAGACAGAGAGACAGAATTATTGGTGCATTTGGTGGTGCAGATGCGTTTAATAATAGTGATGTTAAGTTGGTGCAACAGTATAAAGATGCTTATGTACAACTTCATGCCACATATGATAAATTTGCAAAAGAGCAAACATTACACGAAACGAATAATCAAGAACAGTTGCGTCAAAGCGCTGCAAGTGTACATTTGTTAGGCAGAAAACTTTTAACTGCCATGAGCCAGGCAGATCAATTAAAACAAAAGGTTGAGCAGTCTGGATTCTATACTGACAACAAGGGTGTTGACCATGCTCTTGGTGGAACAAAAACATTAGATCCACAAGAGGTATCGAACCTTGAGGTGTCCATGCGTGCTTATGCAGAGTCCGTGTATGGTGCGCATATTGAGAATGTTAAGATCAACAGAGTTACCAATACACTTACTGGTACGCTGAGAACTAGCAAGAAAACTGTTGCTGATGTGGCTGTGCAGTATAATAGTGCTACTCGTGCATTATACGCATACAACAAGCAAGAGAGAGAATCTTTGACTGGTTTCCCAGCATTCTTCAAGGGAATGAAAGCAAAGATTGGTTCACTGTTGCAGTATACAATGGGCATTTCCTCAATTCATAGAATTTTAAGTGAGGCGAGACGTGCTATCCAGTATGTCAGAGAGATTGACCAGGCTTTGACTGAGTTAAAGAAGGTTACAGACGAAACAGATGAATCTTATAAGAGATTTTTAACGACTGCCAGCAAGACTGCTAGTAAGGTTGGTAGTACGATTGCAGAGGTTGTGAGATCTACTGCTGACTGGAGCCGGCTAGGGTACTCAATGGAAGACGCGGCTACTCTTGCTGAGAGTACGGCTGTGCTGTTGAATGTATCCGAGTTCCAAAGCATTGAAGATGCTACGAGTGCATTGACGAGTACACTACAGGCATTTGGCTATGTGGCCGAAGACAGTATGCAGGTTGTCGATGTGCTCAATGAAGTGGGTAAATTAGTTGCCCGTAGATAACTATATCGGTTAAAGGC